>JAABUQ010001889.1_pt1 | contig 43260 bp, 34 predicted proteins | sample 5560001 | NCBI WGS metagenome assembly JAABUQ01 (sample SAMN10711888, study PRJNA513371) | rock metagenome | isolation source: Antarctica rocks | place: Antarctica: Victoria Land, Finger Mt nord | collected 2015-12-18 | reverse complement strand
CGTCCCAGCATTGAACCGGGGACGGGCGAGACGCCCGCGCTCCCAGGCCGTTCGCCCGCCACCGGATGACCGCCTCTGCTCCCCTCTCCCGCGGCAGGGAGAGGGGTTGGGGGTGAGGGCTCCCACGGTGAGGGTTGCCCCGCGGCCTCTTGTACCGCATCCACGATCTTGCGGTAGCCCGTGCAGCGGCAGATGTTGCCGCTGAGAGCCACGCCGATCTCATCGCGGGTTGGCCGCGGACACTCCTGCAGCAGCTTGGCCCCGGCCATCAGCATGCCGGGGATGCAGTAGCCGCACTGCACCGCGGCGCGGTCGATGAAGGCTTGCTGCAGCGGGTGTAACGTGCCCTCGCCCTGACCGGCCGTGCCGGCCAGGCCCTCGATCGTGGTGACGACGGCGCCATGGGCCTGCGGCGCGGGTACCAGGCACGCCATCACGGCCTGCCCGTCCAGCCACACCGTGCAGGCGCCGCACTCGCCCTCCGCGCACCCCTCCTTGGTCCCGGTCAGGCCCGCATCCCCACGCAGCGCATCCAGCAGCGACTTGTTATGTGCATGCGGGAGCCGGTGCGGGAGTCCATTGATGACCGTCTCGACAACACCTGAGAACGGCGCCCCTTGGCCGCGTTTGACCGGCGTGGAAGGCGTTCCGGTGTCGAGCAGCACGGGCCGAGACCTGGCCGCCCACTCCGACGCCTCGGCGCCCGCGGCGATGCGACCCAGGCTCTGCGCCAGCAGCGCGTCCAGCGTATCCAGCCGGTAGCCTGCCGAGCCACGCAGGTCGCTGATCGGCGTCACGTCGCCCCGCGCCAGCCGGCCGGCCTCCGCGCACACCGATGGGTCGAGCCGTCGGCCGCGTAGGAAAGCCTCCGCGCTCGCGGCGCGCACCACCGTCGGCGCCAGGCAGCCCAGCGCGATCGCGGCATCGCTGACCACCGCGTCGTCAACCATGGCGCCCCGCGCCAGGGGCCGCGCGAAGGTGAGCACGACGGCGAGGTCGACGACCGAGATGGCCTGGGCGCGACGCAGGCCAAGCTTGACGTAGAGGCCGCGCTGCCGGTCGGTCAACGCCGGGAAACGCAGCTCACGTAACAACTCGTTGGGCCGCAGCACGGTGCGCCGGACGCCCGTGTAGAAGTCGTGCAACGGCACGACGCGCTCGCCCGCCACGCTGGCCAACACGGCCTCCGCGCCCAGCGCCAGCAGCGGGGTAATGGTGTCGTTGGCCGGAGACGCGGTGATCACGTTGCCGGCCACGGTCGCGCGGGTCCGGATCTGCGGCGCGCCAACCTCCCAGCAGGCCTGCGCCAGCGGCAGCGCCTCGCGCACGCAGTCCGGCGAGGCCACGACGTCGTTATGGGTGGCCAGCGCGCCGAGTCTGATCGTTCCGCCCTCTGAGCGGACGTATCTAAGGCCGTCCAGGGCCGTGATGTCGATCAGTGTCGCGGTTGGCCGGACGCCGCGGCTCAACTCGACCAGCACGTCGGTGCCGCCAGCCACGATGCGCGCCTGGCCCGCGTACCGATCCAGCAGGGCCAACGCCTCCTCAAGGTTCTCCGGCCGTCGATAGGTCTCCCACATCACATCATCCTTCTCTCCAATTTGTCAGCGGTCGCACAGCGGCATCATGTATCACCATGCTACCCGATTCCCGGCCTTGGCTATTGCCTCAGTGTTCTTGAGTGACTTGCTATCAAGGTTACGGTGGGGTACACTGTAAGGAGCATGTACGTCTATGCCTGCACGTGGGACACCAACCTCTCAGGATAGGGAACCGCGCGGGCGATGCGTACGCGACAATACATACGCCGAGAGTAGGACATGGATTCCAAAGACTATTACGCCGTACTCGGGCTGCAAAAGGGCGCCTCCGATAAGGACATCCGCTCGGCTTTCCGCAAGCTGGCCCGCCAGTACCACCCCGACGTCAATAAGGGCAATACCGATGCCGAGACGCGTTTCAAGGAGGTCAACGAGGCCAACGAGGTCCTGTCCGACCCCGACAAGCGCACGCTCTACGATACCCTGGGCTCGCGCTTCCGCGAGTACGAGCAGTACCGCACCGCGGGCGGCACGGCCACGCCGGAGGAGTTCATGCGGGCGGCCACCGCGCGGGCCGGCAACCCCTTCGCCAGCGCCGGGACCGGGCCAGGCGGCGCGCGCTTCCAGACCCGCACCATGAGCGAGGAGGAGCTCGAAGCCCTGTTCGGCAACCGCTCCGCGGGCGCGGCAGGCGCGGCCGGCTTCGGCGATTTCTTCCAGCAGGCATTCAGCGGGGGCCGGCCCGGCGCCGGCACGAGCGGGGCTGGCCGTCGCGGCGGAGCCTCCATCCAGATGCCGGGTGAGGACATCGAGCAGCCCGTAGACATCACGCTGCAAGAGGCCGTCCTGGGGACGACGCGGACGGTCGACTATAGCGAGGGCCTCAACGCCCGCCGCATTGAGGCCACGATTCCGGCCGGCGTGCAGGAGGGCGCGCGCATCCGGCTGGCCGGACAGGGCGCGGCGGGCTTCAATGGCGGCCCGCGCGGCGACCTCTACCTGCTGGTCCACATCGCCGAGCACCCTAACTTCGAGGTCAAGGGGCGTGACATCTACACCGCTATCGAGGTCGATCTCGTGACCTGCATGCTCGGCGGCGAAGCCACGGTGCCCACGCCGAAGGGCAAGCGCCTGGCCCTGACCATCCCGCCGGAGACGCAAAACGGCCGCGTGTTCCGCCTCAGCGGGCAGGGGCTCCCGGCGATGCGCGCCGGCAAGGGCAAGGGCGGCGACCTGTTGGCCACCGTGCGGGTCGTCCTGCCAACGCACCTCAGTACCGAGGAGCGCGACCTGTTCAAGCGTTTGGCCGAGCTGCGCGGCCAGGCCCAGTGATTAGTGGCTAGTGGCTAGTGACTAGAAACCTCTAGTCACTAGCCACTAGCCACTAGCCACTCGTGAAGGAGGAAAGATGAGACTACGCTACCGCATCGTCTCGGTCGATGCAGGACGTACCGTGGTGGACCAGGTGCAGCACATGCAGCACATGATGAACCACCAAATTGGGATGCTGGGCCGGGCCACGCCGGGGTCCGCTGGCGCCTGGCAACCGCCGACCGATGTCTATGAGACGGACGACGTCCTGGTGGTACGCGTCGAGTTGGCCGGGGTACGCGAGGAGGATATCGACATCACGCTCTTCGCCGACCACCTATCCATCACGGCGGTTCGCCACAACAACGATGCTCCCAGCGCCGCCTACCGCATGGCCGGCATTCTGTATGGCGAGTTCCGCCTGGCCGTCCCCGTGGTCACCAACATTAAACGCGACAATGTCGAGGCCACGCACGAGAACGGCCTGCTGACCATCATCCTGCCCAAGGCAATCGAACATATCACGCCCAAGAGCATACAGCCATCAGTAGTTAGTAGCCAATAGCCAGTTGCCAGTTGCCAGTTGCCAGTTGCCAGTTGCCAGTTTATCCGTAGGCCTGTCACTATCCCGGGACGGCCGGGATGGCGCATACCGCCGGTAACTCATCACGTATTGACAACTGACAACTGACAACTGGCAACTGACAACTTCGAGGAGTCCATTCATGACCGTTGAAACGACCGAACAGAACGCGCCGACCGAGCAGGAGCCGCAGGAGCCGCGACTGCGCATCCCCGACGTCCTGCCCATCCTGCCCTTGCGCGGCGTGGTCGTCTATCCGCTGGAGACGCGCCCGCTGCTGGTGGGACAGGACCGCTCGGTGCGCCTGGTCGACGAGGTGATGCGCGGCGACCGCCTGGTCGCCCTGGCCGCGCAATACGACGCCAACGATGAGCAAGCCGGCCCCGTCGGGGTGCGCAAGGTCGGGACGGTCGCGCGCATCTTGCAGATGATGCGGCGTTCGGACGGCACCATGATGATCGCCGTGCAGGGGCTCGAGCGCGTGCGCATTGGTGAGTATACGGCCGAAGAGCCGTACCTCAGCGCGCACGTCGCGCTCTACCCGGAGACGGAGTCCGAGGAGGGCAGCATTGAGATCGAAGGACTCCAGCGCGCCGTCAGCGAGCAGTTCCGCCGCCTGATCGAGATCAGCACGGCGCTGCCCGACGAGCTGGCCAACGTCGTGCTCAACATCGACGACCCGCGCATCCTGGCCTACACCATCGCCGCCAACACGCCGCAGTTGGACACGGACCTGGCGCAGGAGATCCTCGAGCTCGATACCGTCTCGGCCAAGCTGGAGCGCCTGGCGCGCTTCCTGACCCGCGAAACCGAGGTGGCGGAACTGGGCCGGCGCATCCAGGGCCAGGCGCGCGAAGAGATCGACAAGAGCCAGCGCGAGTATATCCTGCGCGAGCAATTGCGCGCCATCCAGCGCGAGCTGGGCGAGGAAGACGAGCAGCAGGCCGAGATCAACGAGCTGCGCGGCCGCCTCGACGCGGCAGGGCTGCCGCCCGAGGCGCGCAAGCAGGCCGACCGCGAACTGTCGCGCCTGGAGAAGCTGCCCACGGCCTCGCCGGAGCACTCCGTCATCCGCACCTACCTCGACATGCTCAGCAGCCTGCCCTGGTCGACCAGCAGCGAGGGCGAGATCGACGTAGCCCGCGCGCACCGCATCCTCGACGAGGACCACTACGGTCTGGAAAAGATCAAGGACCGCATCCTGGAATACCTGGCCGTGCGCAAAATGAAGGAGGACCGCCGCGCCACCCTGCTGGCTCAGCGCGCCGCCGAGCGCGCCGAGGCCGGTGAGAGCGGCGAGCCCGTGGAGGCCGAGGACGGCGCCGAGGGCGGCAATAGCCGCGAGCCGATCCTGTGCTTCGTGGGCGCGCCCGGCGTCGGCAAGACAAGCCTCGGGCAGAGCATTGCCCGCGCCCTCAACCGTAAGTTCGCCCGTATCAGCCTGGGCGGCGTGCGCGACGAGGCCGAGATCCGCGGCCACCGCCGCACCTATATCGGCGCGATGCCCGGCACGTTCATCCAGAGCATCCGCCGCGCCGAGACAAACGACCCCGTCTTCATGCTCGACGAGATCGACAAGGTCGGCTCGGACTGGCGCGGCGATCCCAGCTCGGCGCTGCTGGAGGTACTGGACCCCGAGCAGAACAAGGACTTCCGCGACAACTACCTCGATGTCCCGTTCAACCTGTCGCACGTGATGTTCATCGCCACGGCCAACACGCTGGACAGCATCCCGCCGGCGCTGCTCGACCGCATGGAGGTGCTGCAGCTGGCAGGCTATACCGAGGAGGAGAAGCTGCACATCGCCAGGAACTACCTGGTGCCCAAGCAGATGCGCGCCAACGGCCTGACCGCGGACGATCTCTCCTTCGACGACGACGCCCTGCGCCTCGCCGCGCGCTCGTACACGCGCGAGGCCGGCGTGCGCAACCTGGAGCGCCAGATCGGGACGCTATGCCGCAAGGTGGCGCGCATGGTGGCCGAGGGCCAGGCAGGTGACGGTCCGCTGGTCGTCGACGAGGCGGCCGTGGTCAAACACCTGGGCCGGCCAGTCTACGAGGCCGAGGTGGCCGAGCGGACCGAGCGCCCCGGCGTGGCCACGGGCATGGTCTATACCACCGCCGGCGGCGAGATCACCTTTATCGAGGCGGCCAAGGTCCCCGCGAAGGGCGAGCACCTCATCCTGACCGGGCAACTGGGCGACGTGATGAAAGAGTCGGCGCAGGCCGCCCTGACCTGCGTGCGCTCCATGTCCGACCGATTGGGTATCCCCGAGGACGCCTGGCACGACGCCTCCGTGCACATCCACGTGCCGGCCGGCGCGGTGCCCAAGGACGGTCCCTCGGCGGGCATCACGATGGCCACGGCGCTGGCCTCGCTGCTGACCGGCCGTACCGTCCGCTCGGACGTGGCCATGACCGGTGAGATCACGCTGCGCGGCAAGGTGCTGCCCATCGGCGGGCTCAAGGAGAAGGTGCTCGGCGCGCAGCGCGCCGGGATCACCACCATCATCTTCCCGCGGCGCAACGAGCGCGACCTGGACGACATCCCGGCCGACCTGCGCCGTGAGCTGACCTTCATCCCCGTCGACGATGTGACCGAGGTGCTGGACAATGCCCTCACCAGGATCGAGGCCGTCGCGGCGTAGAGGTTCTCAACCTCCTCCCACAAAGATGACCACCATCCTCTCTCTGCCGTAGCGGGAGAGGATGGTGGTCATCCTGCTTATCGACCAACCTTGCCTACCGATACCGCGGCTGCGGGGTCGGGGTCGGCAGGCGAAGTTGGTGACTACCCATTGAATCCTCTAATAAGGAGGTTGCCCGTCTGGGCATCGAACACTAGCACGCCAACATGCGCGGGCGGGTAATTTTGGGGCACGAGCACTGTTTTCCCATGCACGCGGCGCAGCACCGCATGCCGATGTTGGGAGCCAGTACTGAGCGACCCGTGCAACTCGACGTAGCACACGACCACGTTATCGGGCCGCCCAACAGTCTCCCCATTCATGTACGCGCTGGCCACGCGTGAGGGGATAAAGAGGATGGTGGCGATGACGGGTGTCGATCCATCGGTCGTGGCAAAGAGCCGGTGCGTAGTGAGGAAGTGCCGCACATCGTCGACAGTGTAGGCAGCCTGGTCGGTGTAGGGGGTCGTGGCGGTGAAATAGGCCGTCGTGACTGCTTGAGCGGAGACCGTGCGCGTTGGGGTAATCGCCGGAACGCCAGGGGCGCCGTCCCGGAGGCCGACGGCCGTATGCGTCGCTGCGGCGACCCGCGGCACGACGAGCCCGCCTAGCAGGAGCGCACACGCACAGACGATAGGGAGTAGGAGTAACCGGACCATTGTCTCACGCATCGTATCTCACCTCATATCTCTGTGCGCCCCAGACTGGCCGGACAGCTCCATGCCGATCTGAATGGTATCAAGAGGTCGCCGTGGGGCTGACGGTGGGCATGTCGGTTGGCAAGGGGAGGGTGGGACGCGGGTACGGAGTACGCGTGGGCGCCGGGGTGGGTGTGGGCGGGGTGGTCCCGTTCGGCCCTTCCACGAAGCTGAGCATCAGGAGATTGCCGGTCTGGGCATCGAACACCAACTCTGCGAGGTGGGCCGGTCCCAAGGTAAGGCGGTGGAAACGGTGCGTGTGGATGTCGTAGTACACGTGGCGGTGAATCCTGGCCGTGCTGAGCGAGCCGGTGATCTCTACGTAGCAGACGAGCGTGTCGGGCGACCGGCCGATATCCTCGTTGAGCAGATACGCGCTGGCCACCCTGGCCGGGATGAAGAGGACGCGAGAGACGTGCGCAGGCTGGCCGTCGGTGGTGGGGAAGATGGCGGGCAGGTGCGCGGCGAGGTAGGCGTCCACATCGGCGACGGTATAGGTCGCGGTGGAGGTGTAGGGGACGGTGGTCGAGGCGAGAGCCTGCGCCTTGAGGGCAGGCTCGGGAGTAATGGCGGGGACGCCAGGCGGACCAGGCACGTCGATGGGCGGGTAGGTGCCCGCGCGCACCGCAGCGGGGGCGTGATCGCCGCCCAAAGCGGAGGCGATCACGGCGACGACTACGAGGGCGCGCCAGACGTAGCGGGATCGGGTCATGGTGTCACTCCTTCTATCTATTGACGATCGACGGCTGTGTTTACGACGTACGACCTAACATCCACCGGCCGGACACGAGGTTGACCACGCTCCACCCGGCACCTGGTTCGAGGAGGGCGGATACTCCCATCTGGCCTGCACGGGCGCGTTGACCGGGAAGATTTGCCCATCGTTCGCCTGATAATGATAGACGCCAGCGTTGTCGCGATACTGATTGTAGGTATAGACCGAGCCCGACGCGGAGGCCCCGTTGGTGCCGTACAACTCCATGCCGACATCAATACTCGAGGGGATCATGCCGTTGGCATAAGAGAGGCCGGAGAACACCGCGCCGGAGGCTCCGGTCACGGTGACGCCGAACTCATTGCCGGGGCAATCCCCGGTCCAGCCGCATGGGCCGCAGGGCGGGTCCACCACGATCTGGAACGTGGTGCGTTGCCCGATATCGCCCGCAGGGGGGTAGCCCAGGAAATGCTCGTTGTAGTTGCTTTGGCAGCCGTTGCTGCAGGGGCGCTCGTCGGCCCAGTAGTAGCAGTCCGTGGCGCAGTACGTCTTGTCTACCTGGCCGACCGTCACTCCCGCCTCGACCCAACAACCAGCGACAGGGTTGCCATCGAGCGGGCACGCGGACCCTGGGCCGGGGTCGCCGTTAAACCACGTCTCATTGGTGACGAAGCCGTCACCGGGGGAGAGGGACGCGACATAGATCTGCGTGGACTCACCGGTAGTGGCACCGGGCCAATCGACAATGCCATAGCAGTGATTCGTGGCGCACGCGTACCCGCTGGCGTGGGCGGGGGGCGGATGGTGAAGCGTCCCGGCGACGAGCGCGGACGAGACGGCGAAGACAAGGGCGAGGGCGCGACGCGAAATCGTCATGACGGGATGACGGGTCACCTCCTATCATAGAAGCGTGGCTGCGCGGGCCAGCGGCGGGCCTGCTCACGCTTTCCTCCAAGATACCAAAGGCGGGCGTAACTTTTCCGTAACACGTGTGTCTCTACCTATCCTTTCCTATCCTCTCCTATCCTCTCCTATCCTACCACCCGCTCTCGCCCACTCCAATTTGTGGGTAAGGGTTAGGTCTCGGGGAGAGGGGGCATACGACGAGGGCGAGGCGAGGGCGAGGGCGCGGCATGCCCGATGGTGGAGCATGATGCAGCCTCCTTGGTAGGCACAGGGAGGCGGCGAGACGCCAATGTCACGAGACGCCCGATGACATCCCCGGCCCGCTGCCATTGCCGTCGGCAGCGGCAGCGGCGTCGCGGGCTGTCAGGCGGGCGACGTCGACGCCGCAGGACTGCGCCCGCGCGGCGCGCCGGGCCGACGCCTCGTCCTCCACCCGCCAGCGGGGCGCCAGCTCCGGCGCGCCGGGGGGCAGCCAGGCGCGCAACCCGTAGGTACCCTCGACGGAGCGGTAGAAGCGCGCGTGCCGGGAAAGGGTCGTCCCGAGCGAGCCGGGGTTGACGGGCCGGACCCGCTCCACGCGCCGCCGGATCTCGTCGGACCTGAGCGGCTGGCCTGCCTCGCGCAACACCCGCGCGATGAGGTCAGGGTAGGGCGGGGCGGGGGTCGCGCCCCAGGCGGCCAGCCCGTAGGCGCCCGGCCCCACGCGGACGAAGGTCTCGGCGTGGCGGATGAGCGCGTTGCAGAGCGCGCGCGGGTTGAAGGGGGAATGGAGGCCGCGGGCCTGGGCCTGAGCGGCGATGTCGCGCCAGTGCAGCGGCGCGCCCGCCGCGCGGAGGACGGCGGCGGCGAGCCCCGCGTAGGTTTGGGCGCGGGCCTGCCGCGCGGCGGCCCTCTGGTCGCGCGCGGCGGCCCAGCAGTCGCGCGCCACCTGGGCCGCCACGGAGGGGTGGGCCAGAATGGGGGGCGGCAGGGCACAGGCGGCGCGGGCCAGGCGGGGATAGCGCTCCTGGAAGCGGGTATCGCCGAGGTCGGCGAGGGCACGCGGGAGCAGGAGCAGGCGGCGCGCGTCCTGGACAGTCACGGGGCCCTGGCCGGCCGCGTCGAGGATGGCCTGCACGGTGTGCAGGGCCGCGGGCACTGGCCCCTCCCCCGGCTCGCCCCCGGTCTCGTCCCCCCACTCGTCCCCAGCCCCCTCTGGGGGGGCGAGCGGCCAGGCGGCGTCGAGGGTGGTCAGGAGGTCGCGGAGCAGGCCCAGGCGATAGGGGTGAGCGAGGCGGGGGCCGAGGTCGCGGTGGAACTGCCAGACGTAGCCGCGCGAGGCGCCCAGTTCGCGGGCGAGCGCCGCGTACGTGAGGGGAGCCTCGAAGCCAGCGCGGGCGTCGAGGACGCGCCAGGCGCGCGCGTCCAGGAGCCGGGCTAGGCGCGCGGCGAGGGGCACGGGGACACGCTCGTCGTCCATCAGCGTAGTTCTCCAGGGTCGGCCCGTCCCGCGTCAGGGAGCGACGGGCCGGGACCGGGGGAGCCGTCCCGTAAGGCGGAGGCGGAGGCGGAGGGCAAGCATACCCCTGGAGTATAGGATATACGATCAGCAAGCCGGAGTGCCGTGGCTGTCCTGGCCGCCATCGATCTCGTCGTACCAGCCGGCGCCACGTGCACGACCATTATCTATGGCTGTTGCTGCATACCGGGGTTCGGCGAGATCAGGACGCGCAGGCGCACGCGCCGCTCGTCCTCGCCGATGGCGCCGACGACCACGTAGTTGCCGGGACCGGGGAACACGATCCCGACCGGGATGACGAACATGACGCGCTGCTCGGCGCCCTGGTCGATGTGCGGCGGCCGTCCCGTCCGGAAGCCGGCCTGCGCGCGCATCGTCTCGCGGCCGTCGGCGTCCTCCATACGCAGCACGAGGCTATGGTCGGTATTGGTGGCGTTCCAGGGCACCAGGATGCCGACGGCGATACCAAATGAGGCCACGTCGGCCAGACTACGCAGGTTGAGCACCTCCCAGCCGCCGCCCATCATATAGAGCTTCCCACCGACCACCTCGGCGCGGTCGGCCAGCATCAGGAAGTCGATCCATGGCCCCGATTCACGCACGCGCACTCCCCTCCTGCTCTCATCCGCCCATCATCGCTGCCATTGTCCATGGCGTACACGTATCATACACTACTATCGGGGGTCTCGCTGCGACGGGGGCGCGAACGGCCCACCCGCCCATGCATCCTTAGTGTCGATCCGTGGCGCGGCGTCGCCGATGGCGCGCCACGGACGCGCCGGTTGACCACTCCCGTGACGGGACAGAGGAGACGCGAGATATGGCGCCGGGCATCGACGACCGCTTCCTGCTCTCGCGCCGCGGATTGGCATTGTGCAGCCTGCCCATCATCCTCCTCCTGGCCCTCAATAGCCTCGTCTTCTACCGCAATACGCAAACGCTGATCGGCTATGAGCGTCTGGTGGCGCACACGCAGGAGGTTCTTGGCGCGCTGGATACCACGCTCGCCGAGGTGACCGCCGCGGAGAGCACGCAGCGCGGCTACATCATCGTGGGGAGGTCCGCCTATCTGGCCGCCTACAACGCCACGGTCCGGCGCATCGGACCGCGGATCGCGCATGTCCAGCGCCTGACCGCGGATAATCCGACGCAGCAGCGCCGCATCGGGACAGTGCGGCAACTGGTCTCCGCCAGGCTGGCCGATCTAGCACGGGCCATTGCTCTCCAGCGGATGGGTCAGGGGGGACAGGCGCGACAGGTCGCGCTGTCGGCCCATGGCATCGCGTTGATGGACCGTCTGCGCGCTCTGCTGGGAACGACGACCAACACGGAACTGGAGCTTCTGGCCCGACGGCGTGCGGAAGCCGACAACGCGTCGACCGTCACCACCCTGACCCTGGTCCTGGCGACGGTCGGAGACATCGCGCTGCTCGGCGGGCTGCTCGCGGTCATCGCGCGTGCCGTGAGCCGTCGCAACCAGGCCACGGCCGCGCAGGAGCGCCTGCTGGCCCACGCCGAGGCGGCCAGGGTCGAGGCCGTCCGGGCCGTGGCCGCGCGCGACGCATTCCTCTCACTGGCCGCCCACGAGCTCAGGACGCCGCTCACGGCGCTGCTGGGCAACGCCCAACTGCTGCGCCGTCGCCTGGATCGCCAGGACCCCGTGGGCCCGCGCGAGCAGCGGCTGGCCGGCGCGCTGACCGAGCGGGCGGAGCGCATGCGGCGGCTGATCGAGCAACTGCTCGACGTGGCGCGCCTGCAAGGGCAGGGGCTAACCCTGGACCTGAAGGACGTTGACCTGCGAGCGTTGGTCGGCCAGGCGGTCGAAACCGCCATCCATGCCGACGCGGATGAGGCGCACCCGATCCGCCTCGTGACGACCGAGGAGGAGGGGCCGCTGCTGGTCAGCGGCGACGAGCTGCGCCTGGAACAGGCCCTGGACAACCTGCTCTCCAACGCCATCAAGTATAGCCCGGGGGGAGGTTGCGTCACGGTCGCCGTCTCACGTCAGGGGGCGACGGCCTGCGTCGCGGTGACCGACGAGGGCATCGGCATCCCGCCGGAGTCCCTACCGCGTGTCTTCGAACAATTCTACCGCGCCGCCAACGTCAGCCCGGCCTCGATCGGCGGACTGGGCGTGGGTCTCTACGTGGTCAAAGAGATCGTCACGCGGCACGGCGGGACGGTGGAGGCCGCCAGCACCGAGGGCGCGGGCAGCACCTTCACGCTCGTCCTGCCTCTTGCCGCCTCGGCCACGGAGCAGCAATTGACTTCTTGTTAGCAAAGGGATCACCAATGAAGGCTTACACGAGCATCGATCACAGCGAGGAGATGGAGGAGTACTGGCGATTGGCCCGCGAGTTCCCGCTGGTCTCCATCCACGATGATACCCACCTGGAGAAGGCATTGGACGTTGTCGACCGCCTGACGGATAGGTCGACGCGCACCGCGGGCACGGAAGAATACCTGCGAGCCCTGGCCGACCTCGTCTACGTCTACGAGCAGGCGCACGTCACCTGGCCGCCGGTCACAGGGGTGGACATAGTGCGCCACCTGATGGAGGAGAACGGGCTTAGCCAGGCCGACCTCGCGCCGCTCTTCGGCGGACGCTCCGTCATCTCCGACGTGCTGGCAGGCAAGCGTCGCTTCAACCTGACGCACATCACGCGGCTGGCCGAGCGGTTCGGGCTGCCGGCCGATGTGTTCATCGAGCGGGAAGCCGCCGTCTAGAGTTGCGTGTCGTCGAGCACGACGATGCCCCCGGCGTGTGCGGGCATGGTTGGCGCGGCCGGAATCCAGCTCGTACGCTACCGCGTCTCCTTGCCGTCTCCTGACCTCACGGCCTGGGTGGAATCACGGCCTGAACCTGGGGCTGTGGCGACCGTACCCTGTCGGCAAGTCCGCACTGGTGGACGCGTCCGGACGGTACGGGCGTGGGTACGGCGAGGGCCGGTCGTGGGCCGGTCACGTCGCGCAGCCGCCGCCGCACGCGGGCGCGATGAATCCGACTGCCGGCTTCCGCGGCGACAAAGGCCACGATGGCCAGGGCCAGCAGCGCGTTGAGCGGCCCGAACGGGGTGGGGAGCACGGAGTAGTGTAAGCGCGGATCGAAGGGCGTCCACGTCTGCTCGTTCTCGACGAGGCCGGTAAGGGTGCACAGGGCAACCATGCCCAGGGCGAGATAGTCGCGGTCGCGGTCGGCCAGCGCGAGGATGAGCAGGAACGGCAGCGCCCAGAGCAGGTACTGCTCGTAGACGGTGCGGTTGAAGGCCACGAAGAGCAGCAGGCCGCACGCCGCCTTGAGGTAGAGCGACTTGTCGCGCGCCACCATGACCAGCAACAGGATCGCCGCGGGGTAGATCAACGACCCCGTGCGCGCCAGGGTCAGCACGCGCTCGGGGCTGAGCCAGTGGGCGTCCTGCGGCCAGATGTACCACGACAGGCGCCCTAGCCAGGGTGTGCGCACGTCGTAGGAGAGCGACGCGATCATCGCCTTGATGCTTGTGACGCTGTAAGGCAGGGACAGGATGGGCACCAGGATGCAGGCCAGCGCCAGCCGCGCCGGCTTCTGCCGCTCGCGGCCAAACAGCAGCAGCGGCAGGATAAAGACGGGGAACGTTTTGGCGGCGATGGCCAGCGCGTAGGCCGGAACGAACAGCCGCGTCTGGAAGCGCTCGATGGCCAGGAGGAAAAACACCAGCGCGATGGAGTCGAAGCGCCCCACCACGGCGCCGTTATAGAGCACCAGCGGGTTAAACAGGTACAGCGACATACCCACCAGCGCCGTGCGTTCGCCCCGCCCCTGACGACGTAGAGAGGAAAAAATGAGCCAGGCCACGCCGAGGTCGGCCAACAGGGTTGGCAGCTTGGCCAGCACACGGAAGGGCAGTCCTGTCAGCGATGATACCCACCCAAGCCCCGTGAACATATCCATGCACAAGGGTAAGTAGGCCCACGTCATCAGGTCGTGGGCATGGGCCACGGCATAGACGTCCTGGCCATGCATGGTCAGGATCGCCTCCTGGAGATAGCTGTTGAAATCCCAGCCCTGCGTCCATGGCGCGAGCAGCAGGCGGATGGCCAGTCCGAGCAGCAGCAGCAGAGGGACCGGCCCGGAAAGCGCAAGGCGCGCGCGCCGGGTCCGGATCGGCTTCAATGGCCATGCCAGGGGCAGACCAACCGCGGGAGGGACGAACAGGCGCGGACGGAACACCCTATCCGCGGTCGCACCCCGCTCCAGGTCGTCGATCCGCGTGGTACCGGCGGTGGTGACGGCTTCGATGCTGGCGTTACGCATCGTACTCCTTGATGCTCAAGCTGATAGCACAGGGCTCGCGTGGGTCGCGTTGGGCAGCGCCATGACCGGGCAGAGAAAAGCGGGCGACCACGGCCATAGAACCGTATCGTCCGCGCCGAGGCCGCCGCAACGTGGCTGCCCTGGTTGTCGCGCCCCTGGCCGCGGGACACAGGACCGCGCCGTCCGCGTCACGGCCACCGCGTCGACGCCCACTCTTCTATCATATTATCGGATGATAGACCGCCAGATGACATACGACCTCACGTAGAAGTGTATAACATCATCGCCAACCTATGTGAAAAGAATCCGCAGCGCCTTGACCGCCATCCCATCTATCGTACAAATAGGTCGGGCGGCGCGGGGAGATCTCTCTCTCCGCGCCGCCCGGCCGAGTTGTCAGTTGCCAGTTGCCAGTTGCCAGTCGTCGGTCGTCAGTCGTCGGTCGTCAGTCGTCAGTCGTCAGTCGTCAGTCGTTAGTTGCCAGTTGTCAGTCGTTAGTTGCCAGTTGCCAGTTGTCAGTCTCCTGCTGAAAGCCAACCATGGGTATCTACCCACTAACCACTAACCACTAGCCACTAACCACTAGCCACTAACCACTCGTCCTATCCCGCAGTCGCGATGTCATGGTTGACCTGCTCCGCGGCAGTCTGTATGGCCTGGGCGCTACTCTCCTGGCCCAGCATGGCGCGGCTCATCTGGGTGTCGATGTCGCTCTGCGCCTGCGCCCACCCGCTGACCGTGGGCGAGAAGTAGGCGCGGCTTAGCTCACTCACGGGCACGGCCTCCAACGGATTCTTCTTGAGGTAGCCGGACTGCGCCATCAGCGCGACGGCGCTCTGGCGTACCGGCGTGGCGTCGGTGTGCTCGGCCCACCAGGCCGTCCAGTAGGGCTGGGTCGCCCACTTGATGTAGGACCACGCGGCCTGCTTCACAGCGGCGGGCGCGTCCTTGAACATGAAGATGTTGTCGCCGGCGTTGCCGTCCTGATTATTGACCGGACCGGCGGGCATCGGCGCCGCTCCCATGGTGAAGCGGTTGCCGACGGCCTGCTGCGTCCCCGACGCGCCGGAGCTGCTGTAGACCTCGAAGGCCACATGGCCGCTGGCAAAGTCCTGCTCCCACTGGCTGGTCGAGCTGTTGGTGTGGTGGACGTAGCCCTTCTTGACCAGGCCGACCCAGTATTGCAGCGCGGCGACGCCGGCCGTTGAGTTGAACGCGGCACGAGTCCCGGCTGTGTTCACCAACTGCCCGCCCCACTGCCGCACCATCGGCTCCCACAAGGTCTCCTCGTTGTCGGTGGTGTCCATGCACCAGTTGCCGCTATTGGTCACTTTGGCGCAGTCGGCGGCGAACTGCGTCCAGGTCGTGGGCATGCTCGTGATGTGATTGGCTTGCAGAATCTTGGGGTTGTACCACATCACCGTGACCGAGGTGTCGTTGAAGGGGAATGAGTACTGCTGTCCCTTGTACATGCCGTTCTGGATGTCCGGCGTGAAGTAGTCGGAGAGGTCGCGCGCGGAGAGACCGCCGGAGCCATGGATGTAGGGCGTGAGGTCCTGCACCGCGCCCTGGTCGACGTAGGTGGCCACGGCAAAGGCGTCGGTCTGCGAGAGCGCCGGGGGTTGGTGCTGGCGGATAGCGGCCAGCAGCGTGGGCTGCAGCACGTTGGCGTTGGAGAACGCGCGCGGCTGCAGCACGATGCCGGGATGCGAGCGGTTAAAGGCGTCGATCATCTGCTGCAGGTCGCCCTTGGCCGGCTCGTAGGATAGGTTCTCCCAGTACTGCACGACCACCGGGCTCGCGTGGGAAGGCGCGGCATGGACAGCGGGGATGCCGCTACCGGCAACGGTCGTGGCCGCCGTCGCAGCGGCAACCAGCGTTCCCATTAATAGGTTGCGTCGCGTACGTCGTGTCATCGATGATCCCTCTTCTTTCTTTACTGACAACCGGGCGTATGCAATACGCCCCTACTGACTGGCAACTGGCAACTGGCAACTGACTCAGCCTTTGAGCGCGCCGCCGCCCGACGCGGCGACGCCGTTGATGATGGTCTTCTGCGTCAGCAAGAAGACGACGAGCAGGGGCAGCGTGGTGAAGACCGAGGCGGCGGCCAGGGGCGCCCAGGCGACGCTATTCTTCTGGATGAAGTCGTTGAGGCCCACCTGGATCGGCCATACGTCCGGGTTGAGCGCGGCGATCACCAGCGGGTACAGGAATTGGTTCCACATGCCCAGGAACGTGTAGAGGGCCACGGCGCCCAGGGCCGGTCCGGCCAGGGGCGCGGCGACGCGGAAGAGATAGGTGGTGCGCCCGGCGCCGTCGATCTGCGCGGCGTCCCACAACTCGGGCGGCAGCCCCAGAAAAAACTGGCGCAGCAGGAAGATGCCAAAGGGGCTGGCCGCGAACGGCACGATCAGCGCCTGGTAGGTGTTGAGCCAGCCGATGTCGCCCAGAATGATGTCCTGGGGTACCAGGATCACCTCGTCGGGGATGACCAGGACAAGCAGGATAGCCAGGAACAGCAGGCCCTTGCCGGGAAAGCGCAGCATGGCGAAGGCGTAGGCGGCCAGCAGCGAGGTCAGCAGCACCAGCGCCGTCACCGTCGCGGCGATAAAAACGGTGTTCAGGAAGTAGCGGCCCCAGGACGTGGCGTTCCAGGCGTCGGCGTAGCTGCTCCAGTCCCACAGCGGCAAGAAATTGGGCGGCAGGTCGAAGATATGGGAGGTCGACTCCAGCGAGGTGACGAACATCCAATAGAACGGGAACGCGAAGAGCACGGCCAGCAGACCGAGGGCCAGGTAGTGACCTGCCAGGGCCACGCGGCCTCCTCGGCGCGCTCGCGTCGCTCCCGCGCGAAGCTGGCCTCCCATGGGCTGGGCCGACAGACGTGGCGCCGTCCTCATCTCTCAACTCTCATCCGTAATGCACCCAGCGACGCGACAGGCCGGACTGTATCAGCGTGAAGACGACGGTCAGGACGAACAGGACCACAGCGATGGCGCTGGCCACGTCCAGGTGCTGGAAGTTCAACTGCTGGTACAGGAACAGGCCGAGCGTCGTGGTGGCGCCGCCGGCGCCGTTGCTCCCCGTGAGCGCGAACACCTGCGTGAAGACCTTGAGCGACTCGATAGTGGAGACGATCAAGACGAAGAAGATGGTGGGGGTCAACAGGGGCAGCGTGACGCGGCGCGTCACGGCCCACTCCGTGGCCCCATCCGTGCGCGCGGCCTCCTGCAGGTCCTTGGGGATCGCCGCCAGACCCGCCAGGAAGACCACGGTGTTGAAGCCGGCGGACTGCCACAGCGAGTAGATGATGACCGAGGGCATGGCCCAGTTGGGGTCGTTGGCCCAGCCCAGGGGCCGGATATGTACCAGGCCCAGCAAGAAGTTGAGCAATCCGTAGCTGTTGGGGTTGAAGATCCACAGCCAGATGATCGCCGTCGACAGCACCGGCGTGACGTACGGGATAAAGAACAGCAGCCGGAAAATGGCCCAGCCGCGCACCGCGCGATGCAGCAGAAAAGCGCACAGCAGCGAGAGCACAATCCCGCCGGGCACGACGCCCACGACGTAGACGGCTGTGTTGGTCAGCGCCTGCAGGAAGCCCGACTGCTGCGCGGGGTCGAGCAGGTAGCGATAGTTGTCCAGCCCGACGAACGACTCGGTCGCGGTCAGCGGCGCGTGCAGCAGGCTGGCGTAGAAGACATAGGCGAAGGGGCCGAGGGAGAAAAGGAGCAGGACGACGAGGGCCGGGGCCAAATACGCATAGGCCAATAACGCCTCGCTCGCCCCACCGCGCCGTCGACGCGGCCGTAGGTCGGCGCCGACCCTCCTCTGCCCCGCTACCCGTAGCGGCGTCCGTGTTCCCGTGGCTTGCTGGGCCATGAGCCTCTCACTCACTACCTGACGGGGGCTTAATCGCGAGCGGCTAGCTGAATGGGGGCCTCATCGTGGGCGGCTAGCTGTTGGCGACCGCAGTTCACCCCCACCGCTGCCCTCGCGCATGGTGAGGAGAACGTGACGACACGCCGTCCGTGCCTGACCACACCGGATAGCCATGCCATCCCCTCTCGAAGGTAACAGGCGACGGGCCGCTTGTTGTTAAGGGCGCGTTAAAGGCATGTCAAGGACATGTTAAAGAGTGTCCAGCGGCAGGAGATCACGCCGCATCAGCGCGTCCCGCAGGTCCGGCGCCGCCGTGTAGACCACGCCGGGGATACCCAGGTCTTCCGCCACGCGCGTATTGCGCTGTTTGTCGTCGACGAAGAGAATGCGGTTCGCTGGGACGCCCAGTGCGTCAATCGCATGCTGAAAAATACGCGGGTCGGGTTTGCGCAAGCCCACGCGCGCCGAGTTGATGATCGGATCGAAGAGGTCGCGCACGCCGAACCCCGCGAGCTGCTGCTCGAGCGCGAGCGTCGCGTTGGACAGCACGGCCACGCGCACCCGGCTACGGACGGCGCGGACGAGGCCTATGACCTCTGGGTCGATTCCGGCCGGCTCCCAGACCAGGCGCAGCAAGGAGGCCAGCGCGGCCGGCTCCCAGCCAACCCGCGCACCCAATGCGGCCCAGTACGCGGCCACGTCGACGCGGCCCGTGGAGAGAGCGTACCACGGCTCCCACTCGTAGAGCAGCGATCCCAGCTCTCCCACCGCCAGACCAAGCCTGCGCTCCACGCGCGCCACCGCCGCCGGATCGGCCGGCGGGACGATCACTCCGCCGACATCCAGCAGCAGGACGTCAACACTGCCACGATCGTCCATCCCCTCCACGTCCTCCTGAACGCCATCACGATCGTCCATCCCGTCTATGGCCTCCTATCGCTTGCCGCGGCCGGCTTTGGACCGTCCAGGGTAGACTATCCGCTCGACGGCGATCGGCGCGTCGCCGGTGACGACGCTGATCACTCCGTGAGGGTGGGCGCGCATCACCCCTGTCAGGGCAACCGTGGCCGAACTCAACGCGGTCACGGTGAGGGACGTTCGGCTCACCAGGACGCCGCCTCTATCGTAGGACGCCACGTCGACGTGGGACGTCTGGCCCGTCGGGTTCAGGATGGACAGATAGGTCGTGGACTGTCCCGTGGCGCCCGCCGCGACAAAGACCCAGCCTCGGTACAGCGCGGCGCTGCCGACGCTGAGTTGCGGAGCGCGACCGCGTCCAACAATGAGGACCTGTGTGACGGCGATTGGCCGCGTGGCCGTCACGACAATGCCCACGGACCGTGCGGGCAGAACCTTACCGATGTCTACCGCCATCTCGCCATGGGCCGGCACGCGCACGCATATGGGCGCCACGCGACCGCGGCTCTGAGGGGGGACCAGCAGGCGCAGCGTCACGGAGGCGGCGTGACGGGAATCGGGGTTGAGCAAAGCGACGGCCGCGCGGAATCCGGGGCCGGTGTCGCCGTCAGTCAGGTACCAGGTGCGACCGGGGTGCGCCGCACCGGGGAGCGTGGTCCGCACGTTCGCCCGCACGAGCAGCATCCGCGCCACGATCGGGCTACCCGCCGTCAGCGCCACGCCGAACGCGCCGCTCCCGGCGCTCACCGAGGCCAGACGCACGGTGCGCCTGGCGCCCGCGCGCAGCAACACGACGGCGCTATCGGTGGCGCCGGCGCCAAAGTAGAGCGTGATGCGGACATGCGTGGCATGGGAGGCGGGATTCGACAGCGTAAGGAGCAACTGGACGGGACGGCCCGGCCCAACCGCGGCGCCGCTGGCCGCGGCGACGTACGCCGTCGCCGCGGGAGAGACGCCGCGCAGGACGACCGTCGCCGTGACGCCGCTGGTCGCGCCGGTCGCCACGACGCGACCGATGGCCCTCGGGAGACCGTCCGGGGCCATGAACGTCGCGATGAACCGACCGTCGTCGGCGCCGGCGCGCGCGAGGCCTGGCAGCGGGATGCCGTCGAGCATCAGCGTCACCCGCTCGCCCGGGATGAAGCCGTGGCCCGCCACGACGATGGGCGCATCGGGACGCGACGTCCCCAGTCGTATGCTCAGGGTAGGAGACAGTCGCGTGACGGACGTGGGCGTGGCCGGGACGCGCACCGGCGCCACGGCCGTCGCTCGTGGCGTGACCGCTGAAGTTGGCTGCGCCGGGCGCGCCGTCCGGGTGGCCAGTCCGCCCCCGGATCCGGGCGTCGCCCGGCTGGCCGGTGTTCCAGGCGGGGATGTCGCCATCGCCCGCGCGGTGGCCGTGACGTCGCCGGGCGACGCCACGCCGTGGTCCCGCGACGATGGATGGATCAGCAACTCCCAGGCGACAAAGAGCACTGTACAGACAACCAGAATGCCAATAAATGCACGCAGCAAGGTCCGACGCGTCATCCCCTATCCCTTCATCAGTTGCCCTGTCGTCAGGAGTATATCGCGCGCGGCGGTGTTTCGCGCCTGGACCGAGCCGGACAGCCTGGCTCAATGGTGGTGGCCGGCCCGGTTCGGGACGGTCTATGAGGTTGATCTGCGCGTCGGGGGCCGCTACCGCTTCAAGACGGTCGACGTTCCGAGTATAGGCGTGCTGGACGTCGGGGGCGTCTTTCTGGCGATACACGCCCCCGAGCGGTTAGTCTACACCTGGCGCTGGGCCGGCGAGCGGACCGAGACGCGGATCACGGTCGATTTCCACGACCACGGGGAGAGGACCGAGGTGGTCCTGGCGCATCAGGGCTTTCCCGACGCCGAGGGACGCGACAATCACGCCATGGGCTGGACCGACTGCCTCGACCGGCTTGATGTCCTCATCCAGAGCGATGCTCGACCGGGTTAGCACTCGGTCCGCTCCACGTCTCGCGCTCGCGCTACCCTTTGAGGAGGAGCGGCGGTCGACAACTCGAATCGTGCGCCCGTTGCGCTAAACTGGGTTCAGCTTTCACGCCGGGACCCCGGCTACGGCCGCGTCGGCGACCCGGCCGCGGCCGCGCTGCCATCCGTTCCGCCGCTCGCTCCACCACCGCCATCGCTTCCTCCAGCATCACGCCCTCGACATGCGGGACGACGCCGGTCACCGCTCGCACATCCCATAACGGCGGACCGTCGGGGCCTGGCTCTCGCTGCTGGATTGCGCCCGCGAACGGGCGCGCCGCACTGCTGGTGCGATATTGCCACCAATAAGGTCTCGCGTGTTCCCACTCGCCCATCGAACGGTTCCCTTTTCCTTTTTATGTAGACCTGGTTCACACGGGCATGGCAGCATGACGCCTACTACGAAGGGCTCACGCCGTCAAGCAAAATGGGCTGCAACTGAATGAACAGGGTCTTCCTCTTGCTCGTGGCTGCTGACATCGTCATGGTAGGGCTTGTCCGGTCCTAGAGCGTCTCTACCCTCGTATGTTGTACGTCCAGGGGCTCCAATCCGATCACACCAAGGGGCATTTCATTCTCAGGCGCCGGCCTGCTATGCTGCACAATGCGGCCACCGTCAAGAGCAACGCGGCGCCGTGGCGAGGGATAACGCGGAACATGAGCATCAGGCAGTAGGAGGCAGTGATCGAGACGGAGAGCAAAGACACGGACACCGACGAGTCACGGTACGGTCAAGGTCAGAGCGCGCGAGACCTCCAGGCACGGCTGCGCGCCCGCGAGGCGCCGGTGCGCAAGGAGGCGGCGCAAGAGGCCGGCGAGCGGCGGGTCGCCGCCACGGCGCCGCGGTTGGTGTCCCTGCTGCATGACCGCAACATGGGTGTGGCCACGACGGCGACGTGGGCGCTGGGCCGCCTTGGCTATGCCGCCGCCACGGCCGAGGTCGCCGCGCTGCTCCATGCCTCTAACACGACGCAGCGCCAGGCCGCCGCGCGTGCGCTTGGCCAGTTCGCTACCGCGGACGCCCTCGCCGCCCTGCTCGCTGCTCTCCCTGACGCCGACGACGCGCTGGTGACGGCTATCCTGGCGGCGTTAGACGATCTGCCGCGCGCGTCCGTCGTGCCACGCCTCATCGCCCTGCTGCGCGATCCGCGCGGCCCTCTGCGCGCGCGGGCCAGCCGCGCCTTGCTGCGCTACCCGACGGAGGCGCTACCGGCCGTCGTGGCCGCGCTGGCACAGTCGTCCGCTGAGGCCCAGGCAGCCGACGACGCGACGCCGTTCCGGCGGGCCGCCGCCCACATCGTGGCCGAAGCCGCGCCACCGTCGGATAAACCCGATGCTGAGGCGGCGGCCCTGGCGCTGCCGGCGTTGCTGGACCTCTCGCACGCGGTCGATCCGCGCACCCGTCTCTACGCCACGCGCGGCCTGGGCCGCCTGGCGACGGGCATGCCGCAGGCATGGGAGCGCCTGGAGCGCCTGCGCGACGACGAGCGGCGCGACGTTGCCGCTGCGGCGCGCGAGGCGCTGGGCGACGGTGAAGCCCTGGACGAGACGCGGGCGTCGATCGACGCCGAGGCCGCCGAGGCACGCGCGGAGACGGCGCCCGACAATGAAGACGCGCCAGCGGGGACCGGCGCCTTGCCGCTGGAGTTGGCGGCCGGCCAGACCTATCTGCTGACCGTGCTGGACGGACTTGAAGACATCGCCGCGGCCGAGGTGGCGGAACTCAAGGGCGCCCGCGTGACGCGCCGTCTGACCGGCGCCTTGCTGGTCGGTCTCGACGCGCCATCCGCCGTCCTGAACGGCCTGCGCACCGTCCTCGACGCCATGCTCTTCGCGAGCTACCTGCCGCCGACGCCCGAGTCGAGTGGAGCGACGGACGGCGCCGCGCCCACGCCGCGCTTCCGCGACATCCGTCCGGTACGCCAGGCCTTCGCCGCCATCACAGCGGCCCGTCCCGAGTTGCCGCTGACCGTCTATGTCCATGTGCCGCGTCGTACGCCGCAAGCGCGGGCCAGGGCGCTACGCGACGCCGCCGCGGCCGATCTGGCGCGGGTGGGAGCGCGGCTGGAGTCCACGCGGGCCTCGCTGACCGCCGACGTGGCGCTGGCCAACGAGCGGCCGCTCCTCGGCATCCGCGTGCTGAGCGACGCGCCGGGCCATCGCCCGCTGCCGGAGGGCGGCCTGCCGGCCTCGCTCAATGCGACGCTGGCCGCGGCGATGGTGCGCCTCACCGCCCCGACGCCGCACGACATCTTCCTCGACCCTCTGTGCGGCGCGGGGACACTGCTGCGCGAGCGCGCGCTGGCCGGTCCCTACGCGCGCCTGATCGGGGGCGACCGCGAGCGGCGCGCCATCACCCTGGCGCGGGCCAACCTGGCCGGCCTCTCCGACCTGACGCTGCAGCGCTGGGACGCGACCGCCCTGCCCCTGCCCGACGCCTCGGTCGACAAGGCGGCGTTGAACCCGCCGTACGGCCGTCGCGCGGGCAGCCACGAGGGCAACACGCGGCTCTACCCCGCCGTGATGAGCGAACTGGCCCGCGTGGTGCGGCCGGGCGGCCTGGTGGCCTGGATCACCACGGAGCGCCGCCTGACCACGGCACTGCTGCGCGGGCAGAACTCCTTCGCCCGCGAGGACGAGATTCCTGTCGAGACGGGCGGCCTACGGGCGACCGTCTACCTGCTGCGCCGCCGGTAAGCGTCCAGCGATGGACGTGCTTGCGCCCGAGTCATCGCAGCGTTTGATATTGTTGGCGAACTGGCCCACCGGCTCTCGACCACCCCTGATTCTGAGCCCTGGCACAACCCCTGGCACAACCGCATCCGCATGGGGAGCGCCGCGCGATGGCGCCACGACCGTCCGCAGTGGTCCACGATCATCCGTCGTTTATCGTCCATCGGCCGCCAGCTCACTCTCCGGTCCTGGCACGCCACAGTTGTTGACCCCGGACACGCCGTACGAGACGCGCTGCCCTGGCCGAACGGCAAAGTTCGCCGTGGTCTGGCCCGCCGGGACGTGAGCGATTGCCAGTATCGTCCGCTCCGCGATCAGCGGGTCAATGTCGTACTGCGCAACCGTCCAGCCGCCGTTCGCCGCTAGCCCGGATGACGCGGCGGCCCACGTCACGGTATCCTCTTGTCCCACCCTCAAGACGCGCTGAATAGCCGGCGCCACGGGCACACCGGCGCAGGGAGTCGGGACGAGCGGGATTCCCGGCGAGGGCGGCTGTCCAGCCGCAGCCGTTGCCGTTACCGTTGCGGTCACCATCGTCGCCGCCGTTGCTGTTGCAGTCATCGTCGCCGTGGCCGTCGTGGCCGCCGTAGCCGTCGTGGCCGCTCCCACAGTCACTGTTGCCGTCGTGGTCGCTCCCACAGCCACCGTCGCCGTCATTGGCGTGATCGTCGGAACCGTCGAAACCGTGGCCGTCGGGGTAGCCGTCGTTGCCGTCACTGTCGCCGTCGCCGTCGTTACCGGCGTTGTCGTCACTGTCACCGTCGTCGTTACTGGCGTTGTCGTCGCCGTAGGCGTCAGTACAGGTGATACGGATTGGGCACGCCCATTGTCGACCAGCGCGCTCTGCTGCCCCGGCGCCCCGCAGCTATTGAGCCCCGCGACTCCGTACGTGACGCGCTGCCCGGAGACATCGTCGAACGCCACCGTCGTCTGACCGGCCGGGACATGCGCCACCTGGAGTACGGTTTGTTCGGCGATCAAGGGAGCGATATCGTACTGTATGATCGTCCAGCCGCCGCTGGCAGGAGCGCCCACCGTACCCGGCGTACCCGGCGTACCCGGCGCACCCGGCGCACCCGGCGCACCCGGCGCCCACGACAGGGTATCGCGCCGTCCGGCGCCGACAATCTGTCGGATTACTGGCGCCGACGGGAGAGCGCCACAGACGGGGATGGCTAGCGCGCCGGACACCGGTACGGGTGTCGGCGCCACGCCGATGGCCAATGAGCTGCCCACGGCCTGGGATGCGCGCCCCGCCAGGACTAGAGTATCGTCGAGCCCAAACAGGGAGATCGGCGGATGGTAGCGGTACAGCACCCGAACGGTGATGGACGAGGCGGACGTGCCCGCATCGGGGCTATATAGGAGAGTGTTCGGGGATGGGACCGCCACCGCGCCGGGCGTCGCGCAATGCGAGAAGATATATCTATCCCGAGCCATGGAGCGCGCGCGCTCACTGTCGCCGGTCGGCCCATAAATGTCGATCTGGCCGATACCACAGGGGTCCAGGCCGCCGGCGCCGACGACGGCCTTGACGATGGCGCCTGCAGCGATTGCTCGCCTCCCCCCCGTGACGGCCGAACGGGCCGCGCTGTTGACGGCCGAGGCCACCGTCATCGTCGCGCCGTAGTAATCGATTAGATCGACAGCTCCGACCAGGATAGCGACCGCTGCCACGGCGTAGAACGTTGCCTCCAGGCGCGTCCAACCGGAGACACGACGCTTGACGCCGCGAGTGGCGATACTCATAGGCAATCTATTCTTCTTTACTTCCCATCCAAGGTGTAAGTATCCGCCAAACGCGGACAACGCGCCACACATCATGCGCCCTACCTGAGATCTGTGTATTGTCGTTCTGGGGACGCGGACATCTCGCCCACATCCGACGCGACCACGCAGGTTGGTGCGCCACTCATTGCGGACGCGGTACTAGGCGGGCTACTCGCGCTCCCAGTAGGAGCCGTACCAGGCGGGCGGGGCCAGCAGGGCGCGACGCCGCAGGGCGGCGGTGACGCGGTGCGCGGTGGCCTCCTGCTCGTGCCGGTCGTCCGCCGCGCCCACGGTCATCGTCCCGCCGCTGGCGTTGCCCCCGCCGCTCGTGCCGAGGGAGCCGCTGCGCTGCTGCACGACGTGCGTCAGCTCGTGAGCGAGGAGGTGCTGTCCCGCCGGGGCCCGCGGCTGATAGAACCCGGCGCGGAAGAAGATGTCCGAGCCCACGGTGAAGGCGACCGCCGCCACCCCTCGGTTGAGTAGGTCCGCCTCGGCGTCGGCGTGAACGCGCACCGGAGAGAAATCCACCCCGAACACGCCTTCCATGCCCCGGCGCACCGTCGCCTCCAGCGGCTGCCCGCCCCCCCGCTTCGCCCCGATGCGCTTCGGAAGAGCGGAACTGAGCACGCTGTCCTCCTAATTTATCTCTAGCTGTGCTGCGGCTTCCCATTCCATGGTCGGCCGTGTAGCCTCATGCCCTTCGCTAAATCGTCTCGTGTTGCCTCATTGTCAAGGCGTCGCCCAACAAACTACCCATCACTGTTTGCATTGCTTAAAAAGGCGAGGGATTTGGACTCATTGCTGCAAGAACGGCTCAGCGATACTTTCCTTGGAGGTCGTATCATGCAACTCGATGTCCGCTGTATATGCCTCGTCATAGAAAACTAAGTTGTATCGAGACGGTATCTGAGTTCGAAACCATTGAGCGAAGATTGCACAATCGCGTACGTCGCCGTCTAGATATACTGCATCTCCGGCTCGTGCTAGGGCACCCATCAGCACGCGCCCGTTCATTTGCAGTTCCCATTCCAGGGAGCGACTAATGTCTTGGACACTTGGGGAGCGAACCTCCGCATCTAACCAGCGTATGCGCAATGTTTCGGCAAGGTGAGCAGGATCGATGTGCAGATCTGTTTGCTCAGGCGGGGAGATTAGATAGTCGCCCATGATCGCCTCCTGTCTAGTCCTCTCTGACAAGTTATAGCACGGCTCATCGTCATGGTCCACTACCATCTCACAATGATATGTCCGGGCATGTCGTACTATAATAGTCACGTCCTACACGTTTAACTCGATGCCGTCGACGCGGCACATCTCGTCGTAATATTTATATCTAGCCGGTTCTGCCATCTCCCATTCGCCCCCTAACTCCTCGACGATGCCGTGAACGACCTCCAGGAATCGGTTGAGCCGTGGAGTATGCCCAAGAGCCAGAGCGCGGTTGTCGCACAAATCGGCCAAGCTTGTCGGTGGAGCAGACCCCGCGTGTACGTTATCCATCAAGCCCATGAGCCGTGGAAACCAAATGTCGCTGTAGAGGCCGATACTGAAGTAGATGGGATCGTCGGCGCGTTGCATGCGGATGTCGATGTTCGTCAACCCATCTATCGTCACGGGCGGTACCTGCGACATGTAGATCGTGCCCCAGTCCAGCTTGTCAGGCCGGAGTTGTTTAAGCAGTAGTCCTAGATTCTCGACATCGCCCTCGACGACGCGACCTGAGGCGTCGTAGTAGCAGATGCGGCTCGGGGCACGGAGCACGCCGTCCTCCGCATGAGCGGCCCCGCCTCCGTCTGAGAACAGCGGCAGGATACCAGTGCGGTCCATGACCGTGACGACATGATCCAGATACGAGGTGCGAGAGTCCGCCTGGAAAGGGTCTGGACTGCGCGTTTCCAGGAGACGGTACACGCCTTCCGCGGCTCCTACGTCGAGGACCCGCCCTGCAAACCGAAGCAGCCCGTCAACTCCTATGACGCTGATGGGCGGAAAGGTGATGTACCACCCAATGAATGCATCCTTTGTAGCAACCCAGTAGTTTTTCACAGTAGTCTCCCATGGCCGCTTCAGCGACCATCTCCGCAGACGAAAGAGGCCATCTTCATACCAACCGTCTAATCAAAGTTCGGCTTATCGAAAACATAGGAGCCGTCGCCGTTGGTAATAATAAAGCGATCGACTCCGTCCAAACCCTTGGTGCCGTGGAGAACGCCGCTTAGAACGGTACGATCAGCATGGAAGAAAGGGTTTTGTGGTTCGAGGACATGTATATCGGCGATGTGACTAAAGCCAGGTGGAGGCATCTCATTCTCGCCACGCAGTTGACGCGCCGCGCCCTTTAGCGCATCGAACATGGCGACGCGGCTCTTGCCAACGATGTCCTTGTGTTGAATCGCTTGCTTGGCACTGAAGTCCACGACATCGGCCATGCCGTTCTCGATTTCTGTGACATGCCCTCCCGCGACGCGCTCTGCCGTATCTTGAATCGCTGATTTAAAGCCGAGATTACCAGCCTTTAGATTGCTCAGCACATACTGGAGTCTGTCCGGATTGCGGAAATTGCGACTAAGTGACAGAGTGCGAACAGCGTCAATGATGCCATCTGTCCCTGTAGAGTCAAGCTCACCCGCGAGTTCCGCTATCTCCCGCGCTAGCTCTACTGTAAGGCGTCGATCGATGAGCGCCTCGGCAATTTGCACGGCCTTGATACCATACGCGCCTATTTTGGCCGCCTCTACGGCGGGCATTCCTTTGGCGATGAGGCCTTCGACCGCGGACGGAGGAACGCCTTTACTCCTTAACGCCTCGACAAGTTCCTTTGGCAGGCCGTATTTCCGCTCCAGTTCCGCGTAGGGGTCCGCGCCAAGATGGGGACTTTGCCCCCCGACGGCGTGGATGTCGGTGCGGATGGTCTCCTCGGGGTTGATACGGCCGTGGATGGCCCAGTAGCTGCCATCGCGCACCGGCTCTAGCACTTGCAGGCCGAACTTTACCCGGATGCCTCCCAAGGGTCCCGTGAGCACGGCTGCCACGACGCTCTGCCCACTCAAGGGCGAGAGGATGAGCAGCGCGGCGGCCATGGCCTCGTCCAGCCGCCGCTGCAGATTCGTCCGTGGCCCGTGGTCGCGCGTGTCGTGCCCGCCCCGCGCCCCGCGCGCCCCGTCGCCGGCCGCGCCCTCCCCGGCCCCGTCCTTATCGGCGCGCGTGGCCAGGCCCAGCAGCCGCTCCAGCAGGTCGGCCAGCGTGCGGGCGACCGCCCCGAGTTGGCGGCCCAGCGCGCTCGTCACCCCGACCCCCAGGTGGGCCAGCTTGGCCAGCAGCGGCGGTAGCGCCTGCTCCAGCGCGGCCACCAGCGTCCCGATGTGCGCCGCCGCCTCGGCCACCACCTCCGCCAGCCGCGGCAGCGCCGCCTCCGCCAGCGCGTAGGCCCCGTCGGTCAGCCACGTTAACGCCGCGTTGAACAGCGCGGCGCCCGCCAGCTTGCCCACGCCCTCCCCGATGTGCTCGTCCGAGCCCGTGATGGCCCCGAGCAGCGCCTGCGCCACGCTCCGGCCCATGTCCCGCGCGATCGCCGCCACCTTCTCCTGCACCAGGCCCTGCACCAGGCCCGCCACCTGCCGCGCGTCCCGCAATGCCCGCGCGCGCCCCTGCGGCGTCGAGAACTCGCCGACGATCGGCGCTAGCTCGGCCTGCAAAACCGCGATGTCCGCCCGGATGCGCGCCATGACGGTGGGGTCGGACAGCTGTCTGGCAACGACCTGCACGGCCTTGGCGATATCGCCGGCGAGCGTCAGCGCGCTGCCCACCAGGCCGAAGAGCCCAACGACGCCGTCCCACACGCCCTCCACCACGCCCTTGAGCAGCCCCCCGGAGAAGGCGGCACTGGGCGCGAGCAGCAGGCGCGCCAGGTTGAGCAGCAGGGCGATCTGCTGCGCCGGCGTCTTCGTGTCGATCTCCGCCAGGAAGCCCGCGACCCCGTTCTGGACCACGACCCACAGGAACGCGGCCGGCCCCAGCGTCGCGGCATCGAAGGCGGCCATGCCCAGGGTGAGGATGGCGCCGCACTGGCTCAGCAGCGCCTGGACGAACGGGAGGGGCAGGCGCGCGGCGAGCGGGGAGAGCTGGCCCAGGATGCCCGGCAACAGGGAGGGGGCGGATTCGGCGGCGATGAGGGCTTGCAGCAGCGGCAGCACCTGCCGGTCCAGCCCCTGCGCGAGCGCGTAGGCCTTGGCGCCGACCACGACGGCCCACTGCCCCGCCTGCCCCGCCGCCCGCTCCACCAGCGCCACCGTCCCCTGCGCGAACGTCGCGACCTCATGGACCACGCCCGCGCCGACCGCCGCGAGCGCCGCCTTGGCCGCGGCGATGACCTGCTCCACCGCCGGCAGCAACGCCTTCTCGGCAAACCCGACCAGGTTGTGTAGGTACGGGCCGAGGTAGTTGAGGACGCTGGTGAGGTCGCTGGGCCAGTCCCACGGCCACAAGGAGAGCCGGCCGATGACGCCCGCCAGGCCGGCCTTGAAGGCGTCGCGGTCCAGGTGGTAAGACTTGAGCCCGCGGTCGAGCACGGCGTAGGCCTGGTCGAGGGCGCCATACGTGTGCAGGGCGGAGAGGACGGCAGCGCCGCCGGGGACGGCCTGGAACAGCGCGGGGACGATGGTCGCGGCATTCCAGGGGACGGTGGTCCCGGTGATGGGGTCCACGCCCAGGATGACCGTGAGCAACGGGTAGCCAGGGACACTCCGGGCGGACGCATCGAGCCAATTCCGCAAGTCGTCGAGGCTTGGGAGACCGAACCCAGCCGCGTGGTGGACCATGGTCAGAGGCGCCGCGACGCGAGCGATGCCGGGAGCGGCGGGCGCGAGGGCCACGGCAGGGTCGTGGGCGCGGGAGAGGGCGGCGCCGGGGCTGGTGGCGGGCGCGGTGAGGACTTGCCCTCGCGCCTGGAGCGCAGCGGTGACGCGATGGGCGGTCTGCTCGGCCTCCTGCTCGTGCCGGTCGTCCGCCGCGCCCACCGTCATCGTCCCGCCGCTATTACCGCCCCCACCGCCCGTGCCCAGAGAGCCCGTGCGCTGCTGCACCACATGGGTTAGCTCGTGCGCCAGGAGGTGCTGCCCCGCCAGGATCTGCGGCTGATAGAACCCGGCGCGGAAGAAGATGTCCGCGCCCACGGTAAAGGCGACCGCCGCCACGCCCCGGTTGAGCGCATCGGCCTCGCCGTCAGCGTGGATGCGCACCGGAGAGAAGTCCACCCCGAACACGCCCTCCAGGCCCCGGCGCACCGTGGCCTCCAGCGGCTGCCCGCCCCCCCGCTTGGCTTGGATGCGCCCCGAGAGCGCCGGGCTCAGCGCCCCGCCCTCCCGGCCCACCTCCGCCTGCGCCTGGAGCACCGCGCCCGCCCCCCCGGCTTCCACCGCCGCCGCTGCATCCTGCTCCGCGTGCCGCTGGGCCAGCCACACCCGCGCGTACTCCCGATCCTCGGTCGCGCGCCGCACCGCCGCAACCCACTCCTCCGGGTCCACGCTCCGGCGCAAGAACGAGGGGATGGGCGCCCCGCCGCCATTGCCATACTGCTCGGCCACCATCGCCGCGCTCATCGCCTCCCGCCGCAGTGCGTGCTGGAGATCGACCCGCGCCGCCTCCGCGTCCCGCGCCCGCGACCTCCGCGCGGGCGCGGGGCGGTGGGCGAGGGCGGCCGGCACGGACTCCGGGGTCAGGTCGAAGATCTTGCCGCTCATGGGACCGGCCTCTTGTCCGCCGGCCGCGGCCCGCGCACGCCCTCACTGGCATAGGACCCGCCGCGTCGCGGGCCGCTCGGCGCGGCGCGCGGCGGGAGCGGCGCCAGGACGCCGACCTCGAACGAGGCCAGTCCCAGGCCGGCGCGCGCGACCCTGCGGCGAGGCGGGCGCCTGCGGCGGCAGGACCGCCGGCACGGCCGTGCGGTACGCGGCCAACGCCCGCTCGCCCAGCGTCAGCAGGGAGAGCCCGTCCAGCGTCTCGGCGACGCCCCCCAGATCGGCGCGGGCGACGGGCCCACGGCGCACCGCGTCGGGTGAGGGCGGGGACGCCGCTAGCCGCTCGCGCGGCAGCGTCCGCAGCCCACCTCGAATCGCGGCGATGGCGGCGAGGACGTCCGGATGCACGGCGGTATCCGGCCACGCCCAGGAATCGGTCCCGTGGTCCATCCGATCCGGTCCCACCACCAACGTGCCTTCCTCCCGCTCTCCGCCGCGCGCCGCGACGTTGGCATCAGTATACAACGACTGGACCTCCCGCGGCATCCCCTGATCGGGAGAATCCAGGGGCTATGAAAAGTCGTCGGTGCGGCGAGGGAAGAAGCATCTCTGGGAGCGCGTGGTGATCGCCGCACTGCTCACCGGACTCAGGGCCAACGCGGGGATGGGAGAGCAGCGTAGCAAGCGTCCCGCGCTCCTGGGCCAGCCCCTAACCGCTACGCCACACCGATCTTTTGCAGGCCCTGGCCCTCTACCGCTTCCTACCCCGTGTTACGCACGCCGGCGGCAATGCCGCGGATGGTCAGGGCCAGGACGTGCTCGCGCGCGTTGCGCTCGTCGGGCGGCAGGTCGGGACGGCGCAGGGCCAGCAACTCTCGCACCTGGATGTAGCTGAGGGGATCGACGTAGGGATTGCGCCGGTCGATGGTGTCGCGCAGTTGCGGCGCCACGTCCAGCAGCCGCCGGTAGCCCGTGATGCGCAGGATGGCCCCCTCGGCGCGCGCGTACTCGTCGCGGATCAGGCCGTAGATATGCGCGGCGACGGCGCGATCCTCCACCAACCCGGCATACTCGGCGGCGATGGTCATATCGGCCTTGGCCATGGCCATCTGGATGTTGTCGATGAGGGTGCGGAACGGCGGCCAGTCCCGGTACATGCGGGCCAACCCGTCCCACCCGTCGGGCGTGCCCTCGCCGACGGCATGGAGGGCGTGGCCAATGGGGTACCAGCCAGGGACGACGTGCCGGCTCTGCATCCAGGAGAATACCCAGGTGATGGCCCGCAAGTCCTCCAGGCGGCGCGTGGCGCGGCGCGCGGCCGGCCGTGAGCCGATGTTGAGGCGCGAGATCCAGGCCATCGGCGTGGCCTGCTCAAAGTAGGGCAGCAGGCCGGGATCGTCGATCAGTGTCCGATAGCCCTGGTAGGCGGCCGCCGAGACGCGCTCCATCAGAGGCGCCCAGACGCCCTCGTCGTGGGAGGGGAGCACACCCTGGTCGCGCAACGTGACCAACAGGACGGCCGAGAGCGTCGTCTCCAGGTTACGCCGGGCGATGGGCGGCAGCCCATATTTCTGGTCGATCACCTCGCCCTGCTCCGTGATGCGGATGCGCCCATTGACCGAGCCCGGCGGACTGGCCATGATGGCCTCGTGCGACGGGCCGCCGCCGCGGCCCACGGCCCCGCCGCGCCCGTGGAACAGCTCCAAGCGCACGCCGTGACGCGCCGCGACCGGCGCCAGGCGCTGCTGCGCCTGGTACAACTCCCAGGTCGACGTGACCACGCCGCCGTCCTTGGCGCTATCGGAGTAGCCGAGCATCACCATCTGGACATCGCCCTGCGCGGCCACGGCGGCGCGGTAGACCGGGTGCGCCAGCAGGCCATCGAGCAGCTCGTGGGACCGGCGCAGGTCGTCTACCGTCTCGCACAGCGGCGCCACCGGCAGCAGGCCGAGCGGCCGGGCCAGCAGATGCGCGGCCAGGATGTCCTCGACCGCCGTGCTCATGCTGACGATCAGCACCCTGATGGCCTCGGGCGTGGGACCGCGGCGCGCCGCGCGCGCCGCTTGCAGCAGGCCGACAGCCTGCGCGGCGGAGCCGTGGACCACGGCGGCCCCGCCGCCCGCCGCCAGCAGGTCGGGCGGGTCGGCCAGCAGGTCATCGAGCAGGGCGCGGCGCTGCCCCGGCGTGGCCTCGCTCCAGGGTTGCGGTCCCGTGTTCAGGCCCCGCGCCGTCAAGAGGGCGTCGAGCGCGTGGTGGACGTCGTCGCGGTGCAGGCGCAGGTCCAGCGGGAGCAGATGCAGCCCGAACAACTCGACCTGCGCGATCAGCGTGCCCAGGGGACCGTCCAGCAGCGCGCGGTCCGGTTCCTGGTCCAGGCCCGCCGCCACGGCGCGCAGGTCGGACAGCAGATCCTCGGCGCGCCGGTAGGCGGCGGCATGATCGGGCGAGGGCGGGCGCGGGACGCCGTGCGCGCGGTCGAGGGCCAGGCTCAGCTTCTGCCAGATGAAAGAGAGCTTGCGGCGGTACGGCTCGTCGCGGTTGCGCTCGCCGATCTCCTGCGTGTAGTCGGGCATGGCCTCCTCGTCGGCCGCGATCGAGCGTAGCAAGGCGGCTGGCGCCTCGTGCAGCCGGTTCGACTGGCTGAACATGGTGGCGAGGCGGCGGACGCGCTCGCGGTAGTGCGCCAGGGCCTGCCCCTGCTGCAGGTTGAGCGTCGCGGTGAGGACGGCCCCCGTGACGTGAGGGTTGCCGTCGGCGTCGCCGCCGATCCAACTGGCCATGCGCAACAGCGGCGGCACGGACCACTCCCAACCGGGATAACTGGCGCGCAGCTCGCGCTCCAGGGCGCGGTGCGCCGCGGGCAGCTCGTCGAAGAGGACCGACTCCACGTAGTACAGGGCGCCCTTGACCTCGTCGATCACCTCGACGGGGTGAGAGCGCGCTTCGTCGGTGCGCCACAGCAGCAAGACCTGCCGGTAGATGTCGTCGGTCACCTCATCCCGTTCCTCCGGGGTCAGGCGCTCGCGATCGAGACGGTCGAGGGCGCCGGCGATGGCGCGCTGTTTGGTCAGGATCGAGGCGCGAGTCGCCTCGGTCGGGTGCGCCGTCAGGACGAGCTCGACGCGCATGGCGTCCAGGGCGCGTTGGAGCTGCGCGGCGGTGACGCCGCGGTCGGCCAGCTCATGGATGGTGGCGGCCAGGGAGAACGGTTGCGCCCGGCGCCGTCGCTCCAGGGCATAGACGCGCCGTCGCCGCACGCGCTGCTCCTGCTCGGCAATGTTGACGAGGCCGAAGTAGGCGGAAAACGCGCGCACCAGCGCGCGGGCCTGCGGGGACGTCAGGCCCCCAACCAGGGCGCGCAATTCGTCGCGATCCGTGACGCTATGCGTCGCGCGCAGGCTCTTGGCCAGGGCGCGCACGCGCTCTTCGAGGTCGAACAGGTCCGGCCCCTCGGCGGCGGAGATGACACGGCCGAGCAGGTCGCCGAGCAGGTGTACGTCCTCGCGCAGGCTCGCCGTCTTGTCCTGCCTATCCTGCGTCGCTTGCTCCGCGTCGTCGCTCCGCGCCGGGTTCATCTGTCGAGGCGTGTCATCGCTATACGTGACCATGCTGTACGTGCCCTCCCTCGTCCGTTGTCGCATACCTCGTGGTGGCGGTGGGAGGCGAGCGCGGCCCTCCAAATGGGTGGAGGATGGACGCGGCAAGCCCCGCGACGGTGCAACTCGGCACGACGATGTGTCACGTGTCACGTGTCGCGGCTCTGCGATGATCGTTGCACGCGCCGCCGCGCGCGTGCGTCTAGTCCAGTTCAGTATAACTGCCCGCCCCGGCTCCTTTGCGCGTCGTCGCTCGCAATGCTACCCTATGCCCATGGACGATGTTATGATCCGATCTCCCCGCGCCGGCGATGGGGACGGGCTGGCCCGTTGTTGGCTCGACGCGGCGGCCTACTATGCTGCCCTCGACCCTGATCTGTTCGGGGGTTCCGGACGCGGACGGGCTCGCGCCATGGCTCGAAGAGCGGGCCTTGAGCAACGCGACTGGAGATAGATGCGTCCTGGTAGCCGAGGCCGACGGGCAGGTGGTGGGCTACGTCGTCGCCGCCCTTCAGCATCCGTCGCCGGCTGCCGCCAGGAACTTCGTGCGCGAGTTGGGCAAGGTGCGCGTCTACGTCGACCTGCTCGTCGTTGGGGCCGCCTACCGCCGCCGCGGCATTGGCACACGCCTGATGGATGCGGTCGAGAGGTGGGCGCGGGCTAGGGACGCCGAGATCGTACTGCTCGACACCTACATCGGGAGCGATCTGTCCGTGCCCTTCTACGAGGGCCATATGGGCTACAGTCGCAGGGCGCTACGCTTCAGCAAAACGCTGTAGAGGTACGACTGGTAGATGCTGCAACCTCACACTGGGAGCGCGGGCGGCCCGCCCGCTTCCGTCGCAACCGCGCGGGTCGGTGTTCCCCGACCGTCGTAACGGCCGCCTCGGCGGCCGGGCCGCCCGCGCTCCCAGTCGATCCAGGCATAGCTAAATCACGCCGCGCGATAGTATAAAGCAAGGACGGAATGGTGAAAGGGCGAGGCAACGACGCGTGGAGAGTGAGGACGCCCGCAACGTGGCAGCGGTCGCGGCGCTGTATGATGAGTGGGCGCAGGGCCGTCCTGGCCGCTATGCGCTGATTGCCGAGGGAGGAGTGATGGCGACCATCGACGGGGCCACAGCGGCGCGCGATGCCGTGCTGGCGCTCCCCGGCGCCGTCGCAAGCGCGCTCGTCGTCGCTTTGTGGCCGCAAGAGGGTTGGCGACATCCCCGCCTGGTGATCGACGCGTATCGCCGCACGGATACGCCCATCGCCACCTCACCCGCCGTCTCCGATGTCCCTCCTCTGCTATCTGACCCGCTCCTGCAGAGTTTCTTGCTGGCGCAGCTCCTGCACGGCGAGGCGCTTGCCGCGCGGGAGACAGGTGTGGGCTCCGACCCTCAAGCGTTCCCTTACCTCCTGATCAAAGACGGCGTCGTGCTGACCCGCTACAAACGCGTGACCCAGGCTCGGCAGGCCGTAGCCGCGGCCATGCCTCCGCTCGCGCCCGTCATCTTCACCTCGCTCCGCCTGGGCAGCCTCGGCCCGTTCAGCCTGATGGTGCAGCAAGCGTTGCTAGCCTGGATTATTCACGAGGGGAACGTCCTGGGAGCGCCGGCTTCCAGCCGGCAGAGCGCCGGGGCGGCACGATCGCCACGCGCAGGTGCGCGTCAGGCGACCGGGGCCGGCTGGAAGCCGGCGCTCCCAGGGGGACCGTCGCTGCCACCGCGCCCGTCATGAATAATCCAGGCTAGACGAAGTAGGCAGTAGGACTGCGATGCTGGCGCCTGGCTACTGGCTACTGGCTACTGGCTACTGGCTACTGGCTACTGGCTACTGGCTACTGGCTACTGGCTACTGGCTACTGGCTACTGGCTACTGGCTACTGGCTACTGGCTACTGGCTACTGGCTACTGGCAACTGGCTACTGGCTACTGGCTACTGGCTACTGGCGCCAGGCGCCAGGCGCCTGGCGCCTATCTGCTAACGTAGCCTTTCAGCGCGCGCTCCAGGTAGCTCTCCGGTGTGTCGGGCGGCTCGCCGCCGAGGTGGCTGTAGACGAGGGCTGAGAGCCGCTCGGCGAGCCGCGCGCGATGCTCACCGTCGAGGCTATAGCGCCGGTCGAGGAAATCGCGGATCAGCCCCGCGTCTTCGGGGGTTAACCGACCCGTCAGGGAGAATGCGTCCCAGCCCGTGTCATGTGAGCCGCTCGACGCGGCAGACGGAGCGAGGGCGCCGCCGGCGGCCAGGACCTCCTCCAGGTAGCGCTCCGTCTGGAATGGCGCTGGCGCCGCTCCCCCGAGGCGCCCATGCACTGAGGCGGCGATGCGCACGGCCAGTTGTTCCCGTCGCCGCCCGTCGAGTTGGTAGCGTCGCACCAGGAAGTCGCGGATCAGCGCCTCATCTTCGCGCGTAAGCGCGACCGATGCCGCGGGACGCGCGGCGGCGGTTGCCGTGGAGGAGTTGTCTCCCGGCGCGTAGAGATGCGTTGCCCCGGTTGGCGCCGCCGTGGATCGAGGCGTGAGAGTGAGGGGCAATGACGACGACGTGAGAGCGGCCAGCGAGCCCTCGCGGCCTTCCTTGACCACGATCGTCCCGGCCATCAGGTCGCCCAGACGACGCGAGCGCCGGTCGACGATCATACAGATGAGGCCGACGGTGTAGAGGCCGGGCAGCAGGTCGACCAAGCGCAGGACGTTGCGGATGACCACGGCGAACGGCGTGACGGGGTAGCCGTTGGCGCGGATGACGCGCGCTCGCTGGGATCTCTTGCCGGGGGTCTGCCCGTTCCAGATGATCTCAAAGAAAATGTAGTAGCCCAGGAACGTCACGGCCAGGCCGACGTAGCCGACGGCAGCGACGACGTAGCCGGCCGTGGAGCCCAGCCCTGAGCCGATAGCGATGATGACGAAGAATGCCAGCAAGATACATGCTATGATAGCGGTGTCGATGAGGGTGGCCAGGAAGCGCGTGCCGACCCCCGCGATGGGCAGTCCGACGACGACGCTCTCCGGCGTCTCTAACGAATATGTGTCGTACATGAAGCTCCCTGAATGTCCCTGGTAAGGATTGCGACGCCGATGACAGCCGATGAGTTCGTGGCCGCGCACCGGCCCGCCTGGCAGCGCCTGGAAGACTTGTTGCGACGGATGCAGGGCGGCCGCTTGCGCGGCATGAGCGAGGACGACGTGCTGGCCCTCGGACACCTCTATCGCCAGGCGACCTCCGACCTCGCCGTGGCCCGGCGCGACTACCCCTACGACCGCGTCGCCCCGTACCTCAACGGCCTGGTCGCCCGCGCCCACGCGCTGATCTACCGCGACGAGGCCATGAATACGTCGCGCCTGACACTATTCTACCGTGAAACCTTCCCGCGCGCCTTCCGGGCCACGCTCCCGTTCACCATTGTCGCGTTTCTGCTGACCGCCGTGCCCGCGCTGATCTGCTTCATCGTCTGCGTCGGGACGCCCGACGCCGCCTACGTGCTCTTGCCCGGCACGGCGGAGCAACTGCTGCCGGTCGTCCAGTCGCACCAGCTGTGGTTCAACAACAGTCCGGGCGGGTCGGAATCCACCGTCTCCGCGTTCATCATGACAAACAACATCCAGGTCTCGCTGCTGGCCTTCGCGGGCGGGGCCTTGTTGGGGCTGCTGAGCCTCTACGTTCTGGTCTTCAACGGCATCATGCTGGGAACTATCGCCGGCGTGGTGCAGCACTACGGGCTGAGCCTGGGCCTGTGGTCGTTTATCGCCGCGCACGGCGTGATCGAGCTCTCGGTCATCTTTATCTCGGGCGGCTGCGGCCTGCAACTGGCCTGGGCCATACTGCACCCGGGGCTGCGCACGCGGGGCGAGGCCGTCTTAGTATCCGGACGCCGCGCCCTGGTGCTGATCCTGGGAGCGGTCCCGCTGCTGATCGTCGCGGGGACCCTGGAGGGCTTCCTCTCGCCGTCGCACGCCCCCGCCCTGCTCAAGCTCGGGGTAGGCCTGTTCACCGGCGTGCTGCTCTACGGCTACCTCTTCAGCGCGGGCCGCACGCGCCGCGTCCGCCGCTCACTCCTCGTCGCCCCCTCGTAAATAGATAGGCGAATGAAGAGGTCATGATGCGACGCCGACACGATGCGACGTAGCCGCGTATGCCCACGAGGAAAATGCGTGCGGTATCACAGGGAATAGGGCATCAGGCTATCAAGGAAGTCGCGGAGGCGCGTAGCGTCCCTGACCGAGGAGGTTGGCGCGGATCGTCATTCGCTCCTCATCGTTGAGGCGTAGCAGGAACACGGTGGTACGTCCGATGGCGGTCAGCGGCTCGATGAACGCCTTGTTCAAGCGGAAATGCCGGGTCCAATGCGCGGTTCGGGGATTGAAGAGAGGTGTCAGCGTGCCGGTCGCGGGATCGAGAGAAGCAATGTTCGGTCCCTTAAAGCGATTGCACTGGAAACAAGCGTAAGCCAGGTTCGCAAACGTGGTTTCGCCCCCGTGCTGTGCCGGGATAACATGATCGGGCTCGTGCGGCGCCAGCGTTTCCGTGTCCGGCATACCGCAGTACTCGCAGCAGCCCCGAGCGCGCTCACTCACGGCGCGACGGAGCGCGGAGGTGACGCGCTCGCTCACGCGGGCGCGATCGCCGGTTGCGTCTCTGGCCGCGGCAGACGCGAACGGATGAGCATCACGATACGGTCCAGTAGCACCAGTTGGTCTAATTCCTCGCTTTCTTCGTGGGAGAGCATCCCATCGGCATTTTTATGGAGCAATTCGCGCACGCGTGCGATTGCTGTGTCAGACAATCGGAACGCCGCGATGTCCTCCACCGAGGGAGCGTGAGCGAAGAACTCGGCGACCTCCTCGGTTGGGCGCGCTAGCGATGCCTGACTCATGGTCGTTCTCCTTTCCATCCTTTTTTTACTCTCATCTGGATCGTTGTTCAAGCAGACACCCAGCGCCATAGCGCCATGATACGAGAGCGAGAGCGACTGTGCTACTCGTCCATGGCGAAGACGCTGCTGGCGCTGTGGTAGAGCCAGGCATGGACCATCCAGCCGGTGCTGGGGATGAACTGGCCGTGCGCTGAGGCGCAGGCCGCGCTGTCGTGGATGGGCAGGATGGAGTCGCCTGAGATCGCGACGCAGATGTTGATGTGCCGGTGCCAGCTGGCCATAGAGAAGGGGAAGATCGCGGCAAGCTGCCGCGCCGTGGCGCGCAACGGCATGTAGTACATCACGCCGTCGAGCGTCATACGGCCTCCCACCCGGTTGTAGACCAGGATGGGCGGCGTGGCCGCGTTGAAGCCGTGGATGCGCAGGTCGCGCAGATAGGCCGGGTTGATGTAGTGGTAGCCCTGGCCGGCCACGTACAGCACGGGCATGGTGTAGTAGCCGGCGCTCTGCGCGGCGACCACGTCGCGATATTTGGCCGTGGCCGCCTGGGCAACGCTCAGCTTGTGGTACACGTCGCTCAGCTCCGACCAGGTGGGGGCCTTGCAGGTGGTCGGGTACATCTGCATCTCCAGCGGCCCCTCGACCATGTCCATCGGCGTGGTGACGGCGCTATTGGTCGGCGTGCACATGTCCATGCCGGACCCGGAGGGGCGAGTCGATGGTCCTGTCGTGGGAATAAAGGGCACGGCTTGCTCACCCGCCTCGTCCGCCAGGATGGAGGCCGTCAGCGCCGCGACCCCGTCCCCCTGTACAAGGGAGGCGCGGGCAGTGACGGTGGCCGCTACCCTTGTCGGCGGGGCCGATACCGCCGTGAAGCCAGCGATAAAGAGGGCAACCGCTCCGACGACACTTACCAGGGGGCGCCAACCCAGCCGCACCTCCGCCGTCTCCCGCATCACCGTCGTCATTCTGTTTCGTTGAGCGTCCGTGTCCATGGATCTATCCCCTTTCCACCCTGGCCTTGACGTGGTTATGTAAAGCCGATTCTGCTTGACAGTTTAAGTGTCCAGTAGGCGTAGCACCATCACGCTCGTGTGAACAGCGTCTTATCCCGCGCCTGCCTCCCATCAACAACGTCGATGGTGACGGTTGGATTTGCGTCGTTAAACGAGCGCACCTCTTGTTGCACAAGAGTATTATTGAACGTGCCAGGCTCCAAAATGGTCGTATCGGGCCAGAACGTTACAATAAAGTCGTCCGTGTCTGTCCTAGCTGCGTTCACTTGATCATGACACAGCACTCCCCGCTCAAATGTGAGGCGGCGGCGCCGCTGGTGTGGCAAGCGCGTCGTAGCCACCAAACGAGACGATAAGGCATTGATAACGAATAGTCCAAGTGGGAAACCAACTCCAAGTACTTGTAACTCACGCTCCAGGAAGTTGCTGCCCTCGTCCAATGCCGCGTCTTCAACAACTGGTCCGTTAGCTGCCACAGTCATGCTGCTAGCCTCTTCCAGCCACACGACGATGCGCTCGAGTGGCCAGTCGAGCGTTTGATAGTGCGCAAGGACACCATCGATGGTGAACTGGAGCAGCTTGTGTATGCCTTCGGTCTCCGTCGCGCCGACATAGAGCGCCGGGCGCTGGCGCACCGACTCGAGGCCTGAGAGGACGACGATACGGCTTGGGTCGAATGGCTGTTGTGATCCGATGACCGCTGAGTTTTCCACCACAGCAACCTCCTGCCCGCATGGTCTCGATAGCGACTATTGTCGATTACTCGCCCCAAATACCCCCTAGCCAGTATCGCATGAATTCGTCTTGTGAGACAGCATACGACGAACCTCTGCCCAAAGGATGTAGATCCGGTTTGGCCGTTATGCATCCCTTGACCTCTTGGATAGCGCGTCAACCTCGGGAGCGTCTATGCCCGCGTAGATGATGGTAGCACAACGTCGTTCACAAACGACTCCCATTCACGGGCGCGCACGAAAGGCCCCTTTCGTGGTAACATATACGTATACGTACACGTTTTTCCTACAACGAAGGAGTTTGTTTATCGATGCGCATCGGGGAAGCGGCGGCGCGCCTGGGGGTCACGGCGCGCACCATCAAGTATTACGAGGAGTTGGGGCTGCTGACGCCCGATCGTTCCGGCGGCAACTATCGGAACTACGATGACGAGGATCTGGAGCGCGTCGAGCGCATCCGAGACTTGCAGCAGTTGCGCTACTCGCTGGCGGCGATCCGCGAGCTGCTGAAGTATCGACGCTCGGCGGAAGCGGATGAGAGCGGACGCCGACGCCTGCGGGTCGCCGATCTGGAGGCGGCCACGCACGCGGTGGAGGACCAACTGGCCGGCGCGCGGGACCGCCTGGCGCGAGCGCGTGCCGAGGTGGAGCGCGGGGAGCGACTCGTGGCCGAGCTCGAAGCCGACATCGCCCGCTTCCATGAGGCATTGGCACAGCGGCGAGCCACCGCGCGCGAGGGACGGCGGGTCAAGGCATGAGACGATTTGCCCTGCTCTCGCCCACCGTGTCGGCAGCACCTATTGCACCGGCTGCGCCCACCGCCCCTGCGTCCGCCGTGCCCGTAGCGTCCAGCGGGCCTGCCGCGCCTGCCACGCCCGCTGGGTCCATCGGGGCTACCGGAGCCGCGTCCGTCGCCCAAGGGGCCGTTGCCCTGCCCCGCCAGGCGCTCCCACGCCATAAAGCGGCGCCCGACAGCCACCCGTCCGGCTCCTTTGCCCTGGACGATAAGCACCTGCTGCGCAGCGTGAATAGCCTGGCCTTCCCCATCATCGTCGAGAATCTTTTCCAGACGATGCTCGGTATCGTGGACCTGATCATGGTGGGCAAGCTGGGAGCCGTGGCCATCGCCGGCGTCGGCACGGCGCTGCAGATCATGTTCATCGTGCTCGCCGCGCTGGCCGCTGTCGCCATCGGGACCACCGTGCTGGTGGCGCGCGCCATCGGCGCCGACCAATCCGCCGAGGCCGCGCGGGCGATCAAGCAATCGCTCGTGCTGGGCGTGGTCCTGGCGGCGATCATCGCGGTGCTCGGGCATATCTTCGCCCATCCCATCATTGGCCTGCTCGGCGCGACGCCGCCGGTGGTGCAAGCGGGCGGCGACTACCTGGATATCGTGTCCGTGACGTCGGTCGTGCTGGTCATCCAGCTCGTCTGCTCGGCCGCGTTGCGCGGCGCGGGCGACACGCGCATGCCCATGGTGGTGACCGGGCTGGTCAACATCGTCAATATCGCGGTGGCCTACGGCATGGTTCAGAAACATGGCGACAGTTCAGGCGTGGCTGAAGCGGCATCCACACAGGAACGGCGCGCTAATTTTCGATGTACGTCGCGCGAACTGTCACCATATTCCCAGGCGCAAAATGAACCATGCCTGGCCTACGCCCTCATTTTCGGCCACTTCGGCCTTCCCGCCCTCGGCGTGGTCGGGTCCGCCTGGGGCGCCAGCGTCGCGCGGGGCATCGGCGCCCTCGTGCTGCTCGCGCTACTGGCGCGTGGCCG
>JAABUQ010001888.1_pt1 | contig 43303 bp, 42 predicted proteins | sample 5560001 | NCBI WGS metagenome assembly JAABUQ01 (sample SAMN10711888, study PRJNA513371) | rock metagenome | isolation source: Antarctica rocks | place: Antarctica: Victoria Land, Finger Mt nord | collected 2015-12-18 | reverse complement strand
ATTCGCGCGCGATCGCCTCGGCCAGCGCGCGCGGGTTGGTGCGCGCGGGCTTGGCGAGCACCATCGCGGCGTTGGTCGACAGGTCGCCATGCGCGGCGTCGCGCGGCGGCTCCACCGTGATCGCGGTGCGATTTAGCCCGGCGGGCAGCTCGCCGGCAGTCTCCAGCACATCAAGGGCCGCGTCGAGATGCGCGGCGAACCGGGAATACAGCGTCATTCCCGCGCGCTTAGCCGACGCGCGCGGGAATGCGAAGCGTCAGGCCCGGACTAGCCCCTCGACCGCGCGCGATTTCGGCGCGCCGGGAAACAGCGTCGCTCCCACCCGCGCAGGGTCGAGCGCGAAGTGCTGCGCCACCGCCGACCCGATCAGCGCGTCGAGCGCGAGCGTCGGCTGGAGGTCGCGGCCTTCGTACAGCTTGGCAGGTGCGAGTCCGGGCCAATCCGCCAGCACCCGCCCGCCCTTCACCGCGCCGCCCAGCAACATCGCCGCCGCGCCGGTGCCGTGGTCGGTGCCGCCGGTGCCGTTCGCGGCCACCGTGCGCCCGAACTCGGTCGCGACCAGCACCACCGTGTCGCTCCACACCGCGCCCAGCCCGGTCTTCAGCGCGCCCAGCATCGCGTCCAGCCCCTTGAGCTGCGCCGCCAACCGCCCGCGCTGCCCGGCATGCGTATCCCAGCCGCCGGTCTCGATCATCGCCACACGCGCGCCATTGGCGGGGAGCAGCAGCTTGGCGGCGAGCGTGCCAGTCGCCGCCGCGTCCGCGCCGCCGTTGGTCGCGAGGTCGCCAGTCATCTCGCGCGTGCCTAGTGCCTCCGCCCACAGCGCGTGGAGCTGGTGATCGCCCTGATACAGCATCGACACCCGCTGCAGCAGGTCGTCCGACGCGCGCGGCAGCGCGGACGGCGCGTAACTTGCGACATCATGCGCGCCCCGCAGCGCCATCGGCACCGTGGCGGCAAGCGCGATCGCGCTGGCATCCTCGCGCGGCACGACGCCGAGCATCCGATTCATCCAGCCGTCGCGCACCTGATATGCGCCCGCGCCGCCCGTCTCGAGCACGTTCTGCCCGTCGAAATGCGACCTGTCGCGATACGGCGAAGCGACGGCGTGCGCGAACATGGCCTCGCCGCCGCGATACATCGCCAGCGTGTTCGCCATCGCCGGGTGCAGCGCGAACATCGCGTCGAGCCGGGGCGCGCTCGCGAAATCCTCGACCAGTGCGGCGCGCGCACCGACCAACGCCGGGTCGCCGAGCGGGGCGACGATGCCGAGACCATCCGCCGCGCCGCGCTGGATGATGAACACGAACCGCTTGGCGGTCGCGGCGGCGGCGAACGCCATCCGCGGCGCGAACATCAGGCCACCCGCGACACCGGCGCTGGCCAGAAAAGAACGACGGTCAATCATCGACTTATCTCCGCATCATCTCGGGCGATACGAGCAACAGCGCCAGCGCCTGTCCCGGGCTTTCCGCGCGCGCGATCGCCCCCTGCGTCGCGGGGGTCAGCGCGGCGGGGAACAGCGTGGGCGCGAGCGCGCGCGCGTCGACCGGCCCCGCGCGCTGCGCGAACCGTTCCGCCGCCTCAACCCTGCGCATCACCGCGTCCGGCCCCGCCCAGCTGCCCGCGACGTCGTCGAAGCCGACCGGCTGGCCCGGCTGCCACACCGGCTGGCCGAGCTGCTTCATCAATCCCACGATCGCCTGCGGCTGCACCTCCTTCGCGCCGAGCGCGCGGTAGCAGGCGAGCGTCCACTCCCACGGTGTGCGGAATTTGAGCGGCGCGGGCATCCACGCCTCGGGCGAGTCGATCAGCGCGCGATATACCGTCGGCAGGTCGCCACCCGACGACAGGAACGCCGCCTCCAGGCGCGCGACGACGGCGGGTGGTGGCGTATCGCCCGCGAAGTGCCGCGCCAGCTTGGTGGCGAGGTGATGCGCGGTGGCGGGCGCGGCCGCGATATCGGCGAGCACCGCGGTCGCCTGCTCGACGCCTTCCGCCGCGTAGCGCTTGCCCAGGATCATCCGGTCGCCCGGCTCGTGCAGCTGGGAAGCGAAGACGAAATCGCCCGGTACGCCGTCGGTCCCCGCCGCTCGCGCGCCCGGCCCTTGGCCGATCCCCGCGACCGTCCACCCGGTCATCGCGCGCGCGAACTCGGTCACGTCGGCCTGTCTATAGCCGCTACGCACCCCCAGCGTGTGCAACTCCAATATATCGCGCGCGAGGTTCTCGTTGAGTCCGATCTTGCGCGCGCCCCGCGCCGCGATGCGCGTGCCGAGCGGGCTTCCCGGGCCGATCGAGACCGCCTGGTCGAGATAGATCAGCATCGCCGGATGCCGCTCCACCGCCAACAGCATGTCGGAGAACTTGCCCAGCACATGCGGGCGAATCGCCTCGAACTCCAGCGTCCCCGACAGGCCCACCACCGCAAGCTTGTCCGCCGAGACCGCGAAATGGTTGGCCCAGAAATGCACCAGCCGTTCCACGAATGGCGCATCAGTGGTGAACGCGGCGGTCGCGCGTGCGGCCACCGCGCCCGCATAAGCGGTCCGTCCCTCGCGCCGCGCGAACTGACGCGCCTCGCGTTGTTCGGGCGTCTGCCCGGGCTTGGCGGCGGTCATCGTCGCCATCGCGGGCACGGCCGTCATCGGAGCAGCCATCGTCGAGGCGGCCATCGCCATCGGCGCGGCCATTCCCTGCTGGCGCAGCGCGCGCACCTGGCGGAAATAGTCGGCGAGCTCGGCGGACACGCCCGCGCTGGTCGGTGCCTCCGCGATCACGTCGGGCCGGGCGTCGAAACGCGCGAACTGGTCGAGCAGCCAGCGTTTCGGATCGCCGGTCACGACCTGCCCCGCGCGCGCGCCAAGGCCGAAGCGGTTCAGTGCGATGCTGGCGAGGGGTGAAGCAGTCATGGTCATCTCTCCCAACGCTGCTCTAGCAATGACTTGTCGCGGAAGTTTGTCAGAAACCTTCGGGCAGATCGATCGCGCCCACCACCTCGCGATAGCGCGCGATGGCGTAGCGGTCGGTCATCCCGGCGATGAAGTCGGCAATGTGACGACCGCGCCCGGGCTCGTCGGCGGGCAAATCCACGTGCCACCCTTCGGGCAGGCGCGCCGCGTCGTCGCGATAGGCCGCGAACAGCCCCGCCACCACCGTCTGTGCCGCCTCAGCCGCCGCGAGTTGGCGCGGATGGTGGTACAGGTTGGAGTACATGAACCGCTTCAGCGCGCGCTCGTCTTCGCGCATCGCGGGCGAAAAGCCGACCAGCGCGCAATCCGCCTCGCGTACCTCGTCCGCGCTTTCCACCCCAGCCGCCGCGACCCGCGCGCGCGTCTCGTCGAGCAGGTCGGTTACCATCTCGCCGATCTGCCCGCGCACCAGCTCGCCCATCAGCCGGTCGTCCGCCGTGCCGGGAAAGCGCGCCCGCGCCGCCGCCCAGTTGCGCGCGACGATCGGCACCGACAACAATTGGTCGAGCGACAGCAGCCCCGCGCGCAGGCCGTCGTCGATGTCGTGATTGTCGTAAGCGATGTCGTCCGCGATCGCCGCCACCTGCGCCTCCAGCGAGGGCCAGGTCCGAAGCGCCATCGGAAACGCCGCGTCCGCCATCTCCAGCGCCCAGCCGGGGCGGCGTTGCGGTCCGTTATGCTTGGCAAGCCCTTCCAGCGTTTCCCAGGTGAGATTGAGACCTTGCCACAACGGGTAGGGCCGCTCGATCGCGGTCAGCACCCGCAAGGTGTGCGCGTTGTGGTCGAATCCACCCGCCCCGCGCAGCGCGTCCTTCAGCGCCGCCTCGCCCGCATGGCCGAACGGCGGGTGACCGATGTCGTGCGCGAGGCAGATCGCCTCGGTCAGGTCCTCGTTCAGCCCTAGCGCGCGCGCGAGCGTGCGGCCGATCTGCGCCACCTCCAGGCTATGCGTCAGCCGGACGCGAAAATGGTCGCCATCCGGGGCCATGAACACCTGCGTCTTGTGGCGCAGGCGACGAAACCCGGTCGAGTGGATCACCCGGTCGCGGTCGCGCTGGAACGCGTCGCGTGGGCCGCGCGCGGTCCCGTTCTGTTCTGCGTACAGGCGTCCGCGGGTGCGCTCCGGGTCCGAGGCCCAGAGCGCGAGGTGGATCACCAATCAGCCAACCACGCGAAGGCCGTCACTCGCCATCCAGCTTCTTGACCTTCTGGCCCTTGTCGTTGGTGAACTGAAAGGCGTGGACGCCCTGCTTGTTGAGCGTGTTGACGAACGCGCGCGCCTCGTCGTCGTTCTTGAACGGCCCCGCGAGCACGCGGTTGGTGGCGTGAAGCGGGGCGGTATAGCCCTTGCGCCCCGCCAGCGCGGGCGCTTTCGCTTGAGCGGTCGACCACGCCTTGCCGAGCGACGCCTCGTTCGCGCCGCCCGCGACCTGCACCCAGTATTTCTGCGGTTCGGCCTCGTGCTTCTCGGTAATCTTGCGCGCGGCTGATTTCGAGTCGGCGGCGTGGTGCTTCGCCGAAGCCGGCTCGTCGTCGGCAGCAATTTCGTGGCCGTGCTTGGCGCGCGTCGACTTGGAGTCGATGTCCGCCTTGGCGAGCGCCGTGCGACTACCCTTCACGGGCGCGGCGTCATCCGGGTCGTCGTGCCGCTTCGACCCGCCGGTGGCGTGCTGCTTTTTCCTCGGCTCGGGCGAGGCATCCTGAGCAACGGCGAGCTCGTACTTGCGAGCGGTCGAGGCGCTCCCGGCCGTCGAAACGTGCGCGGGAGGTGTCGGCACAGCGTCGCTCGCCACCGTGACCTGGCGAGCGGGGGCGGGCTTGGGCGTGACGACCGGCTTGGGTAGCGGGGCGGCGATGTTCAGCTCGCTCGCGGGCACCGGCAGTGCCGACACGATGCGCGCCAGCACCTGGCTCGACGGTGCGACATCGGTTACCGCAACCCCCGCCACGGCTTCGCTCGCGGCCGGCTCGACGCCGACCGACGCGGCCGAGAAGCCCGCGCCGGGCACGGTCCCGGAGTCAGGCAAGAGAGGCGCGACGGCGGCGGGGATCCCGGCGATGGATGGACTGGAAACGGGCATACTCGCCGACGCCGAAGTCGACGCGCTAACGATGGGAGGGGTGAAGGCGGTGGCGGCTGGTACGGCGCTCTCGGCCACGCGCGGCGGCGACGTCACGGTCGGGGTTGGCAAACCGGCACTCGCGACCTCCCCAAGCAGCGCGAGGGCTGAGGGCACCGACGCTCGCACCGGAGCCACGAGCGGCACCGATCCGACCGCGGCTCGCGCAGGTCCTCGATCCGCCGGGGTGGCAGCCGCCACGGTCGATCCCGCCGGGCCGACCACGGGCACGCCGTCCACACGCAATCCAAGCGGGTGCACGGACGGCGACGCTGGAGCGGTGACGGCGGGCGACGCATCGCGCGCCGGCGTCGGCGGCACGATGCCGACCGGCTTGGCCACGAGCGCGGCGCTCGCGGGCGGCGCTGACAGCGAAACCCTGGCAGCAATCGCCGGGGGCGCGAAGAGGTTGGGTGGGGGCGGGTGCATTGTCGACGCAAGCGGGATCGATCTTCCGGTCGTGCTCGGGGCCGTGGCGACGGACGTCGATCCGGCTGCGCTGGCGGGCACCGCCGACCGGGCCACAAAAGGCGCGCTGGGCACTCGAATATAGCCCGACAACAATGAACCCGGCCGCTCGAACGGCACGAATCGGGCCGGCGGCGTCGCCAGAGCGAGAACGTGCGCGGGCGGTGGCGTCGACGCCGAACCAACGGCCGCGCGGGATATGATCGTCGCGGTCTGACGAAGTGGGGGCAACGACCCGGCCGACGGGATTGACGAGCGCGGCGCGGCGACGAACTCGCGCGCGGGTACCGTCGGTGGCGGCGGCAGCGGCGATCGGGCGGGAAGCGCGCGCGTCGGCGCGAGCGCGACTTGTGGACGCGCGGCGAACACCCCCGGTCCCGACGGCAAGGCACCCGCCGGGGTCAACGGACGGCTTGCGGGTACATAGGTCCCATAGGCGGGCGGGGTCGGCAACGCGGGCGCGGGCGGCGGGATCACGGCGGCGAGCTGCACCTCGCCCTTGCGCGGGCGCTTGCGCTTGTCGGGGCGCGCGGCGGCGATCTGCACCGGCGGTGCCGCGCGCGCGACCGCCACGGTTTCGGACGCCAGCGGCGCGAGGGCGGGGGCGAAGCGCAGATCCGCCAACCGTTGCGGCGTCGGGCGCACCTCGCCGAACTGCACCGCAAACGCGCGCTCCGCCGGACCGAGCGCGGGCAATCTCGCGAAGAACGCCGTCATCCCGCTCGCCTGCCCAGGGGCCATCATCGTCGTCGCGATCGTGGTTGCCGCCCCCGCCTCGCCGTTCATCGCCAGCACGAACGCGCGCGCGCGCCAGGCCGCGCGGTCGTTACGGCGGAGCAGCGGCTCCAATTGCCGCAGCGCCGCCTCCTTTTGCCCGGAGATGCCCAGCGACAGCGCGTAACGGCGCATCGTTTCGTCGTCGCCCGTGCCGCCCGCGAGCGCGAGCCGGTAGTCGCGCTGCGCCCGGCCCTGTTGCGCGACGAGGTCGTAGGCGAGACCGCGCTCGGCCGCGAAACGCGAGACGGGGTACCCATAGCCTTCCGCCTGATTGTAATAGGACAATGCCTCGCCTGGACGCTCGAGATGGAGCAGCACAGCCGCCATCCCGGCCTTCACCCGTCCGTTGCGTGGGTCCACCTTGTTCGCGCGCGCGAACAGCGACGCCGCCGCCGAGAGATCGCCCAACCGCGTCGACAGCTCGCCCGCCTGCGTCAGCGCGACGACATCGGTCGGATTGGCCCCGATCACACGCATCTGCGACGCGAGCTGGTCCGCGTCGCCCAGCGGAGCAACGGCATATTGCGCCGCCACCGGCGCGGCCAGCGCCGCCGCGAGCGCCAGCATTGGAAGAGAGATGATCTTCATGCGCCACAAGGACTTAGGCTGCGCGGCGGCGCTCCGGCAACGTCGGCGCGCCGAGGCGGCGTAGTTGGGCGACGAGACGAAAGCGACGGCCTCAATAAACGCACCGCGTTCAAGCGCGTAGCTCGCCTTTTCCCAACGTCTCGTGACCAAGACGGAGAAAGGCAAGCAAGTCTTCCGCGCGAGCAGCGACGCGGTCCTTACTGGTTTCCCTGTCGATGCAAGAATCGCGGAATCTCCGCTTCTTTCGCCGCGCCCGCGTCGTCCTCCTTGGGCGTGCCGCGCGCGGCGTTGCTCATCCGCTCGAACAACGTGCCGCCCAGCTTCACCTTGGGCGCGGGCGGGACCGCCTCGTCGGGACCGCCAGCCAGCCAGCGGCGGCGCGCATCGCTCGCGCCGGCCGTCGCCGCTTCTTCGCCGAACACGCGCGGCTCGGCTGGCGTAGGAGCAAGCGGCTGGACATCTGGCACGATCTCCTCCGCGCCGAGCACCAGCTCTTCCGCGTCCGCCATCACCGGCTCCGCTTCGGGCGCGGCGACCGGGACGGCAGGTTCAGTCACAGGCTCGGGCGCGGACTTGGGCGCGTCGCTGGGGCGGAACGAGACCGCCTCCTCCGGCTTGCGCGCGCCACCGAAGCTGAACGGGCGCGATACGTCGGTCGCGGGCGATGCCTCCTGACGACCCTCCGCCTCGATCCCGGTCGCGACCACCGACACGCGAATTTTGCCCTCCAAATCGGAATTGAACGCCGATCCCCAGATGATGTTCGCGTCGGGATCGACCAGCTCGCGAATGTGGTTCGCCGCCTCGTCCACCTCGAGCAGGCGCATGTCCTCGCCGCCAGTGATGGAGATGATCACGCCCTTCGCGCCCTGCATCGACACGCCGTCGAGCAACGGGTTGGCGATCGCGCGCTGCGCCGCCTCGATCGCGCGATTGTCGCCCGAACCCTCGCCCGTGCCCATCATCGCCTTGCCCATTTCTTGCATCACCGAACGAACGTCGGCGAAGTCGAGGTTGATCAGGCCGGGCATCACCATCAGGTCGGTGATGCCGCGCACGCCCTGCTGCAGCACCTCGTCCGCCATCTCAAACGCTTCCTTGAAGGTCGTGTTGGCATTGGCGATCAGGAACAGGTTCTGGTTGGGAATGACGATCAGCGTGTCGACATATTTCTGCAGCTCCTCGATGCCCTGGTCCGCGGCCTTGGCGCGGCGGTTGCCCTCGAAGCTGAACGGCTTGGTGACCACGCCCACGGTCAAGATGCCCATGTCGCGCGCCGCCTTGGCGATCACGGGCGCGGCACCGGTGCCGGTGCCGCCGCCCATGCCCGCGGCAATGAAGCACATATGCGAGCCTTCGAGCAGCTTGGACAGCTGATCGATCGATTCCTCGGCGGCCGCGCGGCCGATCTCGGGCCGCGCGCCCGCGCCCAGCCCGCGCGTGATCTTGACGCCCAGCTGGATCCGCTGCGGCGCGACCGATTGCTTGAGCGATTGCGCGTCGGTGTTGGCGACCAGGAAGTCGACCCCCTGCACATCCGCGCGCATCATGTTGGCGATCGCGTTGCAGCCCGCGCCGCCCACGCCGACCACCGCGATGCGCGGGGTAAGATCGTCAACTTCCGATGCGAGAAACTCGATGCTCATGCCGCTTTCCACTCCACTATCCCGGCTGTCGCCGCCCGGAACCCCTGATTAACTATCATGGCCGATCGACTCGTGCCGCGCCACTCAATAATTGGCCCTCGCCGCCTGGATCAGCTTGCGAAACCCGCCCAGTCCGCGCGGGCGATGGACCAGTTGCGCGCCGCCGAGCGAGCGCAGGTCGACCGGGTTGCTCGCAGCGTGAAACGCCAGCCCCGCCAGCGTCGCGAACGCGGGCCCCGCATGCGCGTCTGGCAGCCCCGTGAGCCCGCGTGGACGGCCGACCCGCACCGAGCGGCCGAGCGTTCCTTGCGCGTAATCGGCGATGCCCTTCAGCTCCGCGCCGCCGCCGGTCAACACCACTTGCCGCCCGACCGGCCCCTCGAACTTCAGCTCCTTGAGCGCGCGCTGCACCTCGCCCATCAGGTGCTGGAGCCGCTGGCGAATCACCGCGATCAACTGCGCCTTGGTGATCTGCATGGCTTCGCCCTTGCCCTCGTCCGCACCGACCGGGCTGAGCGCGATCATGTCGTGATTGTCGCGCGGGGACGCATTGGCGGAGCCGTGGAAGCATTTCATCCGCTCCGCCGTCGCGCGCCGGGTCCCGAACGCGCTGGCGATGTCGTCGGTGATGTCGCTCGCGCCGTAGGGGATCGAGGTCAGCCCGACCAGCATCCCGCCCGCGAACAGCGACACGTTGGTGATCCCCGCGCCGATCTCGACCAGCGCGACGCCCAGCTCGCGCTCCTCCTCGCTGAGGCAGGCGAGGCCCGTGGCGACCGGCGCGGCGATAATCGATTTCACCTCCAGATGCGCGGAGCGGACGCACAGGTCGAGGTTGCGGACCGGCGATCCGTCCGCCGCGACGACGTGGATGTGAACCCCCAGCCGGTCGGCATGGAGGCCCAGCGGCTTCTTGACCCCGGTCAGCCCGTCAAGCGTGTAGAGCGCGGGCTGCGCGTGGAGCACCATCCGCCCCTGCGGATCGATCGAGTCGCGCCCGGCCGCCAGCAGCGCGTCGATGTCGCCCTGTTCGATCCGGTGCCCGCCCAGTTCGAACTCGATCGAGGCGACGTCGCTGACCAGCCCGCCGGCGGAGAAGCCGACCCAGACATCCTCGATGTTGACGCCCGCGATCCGCTCCGCCTGCTCCACCGCCTCGCGCACCGCCGCCTCGGTCGCGGCCATGTCGGCGATATAGCCGCGCTTGACGCCCCGGCTTTCGCGCTGACCGGTGCCCAGTACGATCAGTTCGCCGCCGTCGCCCGGCCGCGCGATCATCGCCGACACCTTCGAGGAGCCGATGTCGAGCGCGGTGATCAATCCGTCCGATGCTGTCTTCGCCATGCTCTTTCCCCTTGCTCCCTAGCCTCAGCCCCGGTCGCCCTTGTTCTCGTCCGCCTTGGCCTCGCCCGGGTCGGCCAGCGCCCGTTCCGCCGCGCCCGGCCGCCGCGCCACCAGCTTGGCCGGATCGCGCAGGTCGAAGCGGAGCCACCCGCGCCGTAGCAACGGCCGCGCCGCCTGCAGCCCCGCGAACTTGGCCAGCGCCGCCGCCGACTCATGCTCGCCCTCGGGCAGCAGCAACGTCTCGCCGCTGTCGAACAGCAGGTCCCAGCGCCGGTTGCCGACCCACGTCGCCGCGCGCACATGCCGCTTGAGCGCCGGTGCCGCCGTCAGCAAGGCTTGGTACGCCGCCTCTTGCAGATGCGCGCCCGGCCCGATCACCAGCGGCAGATTGGGCATATGGCCCGCGTCGACCTGGTCGAGGATGACCCCGCCCGCGTCGATCAGCATCAGGTGCCCCTGGTCCTGCCACACCGCCGCGGGTTCGCGCTCGTCGATCTGGATCATCAGCGTGTCGGGCAGCCGCCGCGAGACATGCGCGTCCTTGATCCAGCCATAAGCGAGCAGGCGCTGGCGCACCCCCTCCAGATCAACCGACGGCATCGCCAGCGAGCGCTGATCGAGCGCGACCGCGTTCACCGTCATGAAGTCCATGTGCTTGAGGCCGGTCACCTCGACCTGCTCGACCCGCAGCCCCGCACGGCCCGCCTGGTCCGACAGCGTCCGCCCGACGATGCCGGGCACCCCCGCCCAGGTCGCGCCCGCCACCAGCACCCCTGCCGCGACCAGCAGGATCGCGCCCGTCGCCGCGCGGCGCAGCGCATCGTGGCCGACCGGCGACCGCGCGAGAAGACGGTCGATCGTCGACTGCTTGGCGACCTTGCGCGTCGCGACCGCGCGCCGCGCGGGGGTGCCGCGCTTGATGGTGGCGGTCATGCGGGGCTGCTCATGGCGTCGTCGACGATCCTTTGCACCAGTTCGGGGTAGCCGATGCCGTTGTGCCGCGCCTGTTCGGGGACGAGGCTGAGCGGCGTCATCCCCGGTTGCGTGTTGACCTCCAACAGGAACAACCCGTCGACCCCCGCCTCGTCGTCCCAGCGGAAGTCCGCGCGCGACGCGCCGCGACAGCCGAGCAGCCGGTGCGCCCTGAGCGCGATCGCGGCGCAGGCATCCGCGATCTCGCCCGGGATCGGCGCGGGGTAGAGGTGCTCGGTCATGCCGTCGGTGTATTTCGCGTTGTAATCGTAAAAGCCGGACCGTGGCTTCAGCTCCGTCACCCCAAGCGCGCGGTCCACCAGCACGGCGGTGGTCAGCTCGCGCCCGCGGATGAATGGCTCAGCGAGCAACTCCTCGAAGTCCTGCCACGGCCCCACCGCGCCGCGCGCGATCGGCCGGCCGTGATTGCCGCCGTCGGTGATGATCGCGACCCCCACCGACGAGCCTTCGTTGACGGGCTTGAGCACATAGGGTCGCGGCAGCGGGTCGGCGTCGAACAGGTCGGCGCTTTTCACCACCCGCCCGCCCGGCATCGGAATGCCGGCGGGGATCAGCACCTGCTTGGTCAGCTGCTTGTCAATCGCGATCACCGAGGTCGCGAGCCCGCTATGCGTGTAGCGCAACCCCATCAGGTCGAGCAGCCCCTGCACGCTGCCATCCTCCCCCGGCGTGCCGTGAAGCGCATTGAATACCAGGTCGGGCTGAGCCTCCGCCAGTCGCGCGGCGACATCGCGCGCCATGTCGATGCGCGTCACCCGATGGCCAAGCGTCTCTAACGCCTCGGCCACGCCCGCGCCGGAACTGAGCGACACCGCCCGTTCGGCGGACCAGCCGCCCATGAGGACCGCGATGTGAAGGCTCACCTGATCCTCCCCGCTCGCGGGGAGGGGGACCGTTGCGAAGCAATGGTGGAGGGGCGGCTGCCCCGGTCAGTGCGCTCTCGGCGACGCCCCTCCACCATTCGCCCAAACGGGCGAATGGTCCCCCTCCCCGTGCCGGGGAGGATCAAGAACGCAGAACCCCTCACGCTACTCCCACCCGCTGTATCTCCCACTCCAGCGGGACGCCGCTGCGCTCCAGTACCCGCGCGCGGACTTCCTCGCCCAGCGCCTCGATATCGGCCGAGGACGCACCACCTAAGTTGAGCAGGAAGTTGCAATGCTTCTCGCTCACCTGCGCGTCGCCCCGGCGGCTGCCCCGACACCCGGCGGCGTCGATCAGCGCCCAGGCCTTGTGCCCGCCAGTAATCTCAGGGGGCGGGTTCTTGAACGTCGATCCGCCGGTGCGCGAGCGAAGCGGCTGCGTCGCCTCGCGCTCGGCGGCGATGCGGTCCATCTCCGCGCCGATTACGGCGGGGTCGCCGGGCGTACCAGAGAACACCGCCTCCACCACCACCGCGCCCTCGGGCAGCGCCGAATGGCGATAGCTGTAGCCGAGCCGCGCGGCCGGCCAGGTCTCCACCGCGCCGGCGCGCGTGACCACCGTCACCTCGACCAGGATGTCGCTCGTGTCGCGGCCGTACGCGCCCGCGTTCATCCGCACCGCACCCCCGACCGTGCCCGGGATGCCGCGCAGAAACTCGAGTCCTGCCAGCCCTGCATCGCGCGCGGCGCTGGCGACGGTGACACCCATCGCCCCCCCGCCCGCGCGGACGCGGCCGTCTTCCACCGACACCCGCGCCATCGCCTTGGGCAGCCGCACGACGACGCCCGGCACGCCGCCGTCGCGCACGATCAGGTTGGAGCCGACCCCGATCGGCATCACCGGCACGGCAGCGTCGAGCGATCGCATCAGTGTCGCGAGATCGGCGACATCCGCCGGCCGCGCGAGCCACTCGGCAGGGCCACCGGTACGGAACCAGATGAAATCGGCGAGCGAACCGTTGGGGGTGAGCGAACCCCTTAAATCCTCCCCATTCATGGGGAGGGGGACCGCCGGGCGTAGCCCGGTGGTGGTGGGGCGATTGCCCCCGAGCGCGTCACTGGTCGCAACCGCCCCTCCACCACCGCCTGCGGCGGCGGTCCCTCTCCCCGTGCCGGGGAGGATCAAGGCGCCCCGGCTCACGACCGCTTCCCGATCGCGTCCGCCAGCCCGGCCGCCCACTTGGTGATGTCTCCCGCGCCCAGGCACACCACCTGATCACCCTCGCGCAGCGTCTCCGCGAGCGTTGTCGCCAGCGCGTCCGCGTCCGCGACCGTCGCGGCCGAACGGTGCCCGCGCCGCTTCAGTCCTTCGACCAGCGCCTGCGCGTCGACGCCGGGCAGCGGCGCTTCCCCCGCCGGATAGACCGGCGTCACCAGCACGCTGTCCGCGTCGTTGAACGCGGTCTGGAACTCGGGCATCAGGCTCTGCAGCCGCGAATAGCGGTGCGGCTGCACCACCGCGATCACCCGGCCGGTGCCGCTCTCTCGCGCAGCGGACAGAACCGCGCGAATCTCGACCGGATGGTGCGCATAGTCGTCGATCACCGTCGCGCCGCGGACCCGCCCGACCTCCGTGAAGCGTCGCTTGACCCCGCCGAATTTGTGGAAGCCGCGCTGGATCGTCGCGTCGTCGATCCCCAGCTCCAACGCCACGCCGATCGCCGCCAGCGCATTCTGGACATTGTGCCGCCCGGCCATCGGCAACTCGATTCCCTCGATCGAGCGAGTCGCGCCGCCCCGCTCGCGCACGATCGTCTCGAAGCGGTTGCCGCCCGGAAACGGTTGCACGTTGACGCCGCGTACGTCCGCCTGCGCGGAAAAGCCGTACGTCACCACCCGCCGGTCGCGCAGCCGCGGCAGGATGCCCTGCACCTCGGGATGGTCGAGGCACATCAGCGCCGCGCCGTAGAAGGGCACGTTCTCGACGAACTGGACGAAGGCGTCCTTGACCGCGTCGAAGCTGCCGTAATGGTCGAGATGCTCGGGGTCGATGTTGGTCACCACCGCGACCGTGCCGTCGAGCCGCAGGAACGAGCCGTCGCTCTCGTCCGCCTCCACCACCATCCAGTCGCTCGCGCCCAGCCGCGCGTTAGAGCCATAGCTGTTGATGATACCGCCGTTGATCACGGTCGGATCGACCCCGCCCGCGTCGAGCAGCGCCGCGACCATGCTGGTCGTGGTGGTCTTGCCGTGCGTGCCCGCCACCGCGACGGTGGATTTCAGCCGCATCAGCTCCGCCAACATCTCCGCGCGGCGGACCACCGGCACGCGCCGCTCCAGCGCCGCCTCCACTTCGGGGTTGCCGCGATGGATCGCGGTCGACACGACCACCACCGCCGCATCGCCCAGATTGTCCGCGCGGTGGCCGATCGTGACCGCGATGCCCTTGTCGCGCAGCCCCTGGACGACATAGCCCTCCGCAATGTCCGACCCTTGCACGCGATAGCCAAGGTTCGCCATCACCTCCGCGATGCCGGACATGCCGATCCCGCCGATGCCGACGAAGTGGATAGTGCCGATGTCGGTAGGCACGCCTTTCACTTGATCCTCCCCGCTCGCGGGGAGGGGGACCATGCAAAGCATGGTGGTGGGGCGGCTGCCCCGAGAGGTGCCGCTTGTGGCGACCGCCCCTCCACCACCGGCGCGAGCGCCGGCGGTCCCCCTCCCCAGTTTCTGGGGAGGATCACGCGAACGCCTCCTTCCGCGCGGCCTGCACCACCGGCAGCCGCGCTACCGGCGCGTCGAGGCTCTCGACCAGATCCGCCAGGTCGCGCGCCGCGTCCGGCTTGCCGATCGCTCGCGCGCGCCCCGCCGCATTCTCCAGCGCGGCGGGTTCCAGTCCCAGTTTCTGCACCTGCTTCGCCAGCTCGACGGGGGTAAACCGCTCCTGCGCAATCGTGCGCGCGCCGCCTACAGACGTGATCTCGCGCGCGTTGGCGGTCTGGTGGTCGTCGGTCGCGCCCGGCAGCGGCACCAGGATCGCGGGCCGTCCGGCGGCGGTCAGCTCCGCGATCGTCGAGGCGCCCGCGCGCGCGATCACCAGATGCGCCCAGGCGAGCTCGCCCGGCATGTCGTCGATGTACGTCGCGAGGTCGGCGGCGATGTCGAGCTCCGCATATTTCGCACGCGCGGCGTCGATGTCCTCGATCCGCGCCTGATGCGTCACCTGCAACCGTCGCCGGAATGCGACGGGGAGCATCGACAGCCCATCGGGGACCACCTGCGACAGCACGCTCGCGCCCTGGCTGCCGCCGGTGACGAGCACGCGGAAGATGCCGTCCTCCTCCAGCAGCGGATAGGGCCGCGCGCGCAACGCCAGCACCGCCTCGCGCACCGGGTTGCCGACATGCAGCGCCTTGCTCGCGAGCTTGGGGCTCAGCCGCTCCGTCTTTGCATACGAGGTCGCGATCGCGTCGACCCGCCCCGCGACCAGCCGGTTGACGCGCCCCAGCACCGCGTTCTGCTCGTGGATCGCGGTCGGCACCCCCGCCGCGAACGCAGCGCTCAGCGCCGGAAAGGCGGGATAGCCGCCGAAGCCGATCACCGCGGAAGGCTTGAACGTCCGGTACAGCTCGCGTGCCATCGCCCGCCCGCGCCACATCTCGCGCGCCGCCGCCGCCCAGCCCTGCGGTCGCTTTATCTGGAACCGCCCGGCCGGGAGAACATGCGTCTGCACGCCCTCAAAAAGGCCGGGAAACCGCACCCCACGCGCGTCGCTGACCAGCGCGACACGGTGCCCCCGCCGGGCCAGCTCGGCGGCGAGCGCGGCGGCGGGGACCATGTGCCCGCCCGTGCCTCCAGCAGCGAGAACGAAGTGACGTTGCAGGGTCATGGCGCGCTCCAGCGCAGCACATAGGGGCTGCGCGTCAGGAACGGATTGCGCCGCGTGAACGCGAGCAGCAACCCCATGCCGATCGACAGCGCGATCATCGATGACCCGCCGTATGAGATGAACGGCAACGTCATCCCCTTCGACGGCGCCAGCCCAGTGTTGACCGCCATCGACACCAGCCCCTGCGCCCCGAACTGCACCGCGAGGCCGGAGGCGGCGAGCAGCCGGAACTCGTCCTGTTCGTCGAGCAACTTGACGAACACCCGCACCACGATCGCGAGGAACACCGCCGCGATAATGCAACACGCGATCAGCCCGAACTCCTCGCCAATCACGGAGAAGATGTAATCGGTATGCGCCTCGGGCAGCCCGAACTTGACGCGGCCCCCGCCCGGCCCGGTGCCGGTCCAGCCCCCGGCGGTCAGCGTCGCGCGCGCGGCATTGGTCTGGAAGTGATCCGCCGCGCCGGTTCCGTCCGCGTCGGGAAAGATGAACGCGTCGATCCGCGCGCGCGCGGTGCCATAGAACAGATACGCCGCGATCAGCCCGGCGGGTATGCACGCGACCAGCCCGACGAGCACCCGCGTCGGCGTTCCCGCGATCATCAGCAGCGCCATCGCCACCGTGCAGAAGATGATCGTCTGGCCGAAATCGGGTTGCAGCATCAGCAGGCCGCCCACCAACCCGGTCGCGCCCAGGGTCATCGGCACCACCGGCAAGTCGGGCTCCTTGGCCTTCATCGACAACAGCCACGCGACCGCGACGATGAAGAAGGGCTTGAGGAACTCGGACGGCTGGAACTGCGCGAAACCCATGCCGATCCAGCGGTGCGCGCCGTTGACCTGCACGCCCAGCTTCCACGTCACCGCCAGCAGCCCCGCGAACACCGCCGCCCCCACCAGCGCGAACCGGCGCGCGGCGTCGACGGGCAGCATGGAGACCCCGAACAGGATCGGCAGGCTGATGCCGACCCACAGCAACTGTCGCCAGAAATAGAACAGCGGCGCGATGTGGGTGTGCTCACCGGAATAGCGCACCGCGCTCGCCGGGCTGGCGGCGGCGACCGCGACCAGCCCGATCGCGATCAGCGACAGCGTCAGCAGCAGCAGCACCCGGTCGATGTCGAAGAACCACGTGCCCAGCGGTGACCGGTCGCCGCGCCCGCCCCGGCCCCGCAGCGTCGCCTTGATGCCCGACGATTTGGTCTGCAAGCTACTCATCGCAGTCCTTCCACCAACGCGCGGAATACATCGCCGCGTGCCTCGTAATCACTGAACTGGTCGAAACTGGCGGCGGCGGGGGACAGCAACACCGTGTCACCCGCCCGCGCCTGCCGCGCCGCGCTGGCGACCGCGCACGCGAGCGTCCCCGCCTCCTCGACCGGCACGCTCTCGCGACGGAGCAATTCGGCGAACACCGGCCCCGCCTCCCCGATCGTGTACGCGCGGGCGACATGCTTCACGTGCGGGCGGCATGCGTCGAGGTCCGCCGCCTTCGCGCGCCCACCAAGGATCCAGTGAACGCGCGCGAACGCGGCGAGCGCGGGCGCGGCGGAGTCGGGGTTGGTCGCTTTGGAGTCGTTGACGTAGGCGACTCCGTCGCGCTCACCGACGCGCTCGGTCCGGTGCGGGAGACCGGGGAAGGTGCGGAGGGCGGCCCGGATCACGTCCTCCTCCACGCCCATGGTTCGACACGTCGCGATCGCGCAGGCGCTGTTCCGCCGATTGTGCCAACCTTGCAACGCTGGCCATTCATTTTGACCGTTGACCTCGCCATCTACCAGCCAGACCTTCGGACCCGGGCCAACCGCCTTTAGACGCACAAAGAAGTCGCCTAGCTTAGGCAGGGCGTCACTCTCATCGACAACGGCCAGATGCTGCTTCGTCTGCATCTCAAACAGCCGCGCCTTGCTCGCCGCATAAGCCTCGAACCCGTCATACCGGTCGAGGTGATCGGGGGTGATGTTGAGCAGCACCGCCACCTCGCAATCGAGCGCATGCGTGAGGTCAAGCTGATAGCTCGACAGCTCCAGCACATACACGCCGCCCTCGGGCAACGCCTGCTGCGCCAGGATCGGCAGGCCGATGTTGCCGCCCATCAGCGACGGCACGCCCGCCGTCTGGAGAATATGGTGGACCAACGCGGTGGTGGTCGACTTGCCGTTGGTGCCGGTGATGCCGACCACCTTGTGCGGCGGCAGCTCCGCGCGCGCCTGCGCGAACAGCTCGATGTCGCCGATGATCGGCACCCCTGCCGCGCGAGCGCGAGCGGCGAGCGGGTGGGTATTGAGGGGCACGCCGGGGGAGAGGACCAGCGCGTCGAAACTGGTGAGGTCGAGAGTGGCGAGGTCTTCTAACCTTAGCTCCTCCCCGGCACGGGGAGGGGGACCGTTCGGCGTAGCCGAATGGTGGAGGGGCCTCTCCGATGGTCCCCCTCCCCGCGAGCGGGGAGGATCGAGGTTCGCCGCCCTTCATCCGTATCCCACGCCACCACGTCCGCCCCGCTCGCCACCAGCGCGGCGACCGTCGCCGCGCCGGAGCGCGCCAGCCCCAGCACCGCGTACCGCTTTCCCGCCCAGGCGCGCGCGGTGATCATCGCAGCTTCAACGTCGACAGCCCCGCCAGCGCCAGCACCAGCGCCACGATCCAAAATCGGATCACCACCGTCGGCTCGCTCCAGCCAAGCTGCTCGAAATGATGGTGGATCGGCGCCATCTTGAACACGCGCCGCCCGGTGCGCTTGAACACGAACACCTGGATGACGACGCTGACCGCCTCGACGACGAACAGCCCGCCGATGATCCCCAGCACGATCTCGTGATGCGCGACCACCGCGATCGTCCCCAGCGCGCCGCCTAGCGCCAGCGACCCCGTATCGCCCATGAACACCGCCGCCGGCGGCGCGTTGAACCACAGGAACGCCAGCCCCGCGCCCACCATCGCCCCGCAGAAGATCGCCAGCTCGCCCGCGCGCGGCACATGCGGCAGGCCCAGATAATCCGCGAACTTCGCGTTGCCGACCAGATAGGCGATGATCATGAACGCGACCGCCGCGATGATCACCGGCATCGTCGCCAGCCCGTCCAGCCCGTCGGTCAGGTTCACCGCGTTGCCGAACGCGACGATCGTGAACGCCGCGAACAGCGGGAAGAACGGCCCGAACTCGAGATACAGATGCTCGGTGAACGGCAGATACAGGTGCGTCCCGTTCTCCTGCCCGATGATCCACGCCGCTAGCCCCGCGACGATGAACTCCGCCAGCAACCGCGTCCGGCCGGAGATGCCCGCCGTCGTCGCCTTCGTCACCTTGTCATAATCGTCGAGAAACCCGATCGCGCCGAACCCCAGCGTCACGAACAGGCACGCCCACACGAACGGGTTGGTGAGGTCCATCCATACCAGGATGGACAGTGTCAGGCTGGAGAGGATCATCAGCCCGCCCATCGTCGGCGTTCCGCGCTTGGCGAGGTGGGTTTGCGGGCCGTCGGCGCGGATCGGCTGGCCCTTGCCCTGCCGCACGCGCAGCCAGCCGATGAACCGCGGTCCGATTAACAGCCCGATGAACAACGCGGTCGCCACCGCGGCGCCGGTGCGGAACGACTGATAGCGGATCAGGTTGAGCAGCCCCGGAAAGCCCAGCGCCTTGGCGAGCAGGTACAGCATTAGCGCGCTCCCTCCGCCAGAGCCGCGACGACGCGGGCCAGGCCGACTCCGTTCGACGCCTTGACCAGCACCGCGTCACCCGGTGCGATCGTCCCGCGCAACGCAACGAGCGCGGCGGCCGCGTCGGCGACCTGGACATACTCGACATGACCGGCGAGCGCAGCGGCGAGCGGGCGCATCTCCTCGCCGACCAGCACCGCGCGATCGACCCGCGTGTCCGTGATCGGCCCGGCCAGCTCGGCGTGATAGGCAGGCGACCGCTCGCCCAGCTCGTACATCGCGCCTAGCACCGCGACCCGCCGCCCTGGCTCCTCCCCCAGCACCGCTAGTGCCGCGCGCATGGAGGCGGGGTTAGCGTTGTACGCCTCGTCGATCACCAGCGCCTCGCCGCCCGGTACCTCGACGCGCACGCGCGCGCCGCGCCCGGCCAGCCCCGCCATCTCGCCGAGCGCCAGCCCCGCCAACGCAAGATCGCCCCCCGCCGCCTCGACCGCCGCCAGCACCGCCAGCGCGTTCGACACCTGATGCGCGCCCGCCTGCGCGACGGTGAAGCTCAGCTCGCGCTCCCCCAGACGCGCCATCACGAACGTGCCCGTGTCGACGCGCATCGCTTCGATCAGGCGCACGTCCGCGTCCTCCGCCGCGCCAAACGCGACCACCCGCGTTGCTCGCGCGCGCGCGGCGAAGGTCAGCCGCGCGCGATGCGGGCTGTCGGCGGGGACGATCGCGATGCCATCCGCCTCCAACCCTTCGAAAATCTCCGCCTTGGCGTCGGCGATCGCCTCCTCGTTGGCGAAGAACTCGATGTGCGACGGCGCGATCGCGGTGACGATCGCGAGGTGCGGCCGCACCAGCCGGGTCAGCGCCGCCAGTTCGCCCGCGTGGTTCATCCCCATCTCGAGCACCGCATAGTCGGCGTCGGCGGGCATCCGCGCCAGGCTGAGCGGCACGCCGGTATGGTTGTTGTAGCTCTTGACCGAGCGATGCACCTTGCCCGGCGCGCTCCGGTCGAGCGCCGCCCACAATGCCTCCTTGGTGCCGGTCTTGCCGACCGAGCCGGTGACGCCGATCACCGTCGCCCCGCTCCGCGCCCGCGCCGCGCGCGCCAGCGCCTGCAAGGCGGCAAAGGTGTCGGGCACCAGCACATGCGCGCCCTCCACGGGTTCGGCCACCAGCGCCCCCGCCGCGCCGTTCACGTAGGCCTGCGCGGCGAAGCGGTGCCCATCGGTGGCCTCTCCGGTCAGCGCGACGAACAAATCGCCCGCCGATACCTCACGCGAGTCGAATGTCACGCCCGTGACCGCGAACGGCACGGACGCGACACCGCCGGTGGCGGCGGCGATCTCGTCGGAGGTCCATAGCGGCGTCACCGCGCGAGGTCGCTCCCCTGCGCGTCGCCATAACGCAGCGCCAGCGTGCGCCGTTCGCGCGGGCGATCCTTGGCCGCGTCGGCCACCATCGGCTTGCTCGGCACCGTGTATTTACGCGTCTTCATGCGACCACCTCTCTTGCCACACTCACATCGTCGAACGGCAACACCAGGTCGCCCACGACCTGACCTTGTTCGTGCCCCTTGCCCGCGATCAGCACGATGTCGTCCGCGCTCGCGATTCCGACCGCGTGCGCGATCGCGGTGCGTCGGTCGGCTATCTCGGTCGCGCGCGGACAACCCTCGAGGATCGCGCGGCGGATCGCGGCGGGCTGCTCCGTCCGGGGGTTATCGTCGGTGACGATCGCCACGTCCGCCTGTTCACCCGCGACCGCGCCCATCGCCTCGCGCTTGCCCGCGTCGCGGTCGCCGCCCGCGCCGAACACCAGGATCAGCCGCCCCGCCGCATGCGGTTTCAGCGCCGCGATCGCCGCCGCCAGCGCGTCGGGGGTGTGCGCGTAATCCACATAGACCGGCGCACCCGCGCGCGTGATCGCCGCGCGCTCCAGCCGCCCGCGCACCGGTTGGAGCCGCGACAGGTTCGCCAGCGTCGTCGCGACCTCGCCGCCGGTGGCGATCACCAGCCCGGCCGCGACCAGTGCGTTCGCCGCCTGATACGCGCCTATCAGCGGCAGGGTCACACGATGCTCGCGCCCCTCCGCCGCGACCACCAGCCCCTGCCCCAGCAACGTCGGCGCGCGCGACACCAGCCGCAGCGTTTCGCCCCGCTCGCCCACCGTCAGCAGCCGGTTGCCCCGCTCGCGCGCGAGGTCGATGACCCGCGCCGCCTCGACGTCGTCCGCCCACACCACCGCCGCGCCGTCCGCGTCGAGCACCTCCGCAAACAGCCGAAGCTTCGCGGTCAGATACGCCGCCATGTCGCCGTGATAGTCGAGATGATCGCGCGACAGATTGGTGAACGCCGCCGCGCGCACCGGCAGCCCTTCGGTACGGTATTGCGACAAGCCGTGGCTCGACGCCTCGAACGCCAGATGCGTGACTCCCTCGCGCGCCAGCCCGGCGACGTTGGCGAGGAACGTAACGATGTCCGGCGTGGTCAGCCCCGTGATCACCCGCTCGTCGGCGGTCGCGACGCCCAGCGTCCCGATCGAGGCGGCATGGTGCCCCCCCATCCGCCAGAGCTGGCGGGTCAGCTCGACAACCGAGGTCTTGCCGTTGGTGCCCGTCACCGCGACGCAAGTCGGCGGGAACGGCGCGAAGAAGCGCGCCGCCAACCGCGCGAACCGCTCGCGCGGTTGGCGGTCGGCGACATGGAGCACGCCCTCGACCCGCGCTTCCGGCCGCGCGACCACCGCCACCGCGCCGCCCGCCACCGCGGCGGGGATGAAGTCCTCGCCGTTTACGACCGCGCCCCGGAACGCGCCGAAGACGGTCCCCGGCGCGACCTTGCGATGGTCGATCGCGAAGCCGGTCACGCCCGTATCTGGCGCATTTTCGACCAGCGCGGACAGCTTCATTGCTCCTCACCGCCGGTTGGTGGCACCGCCCCCGCCACAAGGGAGAGCGACGGCGCGAGGTCCGACTCGTCAACGTCACGGCGCAGGTCCGGCATTACGCCCAGCATCATGCCGGTACGCGCGATCACGCGCCCGACGGCCGGTGCCGCGTTCCACGCCGCCGTCTTCCACCCGCCGGTCTCCTTGGTGCCGTTGGGCGAGTCCAGCATCGCCAGCACCACATAACGCGGCGCGTCCATCGGGAACGCGGCGACAAAGGTGGCGACGTTGCGATGGTGGTCATAGCCGCCCGCCACCGCCGCCTCCGCCGTGCCGGTCTTGCCGCCGACGCGATAGCCGGGCGCGTCGCCCTTGCGGCCGGTGCCGTACAGCACCACCAGCCGCAGCAGCTGGCGCATCCTGGCGCTGGTCGCCTCGCTGAACACGCGCCGGCCGGGTATCGCCTGACCGGCCGCGACCTTCATCATCGTCGTCGGGCGCCAGATGCCGCCATTGACCAGCGCGGCATAGGCGCTGGCCAGCTGCAACGGGGTGATCGCGATGCCATGGCCGTACCCGGTCGTCATGGTGGTGGTGCGCGCCCAGTAACGCGGCCAGAGCGGATGTCCCTTTTCGTTCAGCTCGATCTGCGGCTTCGCGTCGAACCTCAGCTTGCGGAACGTCGCCTGCATCCGCGCCGCGCCGATCTCGTCCGCGATCCGCGCGGTGGCGACGTTGGACGAATAGATCAGCGTCTCCGGGATATTCATCCAGCGCTTGGGGTCGCTCTTCTCGTCGTGGATGACGAACCCGCCGACGTGCAGCGGCGCGGTGGCATCGAACCGCCGCGTCATGCTCGTCACTATGCCATTGTCGATCGCGGTCGCCATCGTCAGCGGCTTGAACGTCGAGCCGAGCTCGTACACGTTCTGCGTCACCGAGTTACGCAGCTGCTCCACCCCGGCCATGCCGACGCGGTTGGGGTTGAAGGTGGGCAGCGACACCAGCGAAATCACCTCGCCGGTGTGCACGTCCAGCACCACCCCCGCAGCGGCACGCGCGCCGAAGGTGTTCACCGCGCGTTGCAACTCGCTTTCCATCGCCGCCTGGACGCGCGTGTCGAGCGACAGCGCGACGGGAGCGCCGGCGGTCGCGGGGTTGCTCAGCCGCTCGTCGAGGACGCGCTCCATGCCGAGCCGTCCGCGCACCCGGTTGTCGCCCGCAAAGGTGCCGATATAGCCCAGTGCATGCGCCGCCATCGTCGATTGCGGATAGAGCCGTTGCGAATCGTGCTCGTACACGATCGCGGGTTCGCCGATCGCGTTCACCGCCTCGACCAGCGCGGGGCTGGCGCGGCGCTGGAGATAGGTGAAGTTCACCTTGCGCGTCAGCAGGCCATAGAAGAAGCCGCGATCATGGTCGGGCATCAAGGACGCCAGCTTGTCCGCGATCTCGCTCGGGTCACCGAGCAGCGCGCCCGGGTGGACGCCGATCGCATAGCTGTCGATCGTGCGCGCGAGCGGCGCGCCGTTGCGGTCGGTGATGTCGCCGCGCGGGGCCGCGCCGAACACGCCGTGCCCGCCCGCGCCGCCGGCGAACAGCGCCAGCGTCGCCAAGCGCACGACCACCACCACCACCGCCGCCGCGAACAGCAGCAACAACATCATCAGCCGCATGTGCGCGGTCTGGATCAGCTGTTGCCGTTGCGCGCCGCCGTGGCGGCTGGCCAGCGGGCGGGCGATCGCGATGCTCACCGCGCGCGACCCTTCTCGGTCCGCGCGCGGGCGAGCAGGTCGCCCAATGTCGTATCGCTGAGCAGCTTGTGGTCCAGCATCGCCACTTGCGGCTTGGCAGGCGACACGGCGGCGCGCGCCGATGCCACTCGCGGTGACTCCGGCCGCGACACCACCCGCGTGATCGCGGCGCGCACGACCGCGGGCAGTTTGACCGCCGCCCGCGCCAGCCGCACCGTCGCGGCCACGACCTTGACCGGCGGGGGCGTCGGCACCGGCGCGACGGGCGACGGCGCGGGCACGACCGGCGCGGGCGCGACCGACAGGCTGGGCACGATCAGCGCGGCGGTCTTCACTTCCGGTCCGCCGACCACGAGCGTCTGGCGCGCGTCCATGCCGGCGAGCTCCGCCCCGTCGCGCACGAACTGCGCCGGGCGCGGCGCGGCCAGCGCCAGCGTGTCGCCGTTCCACCGCTCCAGCTGCGCTAGGTTCGCGCGGGTATCGAACTCGGTTTCCAGCGCGCGGATGTCGCGCTGCGTCGCGGCGATGCTGGTGTTCAGCCCTTCCAGCTTCTTGCGCTCGGCCGCCACCTGCAGCGACACGAGGTAGAAACCGAGCACGACCGCGGTACACGCGCCGAACCAGCCCACGCCCTTCAGCCGATACGCCGCCGTCATGCCACACCTCCTTGTACCCGGCCCCAAGCGGCCGCCGCCGTCCGCCGCGCGGTGCGCAGCGTCGCGGAGCGCGCGCGCGGGTTGCGCGCCACCTCCGCTTCGCTGGCGCGCACTGCACGGGCCACACCGTCGAAACTCGGCGCGCGCGCCTGAACCGTCGCTGGCCGGTGCCGCGACGCCGCCGCCTCGCCGCCCGAGCGCGCGCGCAGGAACCGCTTCACCAGCCGGTCCTCCAGGCTGTGAAACGTCACCACCGCCAGCCGCCCGCCGGGTGCCAGCACCGCCTCGGCGGCGACCAACCCGTCCTCCAGCTCGCCCAGCTCGCGGTTTACGTGAATGCGGATCGCCTGGAACGCGCGCGTCGCCGGGTCCTTCTTGTCGTGCGGGCGGTGCCCCAGCGCGCGACGGATCACCGCCGCCAGCTCGCCGGTGCGGGTCAACGGCCGCGCCGCGACGATTGCGCGCGCGACGCGGCGCGACTGGCGCTCCTCGCCATACAGGAACAGCACGTCGGCGATCTCGCTCTCGTCGGCCTCGTTGACGTAATCGGCGGCGCTCGGACCCTCACGGCTCATCCGCATGTCGAGCGGGCCGTCGCCTTGAAACGAGAAGCCCCGCTCCGCCTGGTCGAGCTGCATGGAGGACACGCCGATGTCCATCACCACGCCTGCGACGGGCACCGCGTCGCGCGCGGCCAGCTCGGCGTCCATGCCGGAGAAGGTCGCGGGCACCAGCACCAGCGCGCCCTCGCTCGCCGACTCCGCATCGCGCCCGGCGGCGATCGCGTCGGGGTCGCGGTCGAACGCCCATACCAGCGCGCCATGCGCCAGCAGCGCGCGCGTGTAGCCGCCCGCGCCAAACGTCGCGTCGACGTGCCGTTCGCCCGGCGTGGGGGCGAGCGCGTCGACCACCTCGACGAGCAACACGGGGATATGTGGGGACGCGTTCATAGCGCGATCCCCTTCTTGTCGCAGAAGAACCGCGCCGCAGTCTTTACCGCGTCCGGGATACCCTCCGCCGCGACGAGCGTCTTTGGGTCCCAAATCTCGAAATAATCGAACACGCCATAGAAGAACGCGTTCTGCGCGATGCCCGCCTGGTACAGCAGCAGTTCGGGCAGGATGAATCGCCCCGACCCATCGAACGGCACCAGCTCGCCCAGCGCCGCGCCGCGCTTGACGTTGAAGTCGCGGCGACCGGTCGCGGGATCGAGTTCCTGCGCGTCGAGCTGCGCCTTTAGCGTCGCGGCGTAAGGCTGGTCATAGGCGATCAGGCATTTCGCATCCTGATGGGCGCCGACCACCACCATCCCGCCGTCCTTGCCGTCGGCGCGGGGGGCGTTGGCGGCGAGCGTCGCGCGGAGCGAGGCGGGTATGGCGACGCGGCCCTTGTCGTCGACAAGACCGAGACCCGATCCCTGATAAAGCCCCCTGTCCGCCACGCATACCTCGCACTCGGCGCACAAGCCTCCCTGGTCCGGGAAACAGCTTCACGCCGCGTCCGGTCGACCATCAACAATGGGAGGATTGCCCCTACGCCACGGGAGTTATCAGGGGCGATATGGGGATGCAACGGGAAAACGCGGGATAGAGCGGGTTAACATGCATCTACGCATGAAATTTACATGGCTCTGTTGTTAACCGAATCGCGAAACGCTCGCGCAGACGCAAATGCCGGCGTCCGCGACAACATGGGTAAACACCGCAAATCTAAAATCTCCGCGAGTCAGCGTCCGCGGACTGGTGGCGCGGCAGGGTTCGATTCGTTGGCTTGCGCCGCCGGCGCGGCCCCGATCTCGGCCAGGGGTTCGTTCGCATCGGCGGCGTTCGCGGCCACCAAATTGGCAGCGAGCTCCGCACGCGGCGCACTCCCGCGCTCATGCCCAACCGACCGCATCAGCGCGCTCGCCAGCAGGATCAGCAACAGCACCACCGCGAGCCCGGTCACGCCGACCCTTACGCGCTGCACGGTCTGCGTCGTCGGCGGCTTTGGCGAAGAAACGTCCATCCGTCGCGTGGTTTAGCGGGAGTTGCCGCCGAAGTCGATCACCGCTGCGCCAACCGCTTGGGCACCGGCAATCCCTTGGCCAGCAGCCAGTCGCGATTGTGCAGCGTCGACAAGTAGCGGAACCCCGTGTCGCACAAGATCGTCGCGACCCGCGCGCCGGGGCCGAGCTCGCGCCCCAGCCGCACCGCACCCGCTACGTTGATCCCCGACGACAGCCCCAGGCACAGTCCTTCCTCCTCCAGCAACCTGTCGACCCATTCCAACCCCTCGACATCGCCGATCCGGTATTGCGTGTCGATTGGCGCGCCCTCCAGATTGCCCGTGATCCGCCCTTGTCCGATCCCTTCCGCGACCGACGAACCCTCGCCGGTCAGCTCGCCATGCGCGTACCAGTTGTACAGCGCGGCCCCATGCGGGTCGCTGAGCGCGATGCGGACCCGCTCGTCCTTCGCCTTTAGTCCCATGCCGACGCCGGCCAGCGTGCCCCCGGTGCCGACCGCGCAAGTGAAGCCGTCGACCCGGCCCTCCATCTGCGCCCAGATCTCCTCGGCGGTGCCGTGGATATGCGCGCGGCGATTGGCGATGTTGTCGAACTGGTTGGCCCAGATCGCGTTGGCGCGCTCGGCGGCGATCCGGCGCGAGGTGTGGACGAAGTGGCACGGCGACGAGAACGGCGCGGCCGGCACCAGCACCAGTTCGGAGCCGAGCGCGCGCAACGTGTCCATCTTCTCGCGGCTCTGCGTCTCGGGCATCACCACCACGTTGCGATAACCCTTTGCGTTGGCGACCAGCGCCAGGCCGATGCCGGTATTGCCCGCCGTTCCCTCGACGATCGTCCCGCCCGGCGAAAGCAGCCCGCGCGCCTCCGCATCCTCGACGATTCCCAGCGCGGCGCGATCCTTCACCGACGCGCCCGGGTTGGTGAACTCGCATTTGCCGAAGATGTCGCACCCCGCCACCGTGCTAGGCCCCGCGAGGCGGACCAGCGGCGTGTTGCCGATCAGGGCGAGCGTATCGGGAAGCGTGGGCATGGCCCCGTGATAGACGGGCGCGTCCGACGGGCCAAGCGAGCTTGGCTTTGTATATGGAGTCAGGGCAGAAGCGGCCCCGGATAAGGCGCGATGCGTCGTGGAACAACCAACGATAGAGGGTGATGACGGCGATGGACTACAGGGCGCTTCCGGTCTGGACCGGTGACGGGAACCTTCACGTCAACTACTTTCGTACGTTCATTCGCCCGTTTCCGGGTCAAACGCTCCCGACCGGCGCGCAATTGCTGGCGACCATGCCCAAGTTCATGGATCCGCACACCGCCTCGGTCTGGCCAGACAGCCGGACGTGGCACGGACGTGCGACCTTGATGTTTCGTGGAAAAGCCCGGGTGCGCCCGTTCATGCTTTGGGCGAACGGTATGCCTTTAACCCCGGTGCTGCCGATACCGCTTCCAGACGAGTTGAAGGCGTTCGGCATCCCCGAAGAAATCCGACAGATGATGATCCCACAATGGCATACCGACAGCGTAGGTCTCGCCATGCCGCCGTTTCCCCATTCGTTCACGGTTCAGACGCTGAAACGCGAGTTCGAAACGTTCGACGATCAAAGAATCCGTTTAATGGTGAGCCAACACGCACGTAGCGCCAATCCTCGCTGGCAGGAGAAGCTGGCCAACTTCGCAAACGCTGCGGCGAAGATCATCAATCCGTATTACGGCATGGCTGATTACGTGCTCGATTACCTGGCCGACTGGGCGGTGATGATCAACCAGCATCATTTCCTGGCTGGTCGCCGCTCCTTTCTGATCGGTACGGTCGGAGGTTTGGGATTGGTCGAACCCGGCACCCGACCGACGGACTGGGTGTTCGAGACTGCTGCGGTGGAGCGGTATTCCCTCGCCACTTTCGGGTATGCGACCAACTTGGGGATGGGCGGAGCGGCTCGGGTGGTGAAGCCCGTCTGGATGGAGATGGGGATGCGCCTCGCTCGCCACTATGGGCAGCCGATCGGCTCGACCGTTCCTGTTCAGGCGGAGTTCGGCAATTACGCAGCCGCCGCCCAGACCCAGTTGTTTCACCATGTCACGACGCGGCACAAGGTGCTCGTTCCGGGAGGAACGCCGCGCTGACGGTAGCGCCGACATAAGCGTTGCTCAAATCCTCGTTCCCGCCCGTCGTCCGCCCCGACGCGCGGCTGCTCGTGCTGGGCAGCCTGCCCGGCGAGCGCTCCTTGGCGGCACAACGTTATTACGCGCACCCGCAGAACCAGTTCTGGTCGTTGATGACGCCGGTGGTGGAACGGGACCTCGTCGCGCTCGGCTATTCCGACCGGTTGCTGGCGTTGCAGGACGCGGGCATCGCGCTGTGGGACGTGGTCGCCAGCGCGCGCCGCGATGGCAGCAGCGACGCCGCGATCCGCGACCACCGCGCGAACGATCTGCCCGCGCTGGTGGCGCGGCTGCCCCTGTTGCGCGCGGTGGCGTTCAACGGGGCAAAGGCGGCGGCGATCGGCACCGCCGCGCTCGGCGCAAAGCCCGCGGTGGAGCTTGTCACGCTGCCGTCCTCCAGCCCGCTGCACACGGTAGGGATAGCAGGTAAGCAGCCCGCCTGGGACCGGCTCCGGGCGTTTCTCGGCTGACCCGCTCGTGCGACGGGACACTCGTTTTGCCGCGCTGCGGTGAAAACTTGCTTGACGACGCGCGCGCCCTCGGCAAACTGAACCCATGAACAAGCCATCTCCCCTCCTCGTCGCGTCGCTGTCGCTCCTCGCGCTGGCCGGCTGCAAGAAGCAGACCACCGTCATCGATCCCAATCCGGATCCGATGAAGAACGCGGTCGCCGCCGCCGCGCCGGTTGAATTGCCTCCGGCGATCAGTGCCACCGTGCTGTTCCGCTGCAAGGACCAGAGTGTCGTCACCATCGACTTCTTCAAGGGTCACAAACAGCTGACGCTTCACCCGACCAAGAGCGGCGAGCCTGTTCATCTGGTCGCCGCGGTCGACGGCGGCCCCTACACCGCCGCGGGCGGCTATGTGCTGACCGGCGACGAGAAGAAGATCACCTGGAAGGACGCGGAGAAGCCGGAAATGACCTGTCACGTGTGAGCGAGGCGGGCTAGGATGCTAGCCCGCCGCTGCGCGAAGCGCACGCGCCAGACCGGCCGGCGAATCGCGCTGTCAGACCCGTCCGACGTCACGGGAGTAGAAGGTAAACGATGTCCCGCATCGTTCAGATTATCCCAGGGGCATGATCGATCTTATACCCTCCCGTGACGGTCGGCCCAATCGCTGGCCCTTTTAACGTCAGCTTCTCCGCAACCACGTCCGCTTGCGCCCACTTCCAGCCTTTCGCTGGGTCGCCGGGCATCTTGAAACCGACCGTTCGGACGCGGTGCGACTTTCTCTTGTGCCATGCGCATTGGCGGAGCGCGGGAAAATCAACGGGAACAGATTCTAAAAAATATGCCCTGCAGCAATGAGCCTTCGGCCTTGCCAGCGTTTTGCCGCCAAGGATCAGCAAATCGGTGCAGGCTCGGTCAGCCGTTCGGGGCTGCCTCGCTGGCCGAGCGGGACGGTTGAGCAACTTTTCGAGAGCGGAAGCAGGTGATCACCCATCCAGGTTATGAGTAAAATTTATTAGAAGGTTGATGTGGCGGACCACGGTTAGTACGACAATTCACACAGGATTTAGGAGCCGCTCAATGCGCGCACCCGAAGAGATCGCAAAGGCTTTCCATGCCACGCTTGTCAGCCAGGATTGGAAAGCGATGCGCGAGTTGTTCCATGACGACGCTACATGGACGCTGCCGGGCGACAATGCTATTTCCGGGACAGTGGTCGGTGCCAACGCCGTGGTCGAGCGGGCGCAGCTGATCGCGAGCTACGGCCTATCATTCGAGCTGAAACATATCCTGCTCAGTCGCGACAACATGGCGCTTGGCCTGCATAACACCGGCGAACGTGGCGGCGTGCAGCTCGACGAGCATCTCGCCACGGTTTGCCGCTTGCGCGAGGGGCGCATCGCTGAGATCGAGACTTGCCTGTCTGATATTCCCGGCATGAACCGCTTCTTCGCCCTTTGAACGCGTTATCAGTCCCGCCCCTTCCCCCCGCCCACTCCTCCCTCCTACACTTCTCCCATGTCCGCGCCCCTCGACCCGCAACTCGTCCTCGGCGCATACTCCGTCGGCGTGTTCCCGATGGCGGACGCGCGCGACGCCGCCAGCGTGTATTGGGTCGAGCCACGCCGCCGCGCCGTGCTCCCGCTCGACGGGTTTCGCCTGTCGCGCTCGCTTCGCAAGACGCTTGTCTCGGACCGGTTCACCATAACGGTCGACCAAGCGTTCGGCGAGGTCGTCCAGCTGTGCGCGCAATCGGTCCCCGGCCGTCCGGAGACGTGGATCAACCCCGGCATCGAACAAGTCTTCCATACGCTGCACGGACTCGGCTTCGCGCATTCGGTCGAATGCTGGGACGGCGACGAGCTCGTCGGCGGACTCTACGGCCTCGCGCTTGGCCGCGCATTCTTCGGCGAATCGATGGTGTCGCGCGTGCGGGACGCCTCGAAAGTGGCGCTCGCGCACCTCGTCGCGCGACTTAGAGCGGGCGGGTTCGACCTGCTCGATTGCCAGTTCATGACCGACCACCTCGCCAGCCTCGGCGCGGTGGAAATCACGCGCGCGGACTATGTCGGGTTGCTGGGCGGCGCGCTGGCGGGGGCGGTCGGCGCGGGCGCGACCCCGGCGGCGGCGGGCGATTTCCTGCGGCTGGGCCGCGCGGTCGCGCCCTCCTCGCCCACCGGCGAGGTCACCACCACCGTGTCCGGCCCGGTCGCGGGAAAGGACATCGTGCAGCTCTTGGTCCACACATCATAAACCGGGTGCTGGACGACGTTGAGCGCGGGCCGCTCCTTGTACAGCCAGCCCGAGAAGTTACGTCGCCAGCGCCGGTCGAGCCCCTGCGTGTCGAGCTGGACGAACGCGCCGGTCAGTTGTTCCTGCTCCCACGGCGCGGTCTGCTCGCACGCGCGCAGTCGCACCACGACCTCGTCGACGCGCACCGCCTGGCCAGGATGCAACGTAAGGTCGCGGCTCGCGCCGTTGCGCTTGTTGAGCAGCCCGATCACCGCCACGCGCTGCGCCATCGGCGTGCCGCCATTGTCGGGCGCCTGGCCGGGCGAGTCGACCGTCACGACATTGCCGTCGATCGATTCCGCCGAGGAGTTTTGGGGCGCAGGGATCGGCGCGGTGGCGATCGGGCCGACCGGCGCGCTGTGCCCGGCGACGCTCCACCACCCCGCCCCGGCCAGCGCGACCAGCACGGACGCTCCGGCGGCGAGACGCTTCATTCCGGCGTCCACGCTTCGTAATCGCCGGTCGCGGCGGCGCGGTTGCCGCCCTTCTCGAGCGCGCCCTGCGGCCGATAGGCGAGCGCGGTGCCGGTCATGTTGGGCTGCGCGGGCTTTTGCCAAGCGCGCGGCGGCGGCAGCGCGCGCGAGGGCACGTCGTCGATCTGGTGGTGCATCCAGCTGAACCACGGCGGCGGGATGCGGCTGGTATCGTTCGCGCCCGCATAGATCACCCAGCGGCGCGGGAGGCGGTGCGTATCGCGGCCGCCCTCGTAGTAGACGTTGCCCAGATGGTCCTCGCCCACCCGCACCTTGCCGCGCAGGCCGTACAGCATCGTGCCGACGCTGGCACCGTTCCACCAGGTGAAGGGGTTGAGGTTGATGCCCATTCGAGAGCGTTTACCGCGCGGGAGCGGTCGCTTCAAGGCGGGGGGTGAGTGAGCACCATCGTTGCCGACCTAGAAAGAACCGGGACGCCGGCTCAAGGCCGGGGTGACGATGTTGGAGGAAGCGGGATCAATAAACGCTTTAACCTCTCACCGCTCCGCCCACGTCACCCTGTCCCCTTCGCCCACTCCCAGCTCCGCCGCACGCCCGCCGCGTATCTCCAGCACGGCGGCCACCGGCTCTCCCGAACTCAACGGGGTTTCGTCGAACGGCACCGCGTTCTCCGCGATGCGCGCGATCGTGCCGTCCGCGCGGATGAAGATGATGTCGAGCGGGCTGGGCGTATCCTTCATCCAGAAATTCGCGACCTGGGGCGGCTTGGCCTTGCCGTCGACGGCGGCGGGATAGGGCCAGAACAGCATCGCCGCGCCCGGGGGCAGGTTGGTGCGAAACATCATGCCCTTGGCCTGCTCCGCGACCGTCCCAGCGACCTCCGCGTCGAACACCGCCTTGCCGACGCGCACGGTCGTGCGGTGGACGCCGTGGGCGTCGATCGATGTCGCGGCCTCGCGGCACCCCGGCGCGAGCAGCGCCAGCGCGAGTCCGAGCCGCCTCACGCGGGCGCGACCTCGACCGCGAGCGGCCCCTTGTGCCCGGCCACCACCCGCGCGCGCAGCGGCTGGTCGGGCTCGACCTCCTCCACGCCGGCGCGCCGCAGCGTCTCCACATGGACGAAAATGTCTCCCGCTTCCCCCGCACCGACCAGGAAACCATAGCCCTTCAACCGGTTGAACCATTTGACCGTCACCGGCTCGAACGGCCCCGCCTCGCCGATCAGCGACAGCGGATCGACCCGCGCGGGGCCGGGCGCGCGGGGCGCGGGTTCGGCCGCACCGCTGGTGTCGATGTCGAGCACCTCGCGGACCTGCAACCCGCGTCCCCGCTTGACCGCCATCACCTCCAGCCGCGTCCCTTCGGGCAGGCTGCGGCGCCCCAGCGCCTGAAGCACGGAGAAATGCAGCAGGATGTCGCCCGCGTCCGAGACGATGAAGCCGAACCCGCGCGTCACGTCGAACCATTTCAAAATGCCGGTCATCCGCTCGCCCGCGTCATCCGACACGGGCGCGGCGGCGGGCGCGGGTGCATCCGCCGCGTCGTCGCGTTCAGGGTCGGCGTCGCTGCGCATGCTTGCTCCCGACTCCGACGCTATCAACATTCAAATCTACCGCAATGCTCGTCAGCCTCGGCGTTATCCTCGCTCAACCCGCCGGGGGGCAGTTCCGCCAGCCGACGCGCCAATGCGAACGGGTGCCCCGCGCGCGCCATCGCCGCGATCTGCTTTTCACGCGCCCCTCGCTCGGCGGGCGCGGCCGCGAATGGGCCGATCCGCCGCCGCCGCGCGAACGCCACCGCCGCCGCCCAGGAGCGCGCATCGATCGCGGGGGTGATCGCGCCCATGTCCGCGTCCTCGATCCGCGCCGCGCGCAACGCGCCCGTCACCCGCCGCGCGCCGAGCCCGCGCCGCGCCATCGACGCCGCCTTCGCCTCGCCATAGGCGCGGTCGTCGATATAGCCCGCCGCCGCCATCCGTTCCGCCAGCGCCGTGGGATCGGCCGCCTCCGCCCCAGCCCAGCCGCGCTCGCGCAGCTTGCGGCGGAGATAATCCGCCAGCCGCCCGCGGGTGGTCGCGAACCGCTCGACATAGCGCAACGCCAGCCGTTCCAACGCGGGACCGTCGAGCGGCGGGGGTGGCGGACGGTCGGCGCGCATGCGCCTTGATTGTGCCACACTGGCGCGGGAATGCCAGTGACGATGCCCATGCAACCAACCGGCGCGATTGAACGTCCGCATCTGGAGCGAAACAACCGATGACCGACGGCGCGATGGGAGCGGCGGGGCGCGAGGTAACGCCCACCAACGACGTGCTGCCGCGTCGCTTCGCCGACTTCGCGACGCTGGGCGATGCGCTGGATTACGCCGGCGAGGGCGTGCGCGGCCTCAACTTCCACGACGGGCGCGGCACGCTCGCTCAGCGGTACGGCTTTTCTCAGCTGCGCACGGACGCGCTGGCGGCGGCGCGGCGGCTGATCGCGACGGGCGTCCGCGCGGAACAGCGCGTCGCGCTCGTCGCGGAAACGGGGCCGGAGTTCGCGGCGCTGTTCTTCGGCGCGGTGTACGCGGGCGCGTGGCCGGTGCCGGTGCCGCTGCCCACCTCGTTCGGCGGGCGCGGTGCCTATGTCGAACAACTGCGCACCCAGCTTGCCAGCTGCGAGCCCGCACTGCTCATCTACCCGCCCGACCTCGAGCCGATGGCGGCGGAGGCGGCGCGGCTCGCGGGGGTGGAGGGGGTCGATTGGACCACGTTCGCGCGCCGCGCCGATCCGCCCGCGCCGTTTCCCGTCGCCGACCCCGACGCGGTCGCGTATCTGCAATATTCCAGCGGCTCGACGCGCTTCCCGCACGGGGTCGCGATCACGCACCGCGCGCTGCTCAACAACCTCGCCGCGCATTCGCACGGGATGGAGGTTGGGGAGGGCGACCGTTGCGTGTCGTGGCTGCCCTGGTATCACGACATGGGGCTGGTCGGCTGTCTGTTGTCGCCGGTCGCCAACCAGGTGTCGACTGATTACCTCAAGACCGAGGATTTCGCGCGCCGCCCGCTGGCCTGGCTCGATCTGATCAGCCGCCACCCGGGCACCACGCTCTCCTATTCGCCCACCTTCGGCTACGACATCTGCGCGCGGCGGATGTCGTCGCAGACCAAGGCGAGCGGCCGGTTCGACCTGTCGCGCTGGCGGCTGGCCGGGAACGGCGCGGACATGATCCGCCCCGACGTGATGCAAGCCTTTGTCGACGCGTTCGCGGATGCGGGGTTTCAGGCGAGCGCCTTTACCCCGTCCTATGGCTTGGCCGAGGCGACGCTGGCAGTGTCGATCATGCCGCCGGGCGAGGGCATCCGCGCCGAGCTGGTCGAGGAGACACAGCTGTCGGGCGTGCCCGCAGGCGAGAATCGCCCGCAACGCTATCGCGCGATCGTCAATTGCGGGCGACCGGTGCGCGACATGGCCCTGCAGATCCGCGAGGAGGACGGCACCCCACTGCCAGATCGCGCGATCGGCAAGCTGTGGTGCCGGGGCGTGTCGGTGATGGCCGGCTATTTCCGCGACGCAGAGGCGACGGCGGCCTGCCTCCAGGACGGTTGGCTCGACACCGGCGATATGGGCTATTTGTCCGACGGCTATCTGTTCATCGTCGGTCGCGCCAAGGACATGATCATCGTCAACGGCCGCAACCATTGGCCCCAAGACATCGAATGGGCGGTGGAGCAGCTGCCCGGGTTCAAGGCGGGCGACATCGCCGCCTTCGCGATCACCACGCCCGGCGGCGAGGAGACCCCCGCCGTGCTGGTGCAATGCCGCAGCTCCGACGAGGCGGAGCGCGTCCGCTTGCGCGACGAGATCCGCGAGCGCGTCCGCTCCGTCACCGGCATGAATTGCGTGATCGAGCTGATCCCCCCGCGCACGCTGCCCCGCACCAGCTCGGGCAAGCTCAGCCGCGCGAAGGCGAGGAACCTGTATTTGTCGGGCGAGATACGGCCATACGAGCTGGCGGCGTAGGGGCGAGCTCGACAACGGACGTCCGATACCTTCGCGCACCCGTCACGTTACGGCCGCGCACCCCACAATTCAATATCAGTGCCCGCCGGGTCCGCAAGCACGACTGTGCCGCCGCTGACGGCGACAAACTCGACTCCAAGCCCGCCCGTGCCGGACGTGGTAAAAGTCCAGGCAGTTCTCTTCCGAACTCGAACTGGCACCAGTTGAATCGAGGTTCGGTTGTTCGATCAACGGCTGCCGGCGACCATGCGTGATCGCAAGCAGGAAGCCCACGGCTCAAGCATCACAGCAGCGCCGTTCTTCTGGCGAGAGGAACGGAATAACCTAAACAGGTAAGCGAGCTTCGGTGATTGCCTGGATCGCTATGAAAATTATCAACAGCGCGGTCACGGCGCAACGGCGAATCAAAACTTCTCTCGGCATGATCAGCCGACTGGTAACCTGTTCACCGCCGCCTGGGCCGCGAACGCGCGCTGGTACGCGGGCCGCGCTTCCCCGCGCGCGACGTAGGCGGCTAACGTCGCGACCTCGTCGAGCAAGCCCGACGCGCGCAACCGGAGCAGCACCGACACCATCATCAGATCGCCCGCGCCGAACGCCCCGTCGAGCCATTCCGCATCGCCCAGCCACGCGGCAAGCTGCGCCAGCCGGGCACGGACCCGATCCTCGACCAGCGGGATCCGTTCCACGCGCCAGGGCTTGTCACCCTCCACCAGCCGCGCGACCGCGAGGTCGAGGATCGGCGGCTCCACCGTGTTCAGCGCCGCGAACACCCATGTGATCGCGCGCGCCCGCGCGTCCGCGTCGTCGGGCAACAAACCTGGATAGTGTTGCGCGACGTGGAGCACGATCGACCCCGTCTCGAACAGGACGAGATCACCTTCCTGATAGGTCGGTATCTGGCCGAACGGGTGCAGCGCCAGGTGCGCGGGCTGCCTCATCGCCTCGAACGAGACGAGCCGGACCGCGTACGGCCGCCCTACCTCCTCCAGCGCCCAGCGGACGCGCGTGTCCCGCGCCAACCCCCGGCCGCCGTCGGGGGATCGGTCGAACGCGGTGATGGTGACCGTCATGACAAGCGTTCTCCACGCGGAAAGCGGCACGCGCAAGCTGTCGAACCCGGTCCACCGACGCTTTTTTGCACCATGTCGGGGATTAATCTCGTTTACCGCGCCGCTCGCAACGAAGCGTCAACGCTATTCAAGTTAACAATCTTCGGTGAGTAACGCCCCAGCCCCCGCCCCCGCCCCCGTTGCCATCGACGGCACGGACCTCAAAGCCCTGCTCGGCTTCCGGGAGGGCGCGGACCCCGCGCAATGGGGACGCATCCGCGCGAGCCAGCTCCATGCCGGTCGCCGGCTCGCGCTGTTGCTGCTCGCGGCCAATCTGCTCGGCGCGGCGTCGACGGTGCTGCTGGCGGTCGGCAGGCTGCCCGCGTGGCAGGTGTATGGCTGGGCGGCGCTGGTCGGCGCGGTGGCGCTGACCGTGACGATGCGGCGGCTGGCGACCCATCACCGCGGCGACGGCTATGCAAGTGTGCGCGATTTGCGAAACACGGCGGCGGAGGGGGTCGCGCTCGCGGCCGCCTGGTCGATCGTGCCGCTCGCCTTTTGTCCGCACACGCCGATGGGCGTGACGGGCGGGCTGGGCGTTATCCTGGTGGTGCTGATGACGGCGGCCGCGCTGACGATGGCTCCGTTCGCGCTGGCGACGCTGGCCTTTCTGTTCGGAGTCGGTATCGCGATGGCGGTTCCGCTGGTCCACGTCCACGCCTATGCCGCCGCGTCCGGGGTGGTGGTATTCACGGCCATGCTGATGAGCGCGTGCATGAGCCGCGCGCGCGCGCTGGTGACGATCCGCGCCGCGCAGATCGCGTTGGCGGAGCGCGACGCCACGGTCAGCCTGCTGTTGCGCGAGTTCGAGGAAACGGGCGCGGATTGGCTGTGGGAAACCGACGCCGCGCGCCGGATCGTCAAGGCCAGCCCGCGTTTCGCCTATGCCTGCGGACTCGATCCGGTCGCGATCAACGGCCTCCCGTTTCTCCAGGTGCTGGCGGGGCCGAGCTGGGAAAGCGGCGACGTTTCAGCGGGCCTGCGCACCCTGGCGGAGAAGCTCAAGGCGCGCGAAAGCTTTCGCGACCTGCGGCTGCCCGTCACCGTCGGCGGCGAGGAGCGCTGGTGGGAGATCGCCGCCAGCCCGCGCCTGGACGAGGCCGGGATTTTCCAGGGCTTTCGCGGCGTCGGCTCCGACGTCACCGAGCAACGCGCCTCGGCGGACAAGATCAACCGGATGGCGCGGTTCGACACGCTGACGGGCCTCCCCAACCGGCTGTCGGTCAACGAGACGCTGGCGCGGGCGATGGCCGAAGCCGACCGCTGGGGCACGCGCTGCGCGTTCATGATGATCGACCTCGACCGGTTCAAGGCGGTCAACGACACGCTGGGCCACCCGATCGGGGATCGACTGCTCGGCCGCGTGTCCGAACGCCTGTCGCAGCTGGCGACGCAGAACGAGATCGTCGGACGGCTGGGCGGCGACGAGTTCGCGGTGGTGGTGCGCGACGCGACGGACGCGGCGCGAGTCGAGCAGTTCGCGCGGCAGATCATCGACGCGCTGACCCGTCCCTACGAGGTCGACCAGCACACGCTGCATGTCGGCGCGTCGGTGGGCGTCGCCACCGGCCCGCGCGACGGGCGCACCGCCGAGATGCTGATCCGCTCCGCCGACCTCGCGCTGTACCGCTCCAAGGACGCGGGCGGCGGCGTGTTCCATACCTACGAACCCCAGCTCCACGTTCAGGCGGAGGAGCGCCGGGTGCTGGAGATGGCGCTGCGCAAGGCGCTCGAGCTGGGGCAGATGCACCTCAACTACCAGCCGGTGGTCGACGCGGGCACCGGCAGCCTGACCGGGTTCGAGGCGCTGCTGCGCTGGACGCACCCGGATTTCGGCGTCGTCTCGCCGGTCAAATTCATCGCGATCGCGGAGGAGGCGCGGCTGATCGCGCCGATCGGCGAATGGGTGCTGCGGACCGCGTGCGAGGAGGCCGCGCGCTGGCCGGGCGCGATCCGTATCGCGGTCAACGTGTCGCCCGAACAGCTCCACAACCCCGGCTTCGTCACCACCGTCACCAGCGCGCTGGCGCAAAGCGGGTTGCCGCCCGAGCGGCTGGAGCTGGAGGTCACCGAAAGCGTGTTCATGCGCGAGGGGACGGGCGCGGTGCAGGTGCTCGAACGCATCCTCGACCTGGGCGTGCGGCTGAGTCTCGACGATTTCGGCACCGGCTATTCCTCGCTCGGCTATCTGTCGCGCACCCGGTTCAGCTCGATCAAGATCGACCGCAGCTTTGTCCAGGCCGCGAGCAAGGGTGGCCGAGAGGCGCTGGCGATCATCCGCGCGGTGGTGGCGCTGGCGCAAAGCCTCGGCATGGCGACCACGGCGGAAGGGGTGGAAACGGAGGCGGAGCACCACATGGTTCAGGAGCTGGGCTGTTCGAAGGTGCAGGGCTATTATTTCGGGCGGCCGCTGCCGGTGGCGGAAGCGAGGGAGCTGGCCGGGCAGAAACGGTGGGCGGCCTGAGCGGCGCGCGCCGCGCGCTGGTCGCACAAGCGACTCAGGCGACCGGCCGGCGGGTCGGCATCGCCGATCCCGTCTGGCCGGGGTCCCCGCAAAGTAGTATTTTGCGGAGCGCCCCGATCGTCACGGGATTTACTCCCGTGACGATCGGGCTCGCTCACCCCGCCGCATAATCCATCGCCCGCAGATCCTCGATCAACCCCGCCCCGGCCGGCGCCCACCCGAGCTGCGCGCGCGTCCACGTCGAGGAGGCGGGCAGGTCCATCGCGGCAAACCCGCCGAACCACCCGAAATGCGCCATCGCCTCCTCTGGCGACAGCGACCGGATCGGCAGGCCCAGCCCCGCCGCCACGACCGCCGCGATCTCGCGCACCGCGATGCCCTCCTCCTGCACCGCATGGTAGCGCGCGCCGGCGACGCCCTTGTCCAGCGCCAGCGCGTACAGCTTCGCCACGTCGAGCACCGGCGCGGCGGGCCAGCGGTTCGCGCCGTCGCCGACCTGGGCAACGACGCCCGTGCGCCGCGCCATGTCGATATATGGCGTCACGAATCCTTGCTTGACCGTGTCGTGGACTTGCGGAAGCCGCACGACGCGGACGTCCACACCCCGTTCCCCGACCGCCAGCCCGGCCAGCTCGGACGCGATGCGCGGATTTGGACTGTTCATGTCGACGACCTCCTCCGTCGCGGGTTCGCCGCGCCCGGCGTCGCCCATGCCGGTGCCCGACGTGATGACGAGCGGCCGGTCGGAACCGGCCAGCGCGTCACCCATCGCCTCGATCGCGCGACGGTCCTTTTCGCAATTGGCGACGAAGTTGCTGAAATCGTGGTCGAACGCGGTGTGGATCACCGCATCGGCGCGAGCCGCCCCGGCGCGCAGGCTGTCGAGGTCGGACAGCTCGCCACGGTGCGGCTCCGCGCCCGCCGCCGCCAGCGCCCGCGCGCCCGCGTCCGACCGCGTCATCCCCAACACCCGGTGTCCCGCCGCCAGCAGCTCGGGCACGACCCGCGATCCGATGAAGCCGGTCGCGCCGGTCAGAAATACTTGCATCGAAACCTCCTGTTAAGTTCGAAAGCGACTTCTCGACGCGGCGCGGAGCCTATTAAAGTAGTGTTCGTATCGGGGTATGGATGCTAACAGGACAGCATGTCCGTTCGGTCAGCCACTTCGCTCGGCACGTTCCTGCGCAGCCGCCGCGCACGGCTGGATCCGGCCGCGTTCGGGTTCGGCGCGGGTCGCCGCCGCACGCCGGGGCTGCGCCGCGAGGAGGTGGCGCAGCGCGCCAACATCAGCCCGACTTGGTACACCTGGCTGGAGCAGGGACGCGGCGGCGCGCCGTCCGCGGACGTGCTCAACCGGATCGCCGCGGGCATGATGCTGACCGAACCCGAGCGCGAGCACTTGTTCATGCTCGGGCTGGGTCGCCCGCCCGAAGCGCGCCGTCGCGGCCACGACGAGCTAACGCCGCGGTTACAGCGGGTCCTGGACGCGATGCCGTTCAGCCCGGCGATCGTCGTGAACGCGATCTGGGACGTGGTGGCGTGGAACAGGGCCGCGGCGGCGGTCCTGACGGACTATGCCACGCTTCCGCGCGACGGGCGCAACGTCCTGCGGCTGATGTTCGCCGGGTCGAGCGCCAAGGCGGCGCAGGAACATTGGTGGGCGGCAGCGCGCTACCTCGTGGCGGCGTTCCGCGCCGACGCGGTTCGGGCGGGCGCGGACGCGGAAATCGCCGCGCTGGTCGACGAACTGTCCGCGACCAGCGCGGAGTTCGCGGCTCTGTGGCGCGACGGCGAGGTCGCGGGCCGCTTCGGAGGCAGCAAGCGGCTTCACCATCCCGAACTGGGGTCTCTCGACCTCGACATCTCCGCCTTTGCGGTCGATGGCCGTCCCGAACTGGGTATGCTGGTCTACACAACCGCCGATGCGACCACCGCCGAGCGCATTGGCACGTTGCTGAACCGTCTCGACTCCCGCCCCTGATCGGTGACGGGTGCCTACCCCGATCGCTTCAACGCAGCGGTCGTGAGTCGTTCTTGCCTGTATCGGGTAGAGCCGCTACATCCGCAGCCGCGTAGGGGTGTAGCTCAGCTGGTTAGAGCGTCGGTCTCCAAAACCGAAGGCCCTCGGTTCGAGTCCGAGCTCCCCTGCCAAGCCGCCGCGCAAGGCCCGTAGCGCAGCTCGCGCCAGCGATGCGCAAGGCCAGCCGACAGTGCACAGCTATGATCGACGTCGCAGCACCGCCCCGGTCCTTCCACCAGTGCACCAAGCAGCCCGCCCCCTCAATGGACCAGGACCGCCTCCCACCAATGCTTGCGTCCGCCATCCCACCCCGCTATCTCCTCGTAATCCGACAGCGACATCCGGACCTCGCCGACCCTTCCGGGGCGCGGCGGCGGACCCATGTCCTAACGAGCATGTCCGGGCGAGGCAGAGACGATGGCAAAGACAAGTCCCACCGAGTTCATCCAGCAGGTCCGCGCGGAGACCGCCAAGGTCATCTGGCCGACCCGGCGCGAGACGGTGATGACCGGCGTCATGGTGCTGGTGATGACCACCATCCTGGCGCTGTTCTTTCTGGTGGTCGACTCGTTCTTCGAGGCGATCGTCCACGCGCTCCTGCGTCTCGCCCAATAACCGCCGGCCCCAATAATTTAGGAAGATCACATGGCGCGCTGGTACATCATCCACGCTTATTCCGGGTTCGAGGGCAAGGTCCGCGACGCGATCATGTCCGAGGCGACGCGGCTCGGCCTCGACCGGCTGGTGGAGCAAATCGAGGTGCCGACCGAGACGGTGACCGAAGCGCGCCGCGGCAAGAAGATCGCGGTCGAGCGCAAGTTCATGCCCGGCTATGTGCTCGCCAAGCTCGACATGAGCGACCAGGTCTATCACCTCGTCAAGAACACGCCGAAGGTGACGGGCTTCCTGGGCAGCATGGGCAAGCCGCAGCCGATCAGCGACGGCGAGGCCGCGCGCATGCTCAACAGCAAGGAAGAAGCCGCCGCCGCGCCCAAGCAGAAGATCAAGGTCGATTACGAGATCGGCGACGCGGTCAAGGTCCTCGACGGCCCGTTCGCGAGCTTCAACGGCACGGTCGAGGGGCTGGACTTCGACAAGGCCAAGGTGAAGGTGAGCGTGAGCATTTTCGGCCGGGCCACGCCCGTGGAGCTGGATTTCGAGCAGGTCGAACGAAGCAAATAACGGGACCGCGCTGTTTGGTGCCCGCACGCGCCTAGCGAAGCTAGAAGCGAGACGGCGAAGACCGGCCGGCGGGTCGCTTAAGCGAACCCGTCCGACGTCACGGGGTTTAGCCCCGTGACGTCCCGCCCCCTTTGCAAACCACGCGCTATTTCGAAGAGCAGGTCCTCCGCAAGCGCCCCTACATTCGCCGGGACTGGTGTGAAGCGGCGCTTGCCGATCCGATCAGGCGCGAGCCGCAACCGGACGGCCGCGTCCGCCACTGGATCGAGGTGCGTTTGCCCGGGTTCGAGAAGCCCTATATGCTTCGGGTTATTACGCTGGAAGACGGCGAAACCGTCCACAACGCGTTTCTCGATCGCTCTTTTCGGGAGTTCCCCGCATGAAGCTCCATTACTACCCGGAAACTGACAGCCTCTACATCGAACTCAAGCCCGGTGCCGGGGTCGAAACACGCGAGATCGCAAACGGGTTAAATGCCGACATCGACGCAAATGGCACCGTCGTGGGGCTGGACTTCGACCGTGCGTCGGCGAAGCTTGACCTTTCGACGCTCG
>JAABUQ010001887.1_pt1 | contig 43305 bp, 40 predicted proteins | sample 5560001 | NCBI WGS metagenome assembly JAABUQ01 (sample SAMN10711888, study PRJNA513371) | rock metagenome | isolation source: Antarctica rocks | place: Antarctica: Victoria Land, Finger Mt nord | collected 2015-12-18 | reverse complement strand
CATCTCCAAATGCCCCGCCCTTTCCGCAAGCGTCTGCTCTGTCTTGGCCGTCATGCCGGATGTGTATTTCTGCGCGGGAGCACCATGATCAGCCCCGGCCCTTTCCCCCAGAGAAAAAAGAAAAGACCCAGCCCAAATCAAGCGCGCATCCCTCACCTCTCACGCAAAAGTGTAGAAAAACGTGCAGAAGGAAGTCGAGAGATGACAGCCACATACCTTCGTAACTTTCCGCGCATCCCGCAACGCCTTCCGTTTTGGCGCGATGGCGCGGGCGCCTTTTTTGGGGGCTAGGATGGAGGGTCTGTGTTGATATATTCATCAGTATACGTAGAGATTGGGTCGGATAGGGACGGATGGGGGATTGGGATTGATTGACATGGGGAGGGGGGATTGTTATAGGGGGGGGCGAACCGCTTGGAGGAGGAGGCGGCGGTTTTGGTCTTTTTGAGGGGGCCTTGTGCCATTGCGAGAACTGCGGTTGGTAGTGATGGATTGGTAGGGGTAATGAGGTGTGGGATGTGAGATATCGAATGATCAAGGTCTTGAAGCGAGACCGATGTACTTAACGCCGATGCTTATTCCCGAGCTGCCTCGCTTAATTTTCCGTGCTCTTATTCTGTGGAACGTGAAAGATAGGGTAGGCTGGGAAGGAAATAGTAAGGTCCTCATGCAATAGCCGAATTCAGAGGAATATTGCTGCGAAAGCTCGAGAGATGGAGTTTGGGAAGAATTGCAGCCCGGAAGCTGCTATACAAACACGAAGGATGAACACCGTTGCTACGCCATACGCATATCGCACACCCACAGCTGCGCTTCGTTCCAAACTCCAAACCAGTAGCCACCTTCGACAAGCCAGCAAATCCTCTCAAACCGCCCTTGCCGCCTCCCCACCCCCATTCTCCACCGCCGCTTCTCTCCCTTTCCCTCTTCCCAGTCCTCCAACCCCGACGCCCATCCTCCTCGCTACATATCTCTGCGCGACCACGCCCACTCCCAGCCCCAGCACCTCCTCGACCCACTCCGCGACCCACTCCCTCGGATCCACACCGCCCGTGCCCACGATATCTGCGATCTCCTCTGGGAGCTCGTCCGAGGCGGACGCAGAAGCGTCAAGCCACTGGATCCACTTCGCCGGCACGGACTGCGTGAGCGTGTTGTACGTGATGCCATGGATAGGATCATGCAGGTAGATAGCGAAGCTGAGCAGCTCCTCCGCTTCATGCGCCGGCTCCACCACGCCGCCCATCTCACCTTCCTTGTTGCTGCCTGACGCCGAGCCACCGAAAAGATCTTCCGCGGCGGTGTGCTGCACGGCTTGGAAAGCGAGAAAGATGTCGCTGCTGCGCGTGGGGTTGCTTTCACTTAGCATCTCTGTGGCGTGCTTTGCTGCTTCCTCCAGCCCGCCTTGCGCGGCGTAGTAATCCTGCGCATACCTCTCCGCTCCTACCCTTGCGAGTTTCGTTCCCTCGCAGAGTCCCCTCACGGCGCCGATGGATCGCTTCTCGCTGCCGTCGCGCCACCAGGGCCCGTCGCCCCATCCGCTGGAAGAGTTGCGAGTGTATTCGGAGGAAGAGCGGCGGGGAGTGGACTCCTGCCCGCGTTGGATGACGAGCAAATCCCCGCCCTCGACTTGCGACATGACGCGCGAGAAGACGGTATGCGTTAGGGGTGTGAGCGAGGGGTAGGCGTGGATGTCGTGGGTGAGGTGGATTTGGAGGCGTTCGTGGGAGGAGATAGGCGGCGCGAGGGTGTGGAGGAGGGAGGAGAAAGTTGGGAGGGCGCGAGAGCGAAGTTCGCCTCCTGGTTAATTTTAGTAATGTAAATCATAGGAAGTCATGAGAGAGACTGGTATGGATAAAGAAGAGATAATGGTAACGAAGTAAATGCTGAAGAGCAAGCTGGCGGTGATTGAAAGGAATGGCGTACCAAGCCCGCGTAAAGCACCAACATTTCCCTTGACTTGTTCCGCCCACCTCTGCGCCTCCTCATTCTTCTGTATCTCCCTCGCCAACGCCTCGGCCTGCTTCACTGCTGCGCTTGCGGCACCGAAGATCCCACCCCACCAACCCCCTCCACCACTGCTTGAGCTCTGAGCCTGTGGCGCGGCCGCTCTCTCAGGCTCCTGCTCCACCTCGCCCTCATTCGGGTCCGTCTTTGGCGTAAAGCTGTTGTGGAAGCTTCGCGTGCTCTCCACTGATTTCCGTGTCAAAGAAGCCCGCTCCTCGCTGCTGCGTGCTGCATCGCTGGAAGGGGGCGTGGCGGTGCTGCTCCCCTTGGGAGAGGAGCGCAAGGCGGGCGTCGTGGATGTGGAGGGAAGTTTGGGGGTGTGTGGTCGGCTGGTAGGTTTGGGACGTTCGGGGATACCGAGTTCTTGGAACAGGTCGTCGGGGTTCGGGGGTGGTTGATTGGGGATGCTGGTTGAGGGTTTAGACAGTGGTGGGTCAGAAGGGGCGGATACATCTATGCCCTCGAATTGAGCGAAGAGCTCTTCGTCGGTGAGTTTCTTGGACATAATTACGATGACTTATAAGATACGCAGTACAATGGAGCGGCTTGAGGTTGGAGCTGCGCGAGGGTGCCAAGAATGATACCCGCATGAGGAATAGATCAAAATTCACGTGATAAATCGCTAGCGTATAAACTCCGATTGGTTGACTGTAAGGTAACCTTAATTCACTTAAACTGTTCCATTGTACTCAGGTTTCGATTGCACAATAGCAGCTGAGATGAATGAATTGAATAACATCGATAGTTGATGAACGGCTCAGCTTCTACGGAAGCGCTGATGCCAGAGCTGAGCGACCACTTACTCTGTTTTATACCCTTTTCCCAGACAATTCCAGGGAAATCGGTTCCCTCGCTTTCGTCAGCAACAAGATTAAAACAATGCTTTGGAAATCTGGCAAAGCTAAGGTGAGAGTGTCACATAATCTGATAAGAGCAATTGAGATCTCATTGTACGAGTTGAGGCCTGGCGTGACCATGTCTCTTGTAGCGTCTCTTTCGTCTCTTTTTCAAGTAATTCTTAAGTGCCTGATATATCTGTGAGAGGCTTAGGATTTGTGGACTCTGGCAATAGGTCATGCAAAGAACTACTAAGCACAGCACGGAAGAATGAAGGGCATTTGCATGGCAATAAGTTTCACCGTGTCAATAACTGGATATTTCGCTCTTTTCAGCAATGCATTCGGCTCGCCGCAATCTTTCTAAGTGGTGACTATTGCGATACTTCGAAGTGAGAACAGAGTCGGCGGGTCGAGACATGGACTTACATGATCAGAATGCAGAATCGGCGAACATGTGATGAAAAGACCGTTTTCCGTATCGCCCATGGCTGGAGTACTCAAGATTTGCCTAATTTTCAACACTGCTTCTATTTCCCCATATCAGTCTGCCCATTGTTGCGTTACATTGCTAGGTACGTTCTGCCTATTGTCATGTAATTTTCTTATTGTTGATGGGCAAAATTGGTATTCTGAAGTAGACCCACTTTTCTTCACAGGTGTTGTTCTATTGTTGGCTGTTCCTGAATACATCGTTAGCGCGAGTACAACACAATAGCAGTACCATTCTACAATACAATAGCAGTATCCTTCAGAGATCTGTAACCTCAACCACTTTTCCTCTATATTCCTCTTACTGTTGAGTAGCCACTTTTCCTCCACAACTCGCTTGCTTCTGGGTAGTTACTTTCCCTGCACAATCATCTTGCACTTGGAAAGGCACCTTTCGTCTTGCTCTCGAGAAGTCTCTTTTACAATATAATTACCATCATCCCGACTGTCCTACTACGAACGCGAATTCTTGCTATCCCACTATGAACAAACTCCGTCACAATGCCTATAATGGCTTATCCACACTCTACAGCTGTCAACTCAAACGGCGGCTGCTTCTACCATGGGGGACTCAAGCATCTAGACCTTTCCTGCTTGAAATCTGGGGCTCTTTCTGGCTTTGACCGTGCTCAGTACGAAACGGCAGCAGCTAACATCTTGTTGGATGCCGTCGAATCTAGAGCTCGTCCGCGTAAGCGCAAGCTTTGGTTTGGGCCCGGCGGGACCGGGCACGACCAGGACGAGCATCAACCCGGTGGAGCTCGTCGCACACGTCAAGTAGGGCATCGCCCAGATCAAGTCGAGCAGATTCACGAAGCAGTCGAAGAACGTCCCACCAAGCGCGCACGCATGCCTAGCAGGAGAGCCCGCGAAGCCAATGGAACGCCCAGAGAGACCTCGCCCGCTATCAACACTGGACCCTACCAGATGTCTGGAGGTATCCAAGACTCCCCCCCTACATCACCTGAGCCTTCGAGCGCAGTGCTTGAAACGATTGAAGGGACACCGGCTCTGGCAGCTCCTGGTCCTTCCACCACAGCACTTAGTACGACTGCAGGGGACTCTGCGTAAGCCTTCTGCTCCAACCCACGCCTCTTGATTCACTGGATAACATAGAGTCCAAATGCTAACTACGATAACTTATAGTCTTACAGCTCCTGGCCCTACCAACTCAGAGAATCCTCCCGCAAGCAGCGCGACAGGCAATATCCCAAAGGCTCAGTTCGAGCAGACTGCTGATCATACGGTCACGACAAACCGAGCTCCCAAGGCCAAAAATACTACGAAAGCCAAGCCTACCGCCGGCTCCGACTCGGACGTCCCACCAGCTCCCGGAATGGTTCGTAACGCCCGTGGCAAATGGGTAGACGCAAAGGTCTCCGCTAGGATGAAGAACGCCTGGAAAGGACGAGTTGAAAAGGGCACGTCGGGACGACACGGCGGTCCACCGAAGAAAGAGACCATAACGAAGAATAGGAAGAAGGGGGTCAATTACGGCAATACTTCGGAGATTTACCGGGCTTAGAGGCTCTGAAGAGGATGAGGTGACACATCCTTAGGCGAAACGTCCTTGAAGAAAACACAAAATCATGAGTTAAACCAACGGGCCCACCACAACTCCTCCTGCATTCGACCATGGTATATCGGCGTCCCAGCTATACGTCTTTCTCGACTCCGACATTTCCAATCCTGCTGATCCTACCTCCACGCCGAAGGTTGGGCTCCTCGTAACAGTATTTGGGCTTTTTCTTGTGTCACTTTGTGTGTTGTTCGCAGCGGCTTTGATCCCGCCTCTCCGCCCTTCTCTACCAAGTCCGGTCGACGTTGTCGGGTCCGTTGTACGGGTGGCGAAAGGTTGGGGATGGTGTATGGGTTGGCTTGCTAGGCTTGAATAGTTGTCTGGGAAGTTGGGCATGTATGTACTTTTGTCTATGCGAAATTCATCTCAGCTTACAAAATCTCCAACTGCTCGTCAATGAAATGCAAGCATTATGCGAGAAGATTATCAGAAATTATCAAGTGCTGTTCTAAGGGCTTTATGGTCTCTAGACGTCTTCATGGCGAGAGATTGAAAAGAATTGAGCAAGGATGGAGAAAGCAATTGATTGCAAGTTCCCGACTCAGATCGTCATTGAACTTTATCAAAATCCGCCCCGGAAAGCTCGCAGCTAACCCTATCAATTTAGATCTTATGCCAACTCTACTTTAAATTTCAGTGAAGTTGAACAATTGAGGGAAGGGCTCGGAAGGGGTTCGGAAATTTGCCAAGACATCGCAACAAAGCGTTGAAACGGCGCCTAAAGCGCACGTCATCGTGCTGCGAGAGCATTGAAACATGGAGATGGAACAAGCACTGAAAATGAAGTTCACTGGATGTACATAATGTCAAGGAGTAGATCTATTGATAGAAGTTCTCCAAGCTGATCCCATGGGCTAGCTACTTCTAGATCTCAGATTCCAGGATCCTTGCTGTCGCTTTCTGCGACTGACATCACCGTGCAGCAGATCATCTCTCGCTTAAAGTCCGGATCTCCTATCGTTCGTCATACCGACCGACGATCTCTCCCATACCACAGCCTCTATTCAGCTTGGTGACGCTCCAACTCCTCCATCATCCTCCCTTTGACCCCTAGAGTCTACTTCAACGGTCGATTTCCCCTCCATACCTATCGCTCGTCGGCGTTGAAGGAGCTCATCTGCCAAGCTCAACCGGCATTTTCAACCCGCATCAGACCTGTGTCTTACAAACGAGCCGCCATCCTGACACCAGTCACACACAATGTCAACTATACAGAACTTGAAGAATTTCATTAGGCATGGCAAGCAGGCACGTCATGGTGACCCTACTACAAACGTTTCTCCTGTCAACGCCCACCAACAGCGTTATGCGCCTCCCCCACCTCAGAACCACTACGCCCACAGCGATGCGAATGTGTACGACCACAAGCCGATTCAGCATACAACTAATCCAGCAGGCGACTTTTCAGTTGCTGGGGGCATGGATAATCGTAACATAGCTGCGCAGGCCGGAGGTGTTGCTGCCAAAGCTGCGGGCGACAAGCAGAAGAAAGAAGGGTACGGAGGCTCGACAGAAAGAAGTAAAGACATGGATCCTTCGGTGATTGAACGAATTGTCGCAGAAGAACGCGAAAGCAAAGGCAAACTCCCAAAATATCCTGGCCTAGAGCGATGGACTCTGTTGGAGAAGATGGGTGACGGCGCTTTCAGCAATGTCTACCGAGCCAAGGACAATACAGGGCAGTACGGTGAAGCCGCTATCAAAGTCGTTCGAAAATTCGAGATGAGCTCTAACCAGGTGAGTATGGGCAACTGCCTGCGATGGTGTTTCTTCATTTCGATATCGCTGCACATGTTGTATATCCTTCTTCTCCCGTATAATGCCTGGAATGTCATCCCCGTAACGAATGTTCTTTGCCAACATGGGTGCTACTAGGGCGACGCTCATATGCATCCGGACTTTAAGAAGCAACCAAAGGTCGTCGAGGTGCGCTTTACTTCCATAATCTTAGTTCACTTGTCGTTCATGCTGGAAGCGTTTTTGCTCGTCCCTATAGAAGATCGAGACTGACTAGTGTCTCTCGTAGCGAGCCAACATCCTTAAGGAGGTGCAGATCATGCGGCAGATCGATCATCCTAATATCGTCAAGCTCCTTGACTTTTCTGAGTCCCGCCAATATTACTATATCGTTCTTGAGCTTTGTCCTGGAGGCGAGCTGTTCCACCAAATAGTCCGATTGACGTATTTCAGTGAAGACCTGAGTCGTCATGTCATTGTACAGGTCGCAAAGGCATTACTCTATCTTCACGAAGAGGGAGGCGTGGTACACCGGTAAGATTCAACCGCGTGTATATGATACCATCGCTTACGATTTGGGGTATAGTGATATCAAACCAGAGAATCTACTATTCTATCCTGTACCGTTCGTTCCTACGAGGAATCCGAAGCCTAGGGCGCCAGAGGATGAAGATAAAGAGGACGAAGGCGACTTCATCAAAGGTGTCGGTGCTGGGGGTATTGGCACAATCAAAATCGCCGACTTTGGGCTTTCGAAGGTCATCTGGGATAGCCAGACGATGACGCCATGTGGTACTGTAGGGTACACGGCGCCCGAGATTGTCAAGGATGAGCGATATTCGAAGAGTGTCGACATGTGGGCACTGGGCTGCGTTCTTTACACTCTACTCTGCGGTTTCCCACCCTTTTACGACGAGAGCATTCAAGTCCTTACCGAGAAGGTTGCACGGGGCCAATACACTTTCCTTTCGCCATGGTGGGATGACATCTCCAAATCAGCGCAAGACCTCGTCTCGCACCTTCTGACAGTTGACCCGGAGAAGCGGTATACTATCGAAGAGTTCCTCCACCACCCTTGGATCAATGAGACGGATGAGGCCACGACTGCCGCCGCCGACGCACCTCCTCTTGCCACACCTCTTTATACTCGCCAAAAGGAATATGGGTTCAATCAGAAATACCAGCCCGGTGGTGTCTCTCCGGAACCAATGTCTTCCCAGTTCCTTGAAACTCCTGGCGGCGGCCATCGCCGCGCAGACTTCCGCTCGCCTGGTGCCGTCAACCTTCGCGAGGTATTTGATGTCAGCTATGCCGTGCACCGACAAGAGGAAGAAGGAAAGCGGCGCAAGAACTTCCCACAGGGCTACCGCGGAGCTGCAGCGCTCAACGGATTGAATCCTCTCACCGAGGACGACGACTACGACGACGAGGAGGATGATATCCTCCGGTCTAATCGTCCCGCACAAGCGCCGCCATCTAAACTTCCTAAGCCTCAAGGTGGCGTTGCAGACGTTGCCTCGGTCGAGCAGAAGATGCGAAGCACTAACCTTGGCAACCCCAGTTCGGCAGCGCAAGCCCGAGCAGCAGCAGCACCCAGAACATCGGCGGCGCAGCAGGAAAGGGGCTACGGCCAGCACAGTCCGCAGGTGGCGGCGGCGGCGAAGCAGCAGGTCAAGAAGCAGCAGCAGAGAGGGGTCTTTGAGCTCACCCTCGACAACGCTACACTGCTTGGCCGGAGAGGCAAAGGGCAAGATCCGAGCAAGCTGCGGCAGGAGATGGTGCAATAACTCACGCACTCTAGACTTCAGGGCCATGGACCTTGGCGAAGAGAGGTGTTCCGTCGACAAGGACAGTCGGCCGACACCCTTAGGCATGAGACGGACGTTTCACGATGTTGGTCATAGCATAGGGAGCTCGCAGGTTTCACTTTGGCTGTGTAGCTTGAATCACGGCTGAACAGCGAGTACGAGCATGGAGTTCTTCTTCCTACGAATACATTTACTTATCAAACACTCAAACATCGTGACATTGTGCAAATTCGATTAAGGCAGTGCGTTGAAGGTGATATTTCATTCCTAATGACAGAAGGCGATCAGATCCCACATATGTTTGCTATCACTTGACCTCGTAAGTATTACGACAGACGAAGATGATGACGAATCAAATGATGGGAGGACTTGCACACCGTCATGAGCACGCTATCATTAGACGCAGGTCCCTTCCTATTCGCCGAGTGGCTGAAGAACGGAGAATGAAGAATGATCGTATGGCAGCCCAGAAGTAAGCACAGCCAGTCGTTGATCTCCTCTTTTCTCCGAAGCAGCATCAAGCTGTGCGTAGCCGGAGCCAATGAAGACTGCCACAACCCGCTGGGATCGTGTTCGTAAAGAGCGGCAACTTGCTTATGTTATCGAGCTGGCACATTCGGGGTTCGCAGACGAGCATTTGGCAATCCGTACTGTGTACACTAACGAAAATTGTGTTCTTGAAGAAAAGGTACTTTGAGGGAGTGGAAGGCGATATTCGATGAAACACCCTCGTTGGATGAAAGATCGACAACTCCCACGTTTCTTCCCACGACGGGAAGGCCCCTTGGTGCTCACTAGTCTCGTCTCATCCAAGTACGGCGGACGGTACGGACTCCTCGGCCACCACTCTTGGATCTCCCGACGTCAACCTCACCCTCAACCTCAGCCACTCCCTTCATCTTCCTTTCGCTCGCTACATCATACTCTGTCTGACCCACGCTCTGCAAGATACTCACTTCTCCTAGCTTGCGTCGAACACCGAAGCAGGCTTACCGTCACCAGCCAAGAACTAACTTGGATCGAGGTGGGCATTTAGCCCGACTGCAGCGGCCGTGGCGGCTGGGAATCCGCCAATACGCTCAAACCGATCAACACAGTCCAGTGCTACCTCGACTTGTCCTTTTGTCCTCGTCGGGCAAAATCCATACACATCAGCCAAGGTACCCAGAAGGCAAGACCTCAACTAGCGGCCAGAGCTCCAAGCATCCGCGGCTCTAGCACGCGCATGCCCTTCACTCTGGCCTCGTCCCTGCGAGGCGCATCGTCCTCGCCTCTACCACACATGCGACGAGATAATCTTGCGCGAAGTGGGACGGAGGACTCTTTACTGGCTCTTCGACCTGGTAGTGATCAGTGAGCCTCGGGCCCCTATCGATATGCCCGGCAAAGAGCTTTCAGACCTAATGGACAACTTACCCACACCACAACATGCTTTGCTCAAAGCTCACAAAGCCTTTCCGCGAAGACCCGTGCCAGTCAAGACGGCTCCACCGACCCTTGCAACCCGCTCTCAGCTTCGGCAACTGGACAGTGAGCAGAAGGTCTTGGGGAAAATAGCGCAGATAGAATCCTGGATACCAGAGCCAGAGGTGATCCACCTCGCACTGGATCACAGCCTTCCTCTTACTCCACCTTCAAATTCACCAGAAGATGAGGGTACTAGCTGGATAGATGGTCCTCTATCAGATGATCACAGAGTCACTACTAGGAGCGTTAGTTCGGGGATCACCACGCCACTCATACAGAGAAGCCCGCCAACGCCTGAAACAACCCCACCTCGAGCCAATCACCCAAGGCATGCCCAAGCCCACATCTCAAATCCGCCAACCCAGTCCATTGGTACCCGGACGGAATCTTTCAAAACCGCTCGCGAGAACGTGTCATCTGAAGACGGTAGCGACCAATCACCATCACCTTCAATGCAGCCATCCCGGCAAAAGTGGCTCAGGCACACCGCACACGCACGGCTTAGGGACATTGGACTTGGTTTGGGCTTAGAGCTAGGAAACGATCATGAAACTCCGCTTGAAGAAACTCCAAAAGCATCACCGAAGAGGGGTGACTTCGTGACCTTCGATGGCGCTTGGGGTGCCGACCAGGAGGAATCGGCAACTCCACGAGATACCGAAAATCTTGCTGTAGAAGCCAAGACGCGCTCTGTCAAACGCCCCCGGATCTCTATCAACCCTCCCGATGAACCTTCAAAAGGCCATGAAGATTCTATCCCTTTGTCCAAGTCACTCAGTCTGCGCCAAAGATTAGAGAAGAGCCGTAATAGTCCGACAAGTGCTTCGACCGAAAGCTTCGCAAAGCATATAAATTGGCCTTTGCAGGATGACGAGCATCTCGACCTAGATGTTAAAGTTCGCGAGTTCGATAATCGCCGCTTCTCCCAGATGTCAGGTACTTCGACCATCGAAGCTAAGGTCATCGACAGCGTGTCTCCCAAGAGGAGGCAGACGCTACGGCGAATAGGCAAATTCTCAAGACTCGATGAAGCTAGCGCACTCTCGAACCGCAACTCGATGTTGTCCAATGGCGAAATTACGAGGCCGAAAACTCTCCGACATGCTCAAAGCCCGGAGACGATCAAAAGAGGTAGTGTAGCGTCAGATGTGGGTTTAAAAGGTGCTCCGCAGCACACGAGGAGACGGAAGGATAGCATTCCGGTAATTGTGATCCCCGAACGGTGATCTTCTCTAGGACCTTCGGCTCCTGGTAGTAGGCGTCTATCGAGGACATCTTCGCTTACTTCACGGTAGCAGTCATCGAGGCCAACGACGGCGCCAGAGGAGACCACTGGGTATTTCGATGTGCCTCGTCGAGAACGTCGAACAGTATCCGCCAAAGTACCGCCTACGTCGATCCTGAAAACCCAAGAGAAACCTGTGCGAGAACCTCCGATAGCTCCGATATTCGAAGCATCCCTCGTGTCAGCGAATACCAGCAGAAAGGTTTCGAGGGCAACCTCGACCATCTCCGCTAGTGGAGTGTCTTTCAACGCTCTGCAAGAGCATTCAACTCACCCTCAATCAGTACTGCACTCGGATGAGGTGCCTGCCTCTCAAAACCACAACGTACAAAGCACGAGCTTCGATCGCTCTAGCATGGGAGACTGGTCAGCGTTGCGTCCTGGCTCCACCCAAGTGACTCCGTTCTCATTACGTTCGGCCCACTCTTCTACGCCTGGCACACTCGAGGTCAACGAAGCCACGGCCATTAGTATCTACCCCCACACCAACAAATCAATCCTGGTCGTCCAACAACTCCCGCGACGAGATTCCGAGCCCATCGAGCACTCGGCCATCGTAGCCTCCAACGCCAGCTTTGCGCTCCCAGGACCACACGTTCCCGCTCTCCTGCATCACGCCAAAACCCGAAACCTCCTAGAATCCCCCCTCAAGAACCCGCGCGAACCTCCCCAGCCACCCGACTTCAAGGTCATCCCTCCCACCCCCATCCCCAACTACAGCCCAACGTCCGACCAAGACCGCGACCGCAACCCCGCCCCCACCTCCTCAAAAACCCGCTTCAGCCGCCCCCTCACCATAGTCAAGCGCGCCCTCAGCGCCCGCCGCCACTCCGACGCCATCCCCTCCCCCCTCACCCGCAACCTCTCCCGCCGCCGCACCAGCTACGCCGCCCCCTCCGACCACGACACCAAGCTGCACCCGTTCTGGCGCCCCCGCGGCTTCTGGGACGACATCACCTCTGACAGCGACTCCGACAGCGAATTCGGCAACGACGGCCCCTTGGTCGGCAACTCCCTCGGCCTACCCGCCGCCCACACCGTCACCCAGATCTCCGCCCAGCCGCCCCGCCGCGCACACTCCCTCTCGCAGCGCTTCTCGGACTCGTTGCGCTTCTCGCGGCGACGATCCACCTCTGGGGTGCAGAGAAGGCAGGACGACGTCTACGAACACGATGCGGATGCGAACAGGAGCTACGAGTTCATCAAGCCGGAGCAGGCGTCTGAGCTGATGCGAGGCAGCACGATGCCGAGGCTGGGGTACCCGGTGCAGTTTGTGGGTCTGAAGGGGTTGGCGGAGAGGATGGAGAAGAGGAAGGAGAGGAGGAGGGAGGGGAAGAGGGAGAGGTTGAGGGAGAAGCTGAGGGGCGGTGGGGGGGTGGTGCCGGTGATGGGGGCGCCGAAGGGGTGGGGAGGTGGGGGGTATTTGAGGGGGGCGTAGGTGGGGGGAGGGGAGGGGAGGGGAGGGGATAGGGGAACGATGGGCTTGCAATTGGATTTGCAGTGGAGTTTGGGAGGCAGGGAAGCGGGGGGAGGGAATGAGGTTATGATCTATGACATATGAATAGCGAGGGATGACATGGTGGTATTCAGCATATCTGAACGTGGCCAGCTGAAGGAAGGATGGATATGATCTGCATGATGAGAGCGTTTTTATCTTGTAGATTTATAGCATACAGTTTACCTTAGCGAGAGGATATCGAGTATTCTACTCTGGTTACACGTCGTTATGTCTCTGGATTATCTGGATTATGCGAAGGGGTTGGGTTGGGGTTTAGTGCCAGGAGTATGGGATATAGAGATGAATGGAAATCCGCCGAGCCACCGTGATCCAGCAACCCGACGAGATGCACAAAAAGCAATTGGAGAGCATCGCTCTGACATGCAGCCAGGCTCAGATATAGAAAGGTGTTACAGACAATGATGGTCCACGCCAGCAGTACTCCTTGCTGTGTATCGGCTACCTGCGGAATCAGTGTAGGGAAAAGGCCAATTGACGAAGGATCCTGTGGGGGTTTTGGTAGACGGGGCAGGTGGTGTGGCTTTCGGCTCTTGGGAATAGTAATTGCTTGGATGGCAAAAGTGGCGATTCATGGCGATTTTGCGAAGGCGCCTGTTGCACGCGTTTTTTGGGGACTCATTTGTGAGTGGAGGCTGGTTTCGCGCGCTATTTTACTTTGTTGGTCTTGAGACTTGGGCAGCTGATGCACGGTCCTAGTACCGGTAGGGTTGACATCATTGTGGGCTTGTTCAATTTGCCGCTTTTAATATCGTTGGGTCTGTAGAGGCACCATAGGGTGGTACGATTAAGAAGCAACATCAGAAATTGCATGCGAGTGATTTCTGATTATCTTTCAGTCTTGCCGGGTTTGAGATGCGGTGGATTCTGGCTCGCGTGCTGTGGGACTCTACCATCATGAACAAAGTCGCCGTGGGGGGCCATAGATGACGTTTCTACTGTGGGCAAAGCTGCCGCTATGGATCCAGCTCAGACTCCGTAATCCAGATGGTGGGTAAAATCTGCGACTGCTTGGGCTTGAAGTATAATTGGGTTCTGCTTTGGGTCCGCTGGAGAGAGACGCCAGCTCCTTTTTGTTTTTCATAATTCCACTTAATCTGTGCTCTAGCATGGTGTACTTTCGAGATTCCATCAAATTAAAACAGATATTTGATATTTGGTTTGTCCTTTTAGACGCTCTCGGCGGGGTCCGACTATGTGCAAGTGGCAGCTGTTGGTCCCGTTGACTTTGGATCCTAGTTGATCAGTAAGTCCATTGTCGATCGTGTTGTTTCTTCCTGGAAAAGTACCAAGAGATGACTGCACTACCTTATATAAGTGCACAGGATCAAGCTAGGTAGCTGATTTTCAGATGGCTTCGCCCAACAGATGACGGTCAGTAGAACTTGACACTACCTGTATTCAGCGACCTGCTTCTCACACCACTCTCCAAATGCCTGTGCCTGTCCTGTTCCCCCCTCGTCGACGCTCCTGAGCGCACCGAGCAAGTCACTTCTTGGCGATGGATGTAGCCTCCCCCACGGAAGAATATACGACCCACCGTCCACCATCCTCAGCTCCTCCGACAAGCCAGCCCACAGCTCCGTATAAGCCCCCATCTTTGCCTCATACAGCAGCGGGGTGCTTGCCCAACGCACAAGGACCGGCGCGCTCCTCAGCAAATTCGTCCTGAGATTCCCCGGGTTCTGCGAGACGCTGAGGATGCCTTTCTCGCCAACCTGCTTCGCCAGCTCGCTTGCCAGGAACCAATTTCCCACTTTCGTCACTGTGTAATTCTGGGCCTGGTCGTCGGTTGTCAGCCTCGCAACGTCCAGGCCGCCTTTGATAGCCGCGAGGTTCACCATCTGCGAACTAGTCCAAACAACCCGCACGGCCGCTGGTGCAGACTGGGCTGCAATGGCAGAGAGGCTGGGGAGGAGAAGCTGAGTCAAAAGGTAGGGTCCTAGGCAGTTGGTAGCCAGCTGGAATTCGTGATTTTGTTTCGAGAGGCTCCCAGCAGGGGGCAGCGAGACGCCGGCGTTGTTGAATAGAACGTCGAGCTTAGATTCCTTGGCGGTAAAAGCCTCGACGGTGGACTTGATGGTGCTGAGGTTGTGGAGCTCGAGATGCAGGAATTGGAGCTCACCGGCCGTCGAGGGTGAGGCCGTCGAGGCGGCTTTGATGTTTGAGATGCTGGAGCGCGCGTTGGCTTCTGAACGGCCTGCGATGTAGACTCGGCCGCCCACGTTGTACAAGATTGATGCGAGCTGATGTCCGATGCCGGAAGCTCCGCCGGTGACGATGAAGACTTTGCCCTTCAAGCATGGCAGGTCTGCTTCGGTGAAGGTTGGGCGAGGGGGGAAGAGTTGAGAGAAGGTGACTGCCATGACGGAGGCTACTCCTGTGGAGAGCAGAATGCTGTTAATAACGAGCGGTTGGCACGGGAATCGACCATCCTTGTTCGATGCTGAACACTTGCAGCGTGAACGTGGACGTCAGCGGGGTTTACCATGCCAATGGAAGACATACATCGATGTGAACTTCTGGCTGGCGTCGCTTCTCGGGGAAGTGGGACCTCACTTCCGTACGCCAATCCAAAGCCCAACCACCCATCTAGCAGTCAAACCAGGTGGCGGGGGGCACTAATGAGGTTTCTGATCCTAACCTGCCATACTCGATGGCCTATCCTCAAGTATTCTATCGTCAAAGTTACGGACAACTACTCTGTCGGACAATGGTCTAGAACTTCCCACCTGAAAGCCAGAAACCAAATCGATCAACGGCATCATGCAATTCTTGCGCAACTTGCTCCTCGCTACTGAGCAAGCGGAAACTTCACCCCAACGTTCAAAAGCTCGAAAACGAGGCTCAAGGACTGTTCACCCGGCCAATTTGTTCTGTATCCTTAGATTGAGTGCAGCTACGCATGTCGCAATAAGGATCACGCTCACAGGGCGGCAAGAGGCCGTCATTGATCCATTTTTGCCAGTCCTGCTAGGAGATGGAGATCCTTGGTATCTTACATTCACAGACTCTCTCCGCAACTGCTGCTGTCGTGGTAAGTGGGAGCATCTGCGTAAGTCATCGACTTCCAACTTACCAATTCGGGCACCTAGACGTTGTGCTGTGTCAACGAAGCCGCACTCGGGGTCACGAGAAGGGGTATTTGCTGTTTGAATACTGCGTTCATGAGCGCAGTCAAAAATCGCAAGATCAAATGCTACGTTGAACGATTCAGAACTCAAGGTTTAGTACTCCGTAGGGCGGTGCTTGATGGCGGGTCCGCCAGTGGAGGAGCAGGTCTCCTCCAGCCTCCTTATAATCATTGGTGTATCGTGGCTACAGTGCTTCTCAATGTCGATCGAGGCATGGACTTTTTCTCTCGGTCTTTACAAGGATCTCCTGTTGAGTGCCCCGTCCAGTCAATGCCGCTTTCTGGTTCAAGCGGTCGTATGATTCTTTGTTACATTCTTGGCTTATCTCTCCAAACTATCACCAGGTCGAATGGATTCTCACCAGCAAAAGCAGAACATCTCTCCTCCAGTTAGGACGCATGGGAGCTCATCTCAAACGCCAGCATCCTCGCTGGTTTTGGCATCGAAGAACCAATAGCAACTTCTGACAGATCATATGGCCGCATAATCTCTGATTGCCAGTAACACTTATCATTGCACATGCTCGCCGCTTTAGCTTGGCAGATCAGTATGTTGTCGCTGCGGATGGGGCGAGGCGGCAGAAGTGGCAGATGAGCACACGATCGTGTGGGGTCCACATAGAGCTGCTAGCGGACAGCGGCCTGGTCGAAATGTTGCTGGTCACCAGCAACATTTCGAGCAGGGTTACGACATCCCTGCAATACGGTATCGCGATGCATACAAGCAGAAACATCTCGACTGTTTTCATGGAATCCCTGCAAGGCGGCGGTGTCGCTGTGCATCCAAGCAGAGACATCACTGTTTTTATTGGAATCCCTGCGCCGCGACGGTGTCGCGGTGCATACAAGCAGAGACATCTCGACTGTTTTTATCGAGATCCCTGCGCCGCGACGGTGTCGCGGTGCATACAAGCAACAAGTAACTGGCTGTAAGCGCTAAGTCTTCGCGATCGACGATAGTGGACAACACAACGACCGATTAGGGGAGTTCAGCTAATGACTCCTTCAAGGCTTTCACCCAGTCTGGCGCCTGCGATCTTCTGAGGAGGAGCTATTAGCCAAAGCGCGTGGCACTGGACAGGGGCATTGCGCGTGTAAAGATTATCGACTACAGCTTGCTGATACTCACTGCTTCGATCCTACTACCAGCTCTACACACTCTAGCCGGAATAGAATCTTCTATGGATCTGGTTCGGGCGCAACGGTCGAACAGCTTTCGCTAACGGCTTGGTCGAGAAAGCGACTCGAGGGTCTAAAAGGGATCTTCGACCCCATGTACCTAAAACCAAGACCTGCCCAGCAGGCAGTGGCACCAGGCGCGCGGTGGGCGCAATAGGGTAGTTGCTGATGGATTAGAGAAGAGACAAGACCAACTGTAAGTAAGGTAGCTCGCCTAACATCACCTCGGATGGCACTCAGCTCGCGAGGCACGGGATTCTTGCTGGCGGCGTTGTTGTCCGGCTGTCTCGGGTGAAGCGACGTGTCGATACTCTTTGAATTGTATCCACGGCCATGATCAAGGCGTCCATGCGCGTCCGCCTGAAGTTGGCTTTCCCTGCTGTTCCTATCTAGCTCTGGGTGAGCCGATAGAACATCGACAGTCAAAATACAGGAAGTCAATCCCCCAATATATCGGGTAAGGTCATGGTTACAGTCGCAGGACAAGGTCGTCTCATTCATCTAATAATATCGTGATGGAGGGATACATAGATAATCCATTGGGCGATGCACTTACTCACCGCACATTCATCCCTTTCCGAGTTCCCCGTGGGCCTGGAAAGCCGCCCCGGAATAATAACATCAACAACAGTCATGTCGTGACATAACCCACATTTCTGCTATGGGCGGTGATGGTTGGGGAGTACCTCGCTAACCTGTTTCAGAACCGAACGGTGGCAGCAAGTGGTCCCTTTGAATGCAATTGACGCCAGCCTTGTCTCGACATGATATTTACTGCTATTGGCACTGCCACATCATCGTTTCGGATAACGTAACAGCTTGTAGGAGACAAGGCTGCAGTATCTTCCATCGCCTTCTACGCTCTACGAAGGTGAAGATCTTTACTCTCCTACCTGTGATGAAGATTTCTCAATTCCACCTACAAATTATGATTGGGCACTGTGCGAACACCACACGACGTGAAATACTATAAGCTGCTAACAATTGGGTCTTCCGAGAGCGTTACCGAGGCACTCGTTGAGGCATCCATTCAAGAGCGCTACTGTGGTATCCCGTGAGGATCCCTGAAGAGCGCTACTGTGGCATCCATCTGGGATGCCTGGAGAGCGCTACCGAGGCGCTAGTTCCGCCAAAAATGTTTTTCCTGCAATGCCGAAAGACATTCGATGACATCCTAAAGGCTTTCCTCGCTGAAGGTTCCATGATTGGAAGGAAGTATACCTTTGCCGATGAGCGTTGCTCACATACCCCTATCTGTTCATCTTGTCAATGGGAAGACATGTATAAGATGAGATTCCGTATGCCCCACGAACATAGCTGGATGTTAGCTTTATCAGCGCAAAGGGTTTCTGCCCTCCACATATCACGATGCCGAAGACGGATACTACCAGGCGCCTTGAGGGATTCAAGTATCAGTTTTATCAATGGTTTTACGTCGACAAGTACACCATTTCACAAGTCACCGCTTTGTTCGACTGGCTTTTTAGCATACTCCACGAGATTACTGGCGAGGAATATGGCGCGACGTACGCGAATATTTTTCAGTACTACAAAGGGTGAAGCTGACCACTTCCGCTCAGGAAAGAGCAGTGGCTCAGCCGCCAACGTGAGTGGAACAAGAAATGGCAGCTGCGGAAGAGTGATCCTTGTATGCCTGCACCTGAAGATCTAGTCGGGCAGAGAGCTTGGTTCAGGAAGCGTGACGATGGCCTCTTGCTACTCAACACCAGCCTTTTGCCTGAATACATCCGACACGAGAAGTACTAAAACCCGTGTGCACCGTTACTGCCCCTGCTAATGCCGTCAGGCCGGAATTCATTAGGAAGGTGGACCTGGGCGACGCTGCGATCGGACGTGAGTGTAGACCTCAGCAGTCAAGTCAGAATCCGAACACCGGAGATCATGCCTTTGGGTAGGCGAAAGGATGAGCTTGGTTACCAGGCGTTATGACGTTCTCTGACTTCACACAGCCATAGCCCTGCAACAGCGGACCATGACTTTGGACCAGGAACCAACGAGGATGCCTTCGTCGATACTTTTGACTTACACGAGAACCCAACTGAAGCACGGAATGTTCATGGTAACAAGCTGCAAACCTCCCCTCAGGCGAACATGGATAATGATCCATCAGCCGGTTGCTTTTCGCCTACGCCATATTGTAGCAACACTGAAGCTCGGCTGGGAAGCGAGGCAGGCAAGGATAGCTTACTATACCCATTTGAAGGTTTAGGCAGTCGGCCATCCAGCGCCCACCCACCCAAGATGGGTCCAAAGTGCCCGGATAACGTCATGAATGAGCCCAACAGCAGCTTGGATGGATCTCGCCCGTCAAGTCATAAGCGCGCCCAAAGAACGTCGTTCACAACGACCCTGCCAGCAAGAGACAAAAGCAACCGCTACTGCTTACCCGTCAACCACGCGGATACCGGATTTATGATGGCCGATTCCGCAACTCTAGATGCCTATCAGCCGACGAATGATGCAGCCAGCTACAGTACTGGCGCTGTACTTGCCAGCAGTAATATTACTTCACTTTATCAACCTTCAATGCCTTACTTTTGTCCGCCACCTACCATTCCAGGCCTGCTTCCTGACAACCATCCATCCGTCCACGATGTCGGAGTTGCAACGGATAATTATGGAAGCCTGGTCTCGGCGGCACGGTGGAATTCCATGTCACTGGCTCGGTGGACAGGTGCGCCACCCCTTATGGTGTCGCAGTGGCCTGCACAGCTCATTGGGACGGACGCCGAAGCATTTCCACGTACCCACAGCGCCGACCCCTACCCTCGCCGGCCAAGTAACCAGCCTAGTTTCCTGCAGTACGACAGAAACTGAGGGCTCCGCTAAATACGCCCGCTGAAAGGCCACCGAGTCTTGAATAACAAAATCCATCGAGGCCCAATTCATAGGCACCCAGCAGTACACCAACGACCTTTTGTCAGAGTAGAAGAATTTGGTGGGCCTAATGGCAACAAACTTCGTACAGCCGGGCTCTAAGCCAGCGACATACCTTGTCCAATACCTGTCTTCGAAGTCATACTTCCATAGCCATGTTTTCTCAGCCGATCTTGATGTCGATAGATACGATTTTTGCTGGCGACAGTTTCTATTTGTTTGGCTTACGAGCGGTACTGGTACCGAATTCGTAGCGTTTGTCGTATACTATAGAGTTCTCTTCTCAAACATCAATTAGTATCGCGCAGATCCATACAATCGGCTGGCCTTTGCTAAATAGGGTGACTACTGGACGAGCGATCCATTACCGTCTCGGTGATCCCCTGTTCATGAGACATGTTCGGTTGATGAGGCGCTGGAAGTGACACCTAACCAGTGAATGCATCTCCATACGCTCCATCCACAAGCTCATGTGCCTTGTGCCAACCAGCCCGCAGCCTAGGCTGCCGCCTTCCGCAAGCCAAGTGTCCACTTTTATTAATACAAGATTTACAAGCAGCCAAATTCTGTCCACATCTTTTTCTAGGAAGAGAGAATCCCATCCGGTCGCTAGAATATGCACCGCGAATGAAATTACCTATTGTGGACCTCTCCACCGCGTGGAATATTCATGAGCCCTTCTTCTGGCAGGCATTTAGGTGTGCATCGTCCGTCAAGGCACTGGAGAAAGAGTAAGACTCGATTTGTTCTGAGAAGTGCTCTGCCTGGTCGTGAAATACAATTACAGACGTCATGAACCCTTCCACTCTCCGTACGATAGACTATTCTATCTAGCACGATGGAGCATTTGCACGCTGAGTAGAGTGCATGCACTCAATAAAATCATCCGATTGTGTTTCATAATTCTAAATTTCAGGAATTGAGCAGTCGAAAGCCCTGACATCGACTGCTCACGTGACAGCGCGCTATGGTCGTGTTCCGCCGAAGATTAAGCGGGTGGCATCTCTTGACCCGGTACTGCAACACCGCATCAGTGCAGCCCACCTCCACTCCATACCATCCTGATGATATCTCCAAAACAGGCTATTATACATATCAGAGCCAGACTTACATTGCACAGGATGGCGCTCAATTCTTTCATTCGTGGTTGTCACTTCAGCCTCTGATCCCTCACAGAATTCTGTAGACTAACTGTCTTTGAACATTGTTTCATGTGCCTTGTTTGCCTTGTTTACTTTCCAAGGCTCATGTTCTATGGTTGATCATATTTCGTGCTCACTGGAACTGATTAGGGGCCTGCATACGGCATAGCCTGCAGCGCCTTCTACTGATCGCTGTAGGCGCACCACAAAACCAAGCAGCCCTCCGCTTGGTGGAATGTCAATGATCATACAGAAGTCTTGTTCTATGTGAGGATCTAGGCTTGAGAAGTCCTAATAGAGAATGCTACTTCTTCGCAGAGAATATTCAAGAACGATGAGCTTGTCTAATACAACAGTGTTAGTCTCTCTCTGGGCTCCCACATCACTAGCTATCATCGTATTCGGCGCGAGCCCCTACAACAGAGTCCAGGTAATGCGCAGGATCAGCTTTGATGGTGCCATCACCGGACGCTGCTTGGTAAGCTACTGAAATTTCAGCGTGTGGCTGGTATTCCAGCCGAGCATCCAATTAGCTCCTTTGAAACATCCTGAGTATGTGCAGTGATTTGCTTTGCTCTAGTGATAATAGATGTCGGTACAGTCGTTGGGGTCAGTCCTAATCGCTTGCTCATGGATACCGTATCTCAAAGACTAGTATTGAACTACATTATTCAACCATTGTTTATCATGGCATTCTCTTTCGCAAAAGTCGCTTCTGCCATCATACTTGTACGAACTAAGCAAGCAAGAAGGTGGCAGTCATGGGGTTTGCATTCTCTCGCTTCCAGTCAGATGCTGTCAGCGATAATAGCCATTCACTATCGTTCTGGATCTCATCCGATGTTTACCAATTTAAGCAACTTAGAATCCAGAGATATCTGGGAGGTGCTTGCAGGATATGGTGCCACTGGATTATAGGACCTTTCTTGGAGGTAAGACTCATTCATCGATTACCGGTTCCAATGCATGGAAAATTGCTAATGCTAGCAATAGCCAACTCCGCCGCTGTCGATTTCATCCTAATTCGGGTTCTTATCAGCGTCTTCTGGGATGTTCCAATTGGGTGGAAGGCCAAAGTGTACCTGTATACCATGATGGGCTTCTTGTTCTTGTTCGTCCCCTTTGTTGCAGTGAAGCTCCTGCGTGGCGAGACTGACAACAATCACAGATCAAGCACGTGCGCAGTGGTCGAAAAGGTGGAATGGAAGAAGGTGACAGATAAAGATCGCCAGATTGATAGGTGGTGTAAGTAACCTTGGCGACGTATAAGTCCTTGTACTGAACGATGTGCACGTAGTGGCTTGGTTTCCTCGGATGTACATCTGGTCCATGTGAGTAGCTTTCTCCTTTCGATTTCGAGGTCGCCTTATGTAGCTAGAGTCGAAATCGATTGCCTCTTCATAGTAGCGTCTACGCCGAATATCTGTTGCGCCCTACGAAGGATACCAGAATCGACGATTTCAGGTCACGGCCAAAGACCCAAAAATAAGGTACCGGATCATCAGACATCTGAAAAACCAAGCTCCTTCGATGGCGTGAACGAGTTAATTTGTGCTTGTTGTGGCCGCTGCGAGTTGGCGAGCACGACTACTGCCATTCACAAATTGGCGTGCAGCTGTTGTGGCCAATACGAGCTGGCCAACATCTCTCGAGCTGAATTGGCATGCAATCCCGATACTTCACACGAGCTTGCGAGCGCATTCTGCATCTCGCACGAGCAGGCGAGCAATCCCGGAAATCCTGCACAGGAGCTGGCAAGTACGTCTCAGTAGGCTGCACCTCAATCATCACCCTGGTAACAATCCTTGAGATCTCATGATAGTCTTGTCAGGTTCGTTCAGCACAGCGTGAGCATTGTATCATAAGGGTCTGTCGAAGCATGGTCGGTACCGAACGTAAGCTGCATTCGATGAAACTTCGTTAGGAGCCAGGATATTGTTACAGCAACAAGTCATCGCCATCCGAACATCCAACAAGGGTCACTATGGAGCTTCTGACCATGCAATCATACGGATGCTGGCTAAGAGATAACTAATTACACACATTCTCACTTCAGCTGAGGTGTAACCAACTCTGTATCTAGGCGCTCGAGGTGTGTCTCAACTGCACCCGGGCGTCCATGCACAGTCGCCAGCACATGCTCTACGAGGAGGGTAACGACTACACCGGCTTATCATCGTGAAAGCGGGTCTGCTGCCCGCAAGTGCCTCAACTTAGTACACGATTAAGAAACGATGTTTTCATCTTTTAGTTTCAGGCGACGGCATTCTTGCAGCAAGGCAACAAGAATTAATATCAATGCGCTAGTCGCAACATTGATTCAGTGTCACGCTTCTAGATGCAGAGCCAGCTCGATGTAAGCATCGTGATGTAACAGGCAAGTCAGGGCGCGAGCCAAACACATCTTCGAGACGGATATATGAGAATCCGAGACGTCGTCTTTTTTTTTGGTATTGTGTGAGCATTGCACTTTGCTACACAATACTTCGCTCCTCCTGCATCGTCTTCTTCGTTATCATCCATCGGAGGGTCCTGGTTGAGCAATACTTTCCCGATCGTCACTACTGGGTCAATTTGTTCTTGGTCACCTCGTGAACACATTCTCGGAAATAATAATGCCAAGGATAGGTGCAACGTTTCTCGCCGACGACGGATCGCTGCTCTGCCGCATCTTGCTTGAAGTATGAGTGGTTGGTATTGCACATACCCTCTATGTCAGGAAGAGCTCTCCATCGATGGGGCGACTAGCACAAGCCCTCAGTCACCATTCATAAGCTAGATCACAGTGATCGACAGGAAAACGTCCATTTTTTTGACTAGATCTCTACGGTCAATCGACCTCATGAATCTCTTTAAATGGGGAGATCTCTGGCTGACCAAGGTCAGAAGCGGTTTCCCTGCTTGTCATGTCCCATGTTATATTGTGTCCATTTAGTACATGTCCGCAACCGTGTTCTCCTTTTCTCTCTCCTTTTTCTAAAAAATTTCGTTACCCCAAGTCTTCTTCGTTCTAAACGTGCAGCTCGACTCGAAACACTTCTTGCACTCACATATCAACTCAGCTACAAGCCGCTTCACCATCATTGATTTCTGGGAGATATTGTCTAACAATCACTAGACCGCCTTGCCCCTCAAAATCTTCCAATATCATACTCTCGCAGACTTTCACCCTCTTATCATCTTAATCAACTCCCCTCCGGAACCACTTCAAATTTGAGCATTAAAAAAATCGTAGGATTAATCTCGTCCGCTCTCTTCACAAACCCACCCACACTGCAACTTCAATCCGCAAGCCAGAACGCCGAATACTGCGTCTCTCGCAGCGCAGCATCTCCTCCCTCCTCCTCCTCCTGCTCCCACCAATCACCCCCATGGCAGAAATCTCAACAAGCGCAACTAGATTCTCAAAGCCTACTCAAGCTACCAGCCGAGCTGCTCACCACTTCACAACCTCAGCATCTCAAGGCCTGTATCAATCCTATTCTCAAACCCTACCTCCACCCCCTTCCCCCATCTACCACCCAATTCCATCCTCAACCCCAATCCCAATCCTTACCCCTCTTCTAGCTCATGACAATCCCCCCTCGCCATCATACCTAATCCCCCAGCCCCCCCTCCCCTCCAGACACCCTTCTTTCAATCTCCCTCCCTCCGCATCATCAGACCATCACAACATCACCAAGCCGCTCCTGCCCCACACGGAGGCGACCCCCAATCAACCAGCCATCGCATAACGCCTCCTCCCCCTGAGTCCAATTACCGAGACTACGAAAGCATGCACACGACAACCACCCCGTCTCCGCTCCTTCGAGACCCAGCTTGCCATCCTATTCGCTAGAGGTACCTCGTCCCCCACGCTAGTTGATCCAGCTACAGGCAACGACTAGACGACGGAAAGTCACTATGCCCTGATCGATAAAAGAAAAGCTTTGATTAAAGGCTCTAATGAGGCAGGCAGGCAGGCAGGCAGGCAGGCACTGTCAGAGTGAGAGGCTTATGGGGCCGGTCTTATGTAGCTTGTACGTTGAGGTTTATTGGGCCAGCTCTCTTTCAGCAGCTGCTAGGTTTCACAGATCAATGATTAGGCTGTCGATTCCGTCGTGGACAGGAACGAATGGGGTGGTGGCAACATGGCTGAGATAGGGGGTTTAGGTTCGTATGAGTTATGATTTGGCAATGGAGGCAGGGTCTCTATTAAGGACGGTAGGAGTAGGCGAGAGGAACGATTAAAATATTGAGGGAAGTGGGGGCGCGATGGTGGAAGGAGAGGCTTTCCTATATCAATCGTATCTATAGAACGAGTATCAGATAGAATCTCTGCCTTTGGAGCCCGGATATCTAAGGTTCCTTACATACAATACTCCTGAAAATGCGCACTGACTAAAGTATTGCCCATTTCGCCACGCAGATATGGTATCATATGCCCCTTTACCCCCCTCTGCAACGCCCTCGCTTCGCGTCCAATATCGTTTCCACATCCCAAAAGCCCCCTGAATGAAGAACGCCACGCATAGCTCGAGCCCGATAACTCACGAACTCCCTTCCCGCCGCTCCGCCGTCTCCGCCGTCCTTTCTGCTGCACCGTCCTCCAGCTCGCGCTCTTCGACGCCTTCCTCCTTCGCAAGCTCGCTCTCGCCTTCGTCCATGGCGTCGTTGCCCATGCCGTTGACGATTTCGTTGGCTGTTGGGTTTGCTGACGCGGCGGGAGGCGGTGAGTCCGGGGGGGTTGCCTCTTGCGGGCGCGAGCCGTGGATGGCATTGCCGTTCGTAGTGGGATTGTCATCCGCCATCTCGACATCTTCGTCCTCGTCCTCTTCCTCATCACCCTCCTCATCCTCCGACGGCGCGGCGCTTAGATTTCCATTGCTGCTGCGCGCCGAGCCATTCCGCGGTACGCCGTCGTCACCATTGCGCTCGGGACTGCGCCCTCGCTTTTCGGAAACGGCACCACTGCCCATGTCCTCGTCGCCGTTTAATCCACCTGCTAGATTCTGGTAGTTCATCATATTCCTCCGTCTCTGCTTGCCGGGCTGGCGGCGGACACCGTTTCGCTCGTTCTCGTCTTCGTCTTCGCTCTCGCTGAGCTCGCCTTCCTTCTCGACGTATTTGTCCCAGCGCCGCTTGCTCCACCGGGCGTCTTTGTTATCGTCTTCATCGGCGTCGTCGAGGACGGCGTCGGCTTCGTCATCTAGGCCTTCAGGGTCGCGGGGGACATCAGTCATCTGGACGGAGGGGGCGAAGGTGGTCCGTTTGAGGTTTTCAATCACTTGTATCTTGATCTTGGAGAGGTAGTCGGGGGAGTTGGCGTTGTCCATGTTGGAGGTGCGGACGTCGAGTTCGTAATCTGGTGCGTAGTACTGCAGGTATCTGGTTAGCATGTGAATACTTGCATAGTGTGACAGGACAGGAAAAATAGTATGAAGGAGACGGACTTCGTAATAGTCGTTGTAGGGCATCTCAGTAGGCATGTGCTGCCCCACCAAAAGGCCGGTCTCGTAAGCCCACGTACGGGAGACATTGCGCATGGTGTAGCCACCGCCGCCGAGAACAAGGACAGGGAGATCGAAGCCTTTTACGAAATTGACGCAGTTGGCGTGGCCCCGCATGCTGAGGTTGAAGCAGCCGAGTCGGTCGCCGGATAAGCTGTCGCTACCGCATTGGAGCACGATGGCTTCGGGGCGGTAATAATCCATCACGGCTTTGATGACGGGTTCGAAGATGTCTTTGTAGGACCTGTCATCAATGCCATCGCGGAGAGGGAAATTGACGGAGTAGTATTTGCCTTGGCCGACACCGATATCGCGGAGCTCACCGGTACCGGGGAAATATTCGCCGTATTTGTGGAAAGAGACGGTCATGACTCGGTCTGTAGTGTAGAAAGCCTCTTCAACACCGTCACCGTGGTGGACGTCAATGTCGATGTACAAGACACGCTGCTTGTACCGGAGTAGCTCCAAGATGCCGAGAACGATGTCTGCGAAATCGACTCAGCATGTAAGAACCGAGCGAAGACGGGCAGAACATACCATTGACGTAGCAAAACCCACTAGCCTCGCTCTTCTTCGCGTGGTGGAGCCCGCCGGCCCAATTGATAGCGACATCGCATTTCCCACGATTCAGCCGCGCAGCACCTTCCATGCTACCACCCGCACTAATGCCACAGAACTCGAAAAGGCCGTCAAATACAGGACAATCGTCACCAACGTTGAAGCGGCCTTGCTCTTTCTGGAAGTTCTCCATGTTATCCGGGGTTACTCGCTTTAGGAAATCGATATACTCGTCGGTATGGAATTGGGTCATTTCGAGGTTGGTGGCGGGTTTGGCGCGCTATACATCGTCAGCATAGGATACTTTCACATTCATTGATGAGCGATGGCTGTGTATGTGCTCACTGCAGTCCAGGCCTAGCTAAAGAGCATGCAATTGAGGGGCATGCTGCAGCCAGCACCATGACATATAGTGGAAATAACCTACATAAATCTCCATGTGCTTGTACAGCCCATAATTCATAATCAAGCTATGTGCCATTCGAATGCGGTGCGGTTTCATGGGATGGCCGGCGACATAGGCATAATTGCCCACATCGGAGTCGTAGAAGTACGCCGTGGATTTCGAGCGGTTGCCATTGAGAATCGGTTGGTCGAGGGGCGCAAAGGAGGACATGGCCGGAGAACCTGCTGACCAGAAACTGGAGCTCAGGTAGGAAGGATGTGCTGTGCGGATGTAAGCATGCGAAGTAGGAGTGTGGAGAACAAAGCTTAGTCGAGGGGGTTGAGATGAATTTCGAGGAAGCTTGGGGGGCAGGGGAGGAAGTTCACCCGCTCCCGCGGGATTTCTTCGGCTGAACAGTACCACTAGCGTATATAATTAAATGACCGCGGTGCTACTTGGATAATTTATGATTTATGATGAAGAAGTCGGTAAATCGCTCTTGACGTCGTGATATATCTCACAGAAGCTGCACCCACATTGATATCAGTTGCCGAACCTCACCAGACACACTCTTCTTCAAGGGAAGATGGACAGCCTCAATCGGATGTTCCGCGGTCAAGGCATGGGGGGTGTTGGCTCAGCTCCGCCGGGTGCTGTGAGTATAGATCTTCTGTCCCTTTCACGAGAAGGATCGTCGCAAGTGTGATCGGAATGCTACAGGCTACCCTTACTTCGATATACAGAATAGCTGACGCAGACGTCCTTAGGATTCGAACCTGATTGATAACTCCGAAACTGTCTACATCTCTTCCTTGGCTCTCCTCAAGATGCTACGGCATGGGCGAGCCGGCGTACCGATGGAAGTCATGGGTCTGATGCTTGGAGAGTTTGTCGACGATTATACAGTACGAGTGGTGGATGTTTTCGCCATGCCACAGAGCGGTACAGGTGTCAGTGTTGAGGCCGTAGACCCCGTATTCCAGACAAAGATGATGGACATGCTACGGCAGACGGGAAGGTACGTGTAATATGCTTAATCGAACCTGTCCGGAGCTGATGAGTCCTAGACAAGAGACAGTGGTTGGCTGGTACCACTCACATCCTGGGTTCGGCTGTTGGTTATCCTCCGTCGATATAAACACCCAACAATCATTCGAACAACTTACCCCTCGAGCCGTCGCAGTCGTGGTAGATCCTATACAGTCTGTCAAAGGGAAGGTGGTGATAGATGCTTTCCGATTAATCAACCCCCAAACACTCATGATGGGCCACGAGCCTCGGCAAACCACCTCTAATCTTGGGCACCTCAACAAACCCTCGATCCAAGCTCTGATACACGGCCTGAACCGACATTATTACAGCATTGGGATCAACTACCGGAAGACTGGGCTCGAAGAGAACATGTTGATGAACCTACACAAACATGTCTGGACTGAAGCACTGCAAATGGATAATTTCCAGGAAGAGGGTACGAAGAATCAAGAGAAGCTAAAGAGACTTGTTGGGCTCGCTGAAGGGTACGAGAAGAGAGTGAAGGAGGAAACGGAGCTCACTAAAGATCAGCTCAAGACGAGATATGTCGGCAAGCTGGATCCCAAGAAGCGTATGTTAAGCGTTCAATCTCAATTTTCTGCATACTGACAATAGTATGTTTTAGATCTCGAAGACGTTGGCCAGCAGCTGATAGAAGACAATATCGTTTCGGTTTCTAGGCAGATGATCGACAAGGAGGCTTCGGTGGCGAAGACGAACGGGGATGTTAATGGCCACCAGAACGGTTCTATGGATGTCGATGAGGAGTTATGAAAGCTATTGACACTCGATGTACGCTCGGTTTAGCAACATAATACCCATCAGCATAGGACATGACTTGTAGTATAGAATGCATTTGAAAGCCTTGATGTATTTCATAGAGCGTTCCCGGTGCCAATGTTCTTCATATCAATCTCTGTGTGGTGGTGTGATAGCTTCTATTGCACACAGCAGATCGCTTCTCAAAGTCCGCTTTACTTGATCGTTCACCTTGAAGGGATCGGGCTCCCATTTTCCTGGCGCCCAGGCAATCTTCTTGCCCTTCGCCTCGACCACACCTTGCAACCGCATCATCAAGTCGCCGTCACGTTTGACTGCAGGATACCTATCAAACATGATCCGCTCCAGCGCTGGGATACGATCTATAAGAGCTCCGAGAAGGTCGCCAGAAAATTCCGTGAAAAACTCTTTATTGACCCTGAAGCCCCGAAATATTTGATGCGAGGGATCGCACTCCACAAAGACAGCCATGTTCCGCATCGAGACGCAATCTCGGAGCTTTAGCCTTTCGCTGGCTGCCCACGTTCTCGGCGGCTTCGACCACCCTGGGCCTAGTCGAAGCTCCAGCGTGTGTATCGCAGCTCGATAACGTGGAGATAGCCGGACAAGGATGGACCGCACTTTGCTCCCGTAAAAGCGAGGATGAGTGGGAAAGATGCGGAAAGTATGGCCACCGTAAAATTCATGGTAGGCTTCTTCATGAGCTTGGTGACACACGAGGAAGAGGCTGAGGCGATCAGGGGCTGTGAGATGGTTCTCCGGAGAGAGGTCTATGGTCCGATCTTGTCTCAAGAAGATCCCGTAGACTTTGTGTCGGAGTTCGAAAGGTAGGTCCAAGAAGCGGAAAGGCCGCTGCTCTTCGACCTCACTTTCTGATGGGCTGATAGGAGCCTCCATCACAGGTATCGGTAACAAAAACCTTCGTGAGGCGGCCATACTTTTATCTTCCTTGCGGCCTAGATGTGGTCGTGCCTACGGGACAGGCAGCTCAGAAGTGACCTCGCTGCCGTTCTTGAGGAGCACGCCTGGTGACATTGGTCTCCCCAGCTAATACAACCCCATGCTCATATGGATTTGGAGCACAGAGCCTATAATTCTGCTTTCTGGGTATTCAAACTTTCTTGGAAGAAGAAGGATTGGAAACGTCGCTGCCTCTGGAATTAGATCTGTCCGGGCCGGGGTTCCTCCGAGTCAGAATTTCCTAATCTGCAGAGCTCCGGGTTTCGTGAATATCACCATTCGCATAGTATTTATGTCGCTGTTTACTTGGATGAGCATTGATACTTTCCAGGTACGCGCAGAACGATAATGCTTGCTCGGGCCGCCGCACGCTCTTTTCGGCCCAGGATACGACCAGTCCCACTCCGGACGCTTCTGCCATCGAGTCATCCACGAGCGTACGCAAAACCTGGTACATTCAAGAATCCAATAGAATCGAAAGACCCAACTCTCTCACCTCCCGTCAACCAACATGCCCCGAGTGCGCAGGAATTGTGGGGCTCGGCGCAGACGCCTCATGGTGAATCATCCTTGAAATCACATCAAAATCGAAGCGATCAGGTAAAAGACTCGGAGTTGTCACAGGAAGAGGGCCTCGGTGAATCTTCTGTGGACAAGGTGGAGACAGCCTCAAACCCTGGTTACTCGAGAATACAAGATGAATCCCAATCTCCTCAAGACTCAGATGCCACTACCGCTCCACAGTCTACTTCTCCATCCGCCATAGACCCCGTCGAATCTCAGCAACAGGGAAGCAAGCGACCTCTACCAGACCTTACCCAGGGAATTCCATCGACTCTTGATGCGGAGTTGGCAGATCGTGACGCTGCATCGAAGCCTGCCAGTCTGAATGTGACCGAAGATCCCTCGGAGACTGCGCCAGGGGGCAGTGCTGGGGGGGATTTACCAAAGACTGCCTACATTTCCTCGCTCGAGCGGAGAAGAAATCGATTGGCAAATTGGATGTATGCCATTCTTTTCGGATCGGCGTTCCTGGGCACTGTCTACATGGGCAGGAATTGGGAGAATGAGGAAGAAGAGCGCAAACATCCAGATGCGCCCTCGGGTTGGGGCTTCGGTCTTTTCTACCATCGAGCGACCGCAAGACTTTTGGATAGGATGAACTATTTCAATGAGCCTACTTTTCCAAAGCTTCTTCCCAACACTGATCCTACTTGGGAAATACCCTACACACTGGTGCTGAGCTTGGAAGATCTTCTGGTACATAGCGAATGGACACGAGAACATGGTTGGCGCATGGCGAAAAGACCGGGAGTGGACTACTTTCTGCGATACCTGAGTCAGTACTACGAGCTTGTCATTTTCACGAGCCTGCCATCGATGACGGCGGACCCCATCATCCGGAAATTGGATCCGTACAGGATCATCATGTGGCCATTGTACCGCGAAGCCACGCGATACAAAGGCGGAGAATACATCAAGGTGTGTCCCACTATATGACTTGTTGCTGCGCTTGCTTAGAAAAGAACTAGGATCTTTCCTATCTAAACCGAGATCTAAGGAAGGTTATCCTGCTAGACACCTCGCATGCGCATGCGCAGGCACAGCCAGGAAATGCAATCATCCTTCAAAAATGGAAGGGGGATCCACAAGATAAGGAACTCGTATCTTACATCCCGTTCCTCGAGTACGTGGCCGCAATGGGTTTCGACGATACAAGAGACGTTCTCAAGTCGTTCGAAGGAAAGTCAATACCTGCAGAATTTGCGCGACGGGAGTCAATTGCTCGAGAGAAATTCCAGAAGCAATTAGCTGAGGAGCGGGCCAAGCGACCGAAACGGTCAGGCGTAGGATTTCTCGGCAGTGCACTGGGCTTGGGCAAGCCCGCAGGCGGTGGCATAGATGGCACGGAGGCGTCGCTATCTGAAGGATTCGAACAAGGCAAGACCTTGATGGATCAGGTACGAGAGAGGGGTCAAAAGCAATACGAGATGTTGGAGAAGCAGATCCGGGAAAACGGGCAGAAGTGGTTAGATGAGATGGCAGCAGAGGAAAAGAAATTTCAGGAGGAGGCGATGAAGAACATGAAGGGAGGCCTACTGGGCATGTTCTCTGGAGTGGGCGGCAACAAGGCTTGAGAGGTTCATAAGGATGCTGCGATGGTTGATGCAAAAGGCATCAGGATTGGTGATGCATTCCACTCTTAGCGCATGGTCAGGAGCTACCGGGCATCAGCGAGACTTGTACAATACTATATTCATACTAGGCCACACGGGCGGTAAATACCCAGCACTTGATTCACAATTCTATATCTCAAACTTGGCGGCAAGAGTCAAAAGATATGCAGGTCAGAGATCCCAGCATCCGACCGGATATGGGACAACGGCAATGCGCCGAAACACTCCCAACCTTTGATTCCCACTGCGCGAAGACGTAATTCCCGACCCAACCCAACAGCATCGACTCTCCAAGCGTTTGCACGGAACTAAGGTAGTGCGGCATGAAATTAATGGGTCCGGCGGGATCGATGATCCTAAGGTGTGTGGGGAGGGGTCTCCTTTTTCACTTCGACTCGGCACTCGGAACCACAATTCGGTTCTCCACAGCCCCAATCCATGTCTTGGCGCTCATCAAGAGAGCTTCAGATCCAGATTCCGTTTGTCTTGTCCCGGAAGTCTGTCAGCAACTTAGGATGCTCCTTCCAGCATGGCTTGATCGTCGCCGTTTATAGCATCGATGGATGCTCAGACTCCAACAAGCCCGCCTGGCAGCTGGCCGAATCTTGATGTCATTGATGACTCGACGTCAATTGACGACGGAAGTAAGGAAGCGGTGGAGAGCCGGATACCTCAGGATGTCGAAAAGCATATAGTGGAACGCAGGGTGAATGCGGACAAGAGAGCAGCAATGCTGCCGGCGGAGATTTGCGAGCAGTATGTCTGGAGCGAGTGGAATCAAAAGATCGTCAGCTGGCTATATCCCAGCTCACGGTTTCTAGCGGTGCAACTGCTGATGGTATGGCTGCTATAGGATACTCTATCTCACGGATCCAGCGGCATTTGCATCTCTGGTTCTCGTCAGCTCATGCTGGCAAGATGCATCACAGACGCCCCATCTCTACGCATACCATCTTTCGCGATGCCCTTCGTTCTCCGTCAATAACAACGTCGTCGCGGGGCCATTTACGGACAACAGCTTACCAAAGCTAAAAAGACTGTTCAATCAGGAGATCAAGCGTAACCTGTTCGAGGCTTATCTACGCCCACAACAGACTGCAGTAAGCTTGGTGTCTACGACCACCAGTTCCTCAGCATCCTTCCCAGGTGGTGAGGCTTTCGAATTCGCCTTCTCACCGAACGGCTATTGGACATTGGCTTTGTCATCTTCGCGCATCTATGTCATTGATACGCTGTCGCCGAAGATTTCGGTGCAAAGGGAACTCAAGGTCCTCCGGAGGCCACTTTCAGCCGCTATAGTGGATGATGGATCCATACTGGCAGTCCTGTCTAGCCATCACCAAGTTAATATCTATGATCTCTCGAATCTCGAACTGCAACATCTGCGTTCACTCTCGCTTGACAACCGACCGCATGCTTTAGCATTGTCGCCCAAGGGTGAGGTTCTCGCTGCCGCCTACGATGGAGGCATTGAGGTCCACTCATTAGCTCCTAGTGCGCTCGCGACCGAAAGAAGAGCTGTCAAATGCGATACGGTGGACGCCCTCAGATTCTCCAGTGATGGAACCATGTTGCTCGGCACGACACAGACTCCCAAGAATCCAAATACCGTGGTCTTGACAGCGCCTTACTTCACCGAGGGGAATTCAAATCAGCATGCTAGCGATGTACTTGGGCACATGTGGACTTCGCAAATACTGTTTCCGAACAGCAGCCGGGACTGCAGTCATGCAACCCTGCTTCCGCATCCCACGGAGGGAGATTCTAGCTGGACCTTCACCTACGATAGAGTGTTCGAGAGCTTTCGCGCCGTACGGACAGATGACATGAGAAACGGTACCACGTACTTTACTGGACCTAAACCACGGAATCGCTCGGGGGTGAGAGCCTCAAAGAACGACTTCATACCATGCACGCTTCCTGCGACTAGCGATCGTGGAGAACTAGTAGCCGCAGGCTTCGCTAGTAAGGATGTTTGGCTATATGGCGTTCCTGAGAGTCTTGACATCTCCAACTTGCCTCAAATCGATCACGGGACCTCGCCGGGCATCGTGCCAGCTGGTTCAAGCTCCTCCTTAAATTCAGGGCTCAACCCAAGGAGTCGTGCAACTTCACTCACTAGAGGGGAAAGCGCGGAGCTGACAACCTTGCCACAGTGGCAGGTCTTGGTTGATAAGTATCGCAATGTTTTTGCCAAAGGAAGACTGGTGGCTGAAGTGCCCGGCGTCTCAGGCGTTCGATGGGTTAGCCGTCGCCATGAGAGATTGGGAGAGAAGTCGCTTACGGAGCGTCTCATCATCACCGCGCCGGGCGGGGTGTCAGGTCCCTCAGAACTTGAGCAAGATGATTTCGCGTCTGTTGATGGCGGTAGATTGGTCATCCTCGACTTTGACCGTACAGTGAACGATGGGAAGCTCGAGCAGATGAACTTCGAGCTTGGTAATACGAAGGCGGAAATATTGCCTGAAGGCAATATTGATATGGATACCGAGGTTGACGTGGTTAGGCAAAGGACAGTGCGAAAGCAACGTGGAACAGCCAGCAGAGCAAGCGTGGTCGAAGTACTTGCCACTGCTTCGCCATTACCAGCTCAGCGTATCAGTAATTCTGCAGTTCCACCGCTCACGCCCCAAAGCGGATCGTCCACAGCGGCGAATAGCCCCATCGATGGTCCATCCGGTTTCTCCCCAGCCGATGGGCTGACGCTCGAGGAGGCGTCGGCTGCCTTTGATGGACCTTATTCGCATACAGCACCTCGATCACGTAACTCGCTGTATCGCTCAGCCACGGCAGTAGCTGCCAACCGGCAGCGGACCCCTCCTCGAATACTAGATTCCGGTCGCATTGCTTATCGGCGAGCCGACGGCCGTGGAGAGTTGCCTCATGAAAGCGATGCGGACAATTGGGTACCTCCCCCCCCACCGTACACGGCCAAAGCGAACGCGCCGTTGCCGGAGCATCTGCGGATGACCCTCGTGCCCCGAAGAACTGAGCCGCTTAGGCGTGTAACAACAGCATTTGAGCGACCACGTCGAGCAAGCACCTTGGACACCCCATCGCCACTGAATTCAATGTCTTCTCCACGTTCTGTTTCCAGTCCTCAAAGTCAGCAGATGAGCATACTTCCGCAGCGATCAGAGTCTATCGTATCCTCTCAAGCTGACTCGAGTGGTCCCTCACGCTCCGTTTCCGAGATAGAGCAGTCCAGGTCTATAAGCCCCGTCAGCTCCATGGGTACGATCTTGAACAGAACGCCAACAGAAATCTCAAGTCGTCGCCGACGCGACTCTTTGGGAAGCTTCGCACGTAGACCACTCTCGGCTCATGCGAGCTCGCAACGAAGGCCTCATACTGCTTGTCTGACCTCTCCGATATCCCCAATTCCTGATCCACTAATCCTTGCAAACCAGCCTGGCAACTCCGTTTCACTACCTGCAAGCCCCAGCCGCGATGCTGTCACCAATCTAACACTCTCCGGTGCTAATTTACAGCATCGGCTAGAGTATCCACTGCCACCCACTCCACGAGGTCCAACCCATGAGCCCGTGGATCGGTCTGTCCGGCCAACTGCTGCGCCTGTTGAAGCGAGCGCATATGCCGAGAACACAGCGCGGGTAGAGAGTCGGTCGATGCAAGGATTCGACTCAATGGCGACGAGCATGCCCAGCGCACAGCAACTGGCTAACCTCCACAATCGGGTTCGCAATCGTCCAGCCCCACAAAACAACGTTCGCCTACCCATGGGTCTTATACCTCCTTCTGGCTTTGCAACCCCTTCTATGCGGCCGTCTCCTCCACGGGGCGCTTTAGGCGCAGCCGGAGGTCGAACGTCACGGTCTTCTAGCCGAAGATCATCTATCCACGAGGGGCGAAATGCGTTCGCCGCCTCGTCACCTGCTCTTCTGCGACCATCGGCCCGCCGTCTGGAAACTATACAAAGCGTTTCTTCCTTCTTGAGTCGGTCCAGGACTCGGTCACGGTCCAAAGATGCTGGTGCGGCCGGCGAGGTGAGGGGCTTGCAAAGGAGACGTAGCGTCGATCTTGCGCAACCTGGGCAAGGAGTCAGCCGAAGTAAGAGCTTCTTCGGCGGGCGACGAAAAGCAAAGATCCAGAGCGGCGATCTAGAGTATCGAGATGAGTCTTGGGGACGTGTTGACGAGCAACGAGATACGAGAAGAGGAAAATGTGTTCAGATGTGATTTGAGGAAACAGGTAGGCGCCATGTAGTATGCGGTCTTGTTCTACTATACGTTAAGATATCTATATATTTGTTTGGCATGTCTTGTATTATCTTGCAGATTTGGACGTGCCTCATCGAGCCTCCGTGCAGCTTTAGTAGCAGCGTCTATCTTATTTTCGTCTGGGTAGCCTTCACAGATTAAGCCAGTCAAACAAGTTTCTCCTCCTTTTGAACAAGGACGTGTAGTTGGTACAAACTACTTCTCGTTACACAGTTGTATTACCACGAGATGGCAATGATCAGAAGACCTCCAGTGGTGCTCGAGTGTGGACTGTACTTTGCGCCGTCGCACTCCGGTTCTTGCGCCTGGTAAGCGGCCTTCGCAAGCTCGATAGCAGGTTATCCAACTAGGGAACGATGCCCTGCTCTCGGCAATGGGACGGTTGATTTTCGCTGGGGAAGTCGACTTTATCCACGTTTGGCTTGGTGATTGAGGCGTATTCAGTCCGTAGATTGGTCGTGACGCGGCCGAACATTCCCTTGGATGGCTTGCGCAAGGCGCACTGATGGCATTGGATGTGCTTGATTGGCCCATGCTTGGCGACTCTGTGGTTTTATGTAACTTGTCTTATCATGTGAGCCATCGCAGGCTCTTGTAAGGCAGTCTTTGGGCGATCAGGAGCTTCCAGAAAGCTTCTAGTCCGATTTGCTCGTCTCTGGTTCGAGGCTTATTCCAAGGCTGGCATACTCAACGCCGATTGGCTGACTACTCAGCCCTTGCCCTCAGTGGATCATCATTCGTCACCAAGGCTGAAGCGCAGCACTGCCACTTTGGTTTCAAACCCAGAAGTACATCATCTGCACAGGAATGCAGAGTATCTTTATCATCATACATACTTTATATGCTCTTCAGACCAGGCTAATTCTGAGCATCTCAAGCATCAACCGTGCTGTAAAGATGTTCGACCTCAACAAGAAGTCATCGGTCGAGAAGCAATTCCCTCTGATGCCACCCAAAGATGGATCACCTCCACCATCATATTCTGCCCTACCCCCCGACATCACCGCCTCTTTTTCCAGTCTCAGTCTGGGTCGTGGGACAGCCAAACCGACGAGGGATCAATGCGTTGCACATCTGAAGCTACTTGAGTGCTTTCATGAGCTCCGCGAGAACGTCGCCACCAACGATGGCCTATTCGGCATCAGAGACCGCTTCGCCGAAGAGATCCACGATCCAAAGGCCAGGGCAGAGTTTCTCCTCAAGATTCGCGAGAAGCGCTGGGCCGTATGTGGCAAAAGCTGCGGAGCGCTTTGAGGCTTGGTGGCAATATGCGATAGAAATATCTGGCAAGATGCAGCGCTTGCAAGATATCAGTCAACTGTCTGCTACAATAAACAATGCAAAGCCGTTCGGTCCTATGAAGGTCTCTCTGCCGCCCATCGGTGAGTGATGCCTCGGTTCCGGACCTAACAACGCTGACCGAGTACAGACGTTCTGATGGTCTGGCATACCTTCATGTTGAATCCGAGAAACTACATTGAGGACTGCATTCGCTTCGACAAATTACGGCTCTGGACTACGGGCTTTCCCTGGGAAGCGGTCAATGCTTGTATCGATAACGAGACCTTTGAGTATTCCCCTAGTGCGGAGGCCCGCCAGGAGTTCGAGTCAAAAACTCGACATGCATGGGATAGCTTTCACGATAGCCCTATTATTTCCGTTGCGTGTCCAAAGTGTAGAAAGATGATCCCTTGCCCATGGACTACGTGCGACTCCGGGCCGTGGATGTTTCGGAACACTGGCGATTCAGGATATGGCTTCGCTGATAAAGCTTTCGAGGCTCAGTGTACGCATTGTAACTTTAGGACTAATCACGATGTCCAGAGGGCAATGAAGCTTCGCAGAGACGTTAAGCTTCTGAAGTCATATGCTTATCCCATGCCCGGTACATTTTTGGATAAGAACGGTATGTACTCATGAAACCTACCCAAATGGCACAACGACCTGATATTCTTAGGCCGATTCGGCAAGGAGACACCGTGGACTGTTGACCGTATTCCCGAGCATTTCCCTAATCGGCTAATCAATGAAGGGGGAGCTTACGTTAAATTACTATCCGCCACTGATCCAGCGACACATGGGAAAAGGCTCTTTCTAGAAACAAATTTAACAAGAATAGTCTCGCTGGAAGGCGTTCGCGATGTGCTTGAGGATGCTCTCAAAGACAAAACGCAAGTCAAAAGAGCAAACGGCACATTTCGAGCCGTGCTCCTGAAGGATGAAAGAATATCAGTCCGGCGATTGATGTCTCGCTACTGGGACAACTCCTCCATATTCAGTCTGGACCTTGTTGGCGCTGTCATTCGCCAAGGCACGTTCATTGAGAAGATGCATGCCATCGATTGGATTCATTCCCCGGCCCTGAGTTCCACAATGGACCGACTCTTGGTCAAATATGGCCGCTACTTCGACATCCTCGCAAAACACAAAGATCAAGTCGCTGTCCCAACCTTAGACGTAGATTTAGCATGGCACACCCATCAGCTTGCGCCAAAATCCTACTACGACTATTCCACTGCAAAGACTGACATCTTCATCGATCATGATGACAAGATCGATGAGAACAAGCTCTCCGACGCCTTCGAATGGACGTCCAAAACCTACCAGAAAATGTTCAATGAAGTCTACTCCGAGTGCACGTGTTGGTACTGCGAGTCTGTCCGCGAATCTCACACCCCAGCTCTCTCCTTGGTGATCAAAAACAAAGCCATTGAAAAGGACCTCGACCGCCTGCACGCCACCGCGACGACCGACGATCCCCACAAAGGCCCCCACATCTCCGCGCACAACGCCATCCAAGTCACCGGCGACAGCGACCAATTAATTAAGATGGAGAACAAAGCGTACGAACTTGAGCGCAGCTACCAGAAAGCGTGCAAGCATGCCAAGAAGAGAGGACGAACGCCCCCAGGTAGAGATGGCTACATGAGCACTTATGCGTACGGCTATCCAGTCGTGATGCCATACTATGCGCCGTACATGGGCGATCCATGCGTCACGAACGGCATGTATGCGGGCAACCCGGGGTGTGCGAATGTCGCGCCAGGGGCCGCTGGGAATTGCGCTGCGGGCTCTTGTGGGGGTATTGTCGCCGCCGGAGCTTGTGGTGGCGCTGGTGGTGCGTGTGCGGGTGGGTCAGTGGGGGGATGTGGCGGCGGAGGTGGGTTTGGAGGTGGAGGGGGCGGAGGCGGTTGTGGCGGTGGAGGAGGTGGAGGTGGAGGCTGTTGACGGACGGATAGACCGATGGACACCCAGACTACACTGAACGTCTTCCGTATGTATGGTCGGTATTGGAGTTAGTGACGACGGAATACCCCTCTGGCTACTATTGCTACTGCTACAGCTCTTGTAAGTTACTACAGAATTCTCTCGGATCTTTTCGTTTTCAGGTCTACTGAGATCCACACTCAGAATTGCCCGCACATAATTATCATTACCAGTCCTGGAGTCTTTCGCTTGGTACTACAACCCTACTAATCGTACTCTTATTTCCATAACCGGAACCAGAAACAGCATTGCAGGTGCCGATCCCCGTTGTCGGCGGTAAATTGAGCGACTTCAACTCAGACGCTCACAAAGAACTGATTTGTAGGAACTAACACTATAATACTTGACCAGCCTTTCATTCTTTCCAGGGAGTCGGTGGACCTGGGACCCATTCAAGGCAGACGCAAGTACTTAAGCTTCTGGTACGAGATTAATAGCATTCACGGATTATTGAAGCGATTACCCCATCATACAGCTCTCAAAGCTTTTCGCTGATCGCAACATGCGGCGTGCAATGCCACGGCTCTGCGCTTACACGGTTCTAAAAAATGTGGTAACGCGTACCTGGTAGGCTAGAAGGTCGTGAGACAGGCTAAAACAATTGGCAGCCGCTATATCCGCACGTTGCAGCTAAATGCATCATAATGCAAGGCTTCTATGGATCGGAAGAGCCTTCTCGTTCCGTGCGCGGACTCGATCCATGGTTCCCGGCATGCGTACTTTGGGCAGTGAGAGTGCTGGAAGCGCGGGTTTCTGCCTTCTTACGACAAGCTTCGACGGGTATGTCCGTTCCTCTTCGTATACCATTTTGCAGTACAGCTCGACTAGCTAGTGCCTCCGATCAAGTCATCAATTTCTATCTTCTAGCACACGCATTACCCCTCTCGGGATCAGCAGATCTTCCAACACAACTTTTAGACATCTAAGATACTTTTGAGAAATACATCAGCAGATCGCTAGTGTACCTTTATCGATCTCCAACCATGTGGCTCTTCAAGCTTGCATGTCTTGGGTTCTTCCCATTTGTCAAAGCATTGGCCACCCCTGTACCTTTATCATTGGTTCCTCCTTCACTCAACCGCACGATCGAAGTGCCAAGGAACTTGAGGTGAGACGACAGATCGAGGATCTCATCTCCTAGCTAACTGCATTCAGCACCTCAACCCTTTTCCACTCAGAAGTCGAAAGCCTTGGACTACCACTGCGGGATGCCTATGCTGCTGCCCTACAACGCTTCCGAACCATCTGGACCCCAGGCGATCCCATTCAAGGCGTTCTAGCTGCTCATCTATACTACAACCTCTACGTTGCAGTGCTAGACCTGTGGAGAGATGTGAACAACAGGCCCATGACGACGATGTTCGACACCTCTACGGCTCTCTACCCCGATTTGGTGATAACAGTCCAACCTAATGTCTACCTTCCGCCTGATAGGCGGCTGACACCGAATATTGCAGCTGTTGTTCTCTACAAAATGCTCGAGAAGTGCTTGATGGATGAGCCGACCTTCTGGACAGCTGGTATGATCACCAGGGATGCATCGCCAGCAACCGCTGCGATGTTCCACAGTAAACATCGCCCTGGCGCTGTACCAGTAGCGAGTGGCGGTCTGAGCCATAGCACTGCCTCAGGATCTGCAGGTTCTAGCGATGTCTCAGACACACCTGGCAACGCTTCGAATGTTGTGTCTAGTAGTCGCATCACAGTGCATGTGGGCTTCCAAGGACACCTCCCAGAACCCAACCCACGCAAAAAATGGCTCGTGTATTTCCTAGCGTGGAGCGTCTCGCTTCTGTTCGACAAAACATCTACCGATGATGTCGTCACGTTTGCAGATGGTGTTATACTAAGTGTATGGTTCAAACCACGACAGGATTTGCGTGTGGCCGTTGAATCCCACGGAGCGACTTCTCCACCTGGTGCAAGCAAATTGACATGTGAGTTACATATCACGAGTGTCTTGTCCCATTTTGAGCGAATCGAGTGCTCTGAGACATACACAAAAGCATCCGCTCTAGCATGCATGTTTCATGGCTCATATCAAAGATTACAAGACGGAATGCTAATTCCGGATATCTCTAGACGATGAATTCTTCGTAGGGATTCAGTCGATCCTCGAGACTGTCGTTGCCACGTCGCAGTTTGAGCTGCTGGATGCTACTATCTATAAGGATGGATGGCAGGCTGCAACCTTCCGTTTTTTTGTTATGGAGAGCCCAGCCCCCGGTGACGGGAAGATAACGGTCGCCTAGCAAATGCGACATCCATGTCAGCATTAATCCTTCGACGAACTTCTTTCGATAATTGCTATACTCAATAATGATCCAGATCCATAGATCCAGCCCATCAGGTAAAGGCGGTCGACATCAACCTGGTGGCTGACGCTCTGGATCACCATACCCAAACAGGCTCGACAGAAGCACGAATGACGAGGATCCTCATCTTGGATCGTGTATGGGCGGAGCTCTGGAAATGGGTTTCGCTATCCGATCTAATTTTGACTCCTCATAGCTGGAATCCACACCCTGGCATAGCTACACATTATATACCTCGACATGCAGGTACTATAACCTAAGGATCCATAAGCCATTAAAAATTCGCCTCGCCAGGATTACTGGCGAAGTGGTCCTTCATGATTCTCGAGGCATTGACGAGCCGCGGTGGTGATACTATATCAGGTCGTGGGCATGGCTTCTGTTGAAACGGGCGTGCCGGACGTGGTGTGCACGTGAGGTAGCGGAGGAAGAGCTAGTCGGAGCCGGACAGGGTATCAGGATGCTCCGTGTCGTGGCGGGGGTTTAGGAAGTGGTCCACCTTACAACAGGACGAAGGCATGAACGTGCTGCCCTCACCCCGGGGTATTGCTGCGTCGTAGCTGTACTCATTACCGGAAAACTTGCGTTTTCTAGATCCCGAGACGAGTGGTTGGTCTGCTGCTGGCGAGCTTCATGATGCTCTTCTCGAAGATCACGAGGGGATACGGAGCCGGGTTATACGCACTATGGAGTAGGCTCGGGACCCCAAGGAGATGGAGAGATGGTGGCAATGCGAGGGAAATATTCAAGCGAAGATATTCAAAAACCGGAATGGATCAACTAACAGTTAGATAGCTCGCATCGAAAAGTACACAAAACCCTTCAAAAAGCTAAAAGAAGAAGAAATAACCCCCCCAAACAAACCCATCCCTCCCGCGAAAGAATTCCCCAGATCATACCTCCAGGCCTCGAATCAGCGCATCAAGTCCCCTCCTTCACTCTCGCAAACCACACCAATGCCATCTCCTGAAAAGACGCTCACCCTAACCACACTCCCTCACTAGGACCCCCCCCCCCCTTAT
>JAABUQ010001886.1_pt1 | contig 43314 bp, 40 predicted proteins | sample 5560001 | NCBI WGS metagenome assembly JAABUQ01 (sample SAMN10711888, study PRJNA513371) | rock metagenome | isolation source: Antarctica rocks | place: Antarctica: Victoria Land, Finger Mt nord | collected 2015-12-18 | reverse complement strand
TTAATATATTTATTTATAAATATTAAAATATATTTTTTATTATTTTTTATAAAAAAAATTTTTCTATCTTTAATAATATTTATAAATTATTATTTATTTAGAAATATTACTTATTTATTCCTTATTAATTTATAATTAAAAATATAAAATTATTTTCTTATAATATAAATTTTATATTATTATTCCGATAATATTATATTTTTAAGTTTATTATTCTATTTAATATTTATTCCAATAATTATTTTTATTATATTTTTTATTAAAGTTATTCTAGTATATTTAAAGTATATATATTAAAACTTTTATAAAGCTAGAACGTCTTTTGTTCTAATATTCCTAATATATTTTTAATATTTTAAAGGAGATTAAAAAATAAAATAATTATTATTTATTTTTTAATTTAAAAATAACGTTTTCCCTATTTTATTTTTAATATTAAAATAATATTATATTAATTATTTAAAATATAATATATATTTATTAATTCGATTTCTTTATTATTATTAATTATTATAATAATAAAGCCTTTCCCTTTTGCTATTATAATAATATTATTAATCCTATTAATAAAGTAATTATATATATAATAGGAAATAAAACGTTAATATTTAAAATAAATATAAATCTTAGTTTTTAAATTTAAATAAATATTTAATTTTCTAAATATATTATATATTAATTATATTATTAATATTTTTTTAAAATCAATAATTATTTTAAAGTTATATACCTTTAGAACCTATTTCGTTTTCTCTTTATTATTTTTAAGAAGGAGTTTCTTATCTTTTAACTTTTATTAATTAAGACTGAGGTTATTATTTAAATAATAATATTTTTCCTTTATATAAGATTTTTTATAATAAAAGTATTTTAATTTAATATTTTTATTATTTCCCTTTTTGTTATTATTATTATTATTATTATTACTTTTTGTTTTCCCTTATTTTCTAAAGTTCCTTACTTTTAAGGTTTTCGAAGAGCCTTCCTAGCTTTATTATTTATTATAAACAAGTACTATTTTAATAATTTCCTTAAAGGTAATATCCTTATTAATATTATTTATAATTTAAATAATTTAAATTTAATATTATTTTATTTTATTTAAGAGACCTTTTAAGAATAAATAAGTTAATATTATTTTATTTATAATTTATATTATTATTACTAGGCAATTATTCTAATAATATAAATAATTAATATATTTGCTAATATTCTTAAAAATAATAGAGTTTATATTAATTAAATATTGAATAATTATATATATAATATAATTATTCTTTTTTTAGAATTTATTCTTTAAAAGTTTTTATATTTTTATAATATTCTTTTTGCTATTAAAGAAATCTTTAATATATAATTTATATATCAAAATAATAATAATTTAGGCCTTCCTATTTATTAAAAGTAAATTATTATTAATATTATTTTTATTTTTGTTAATAATTAATTAGGATCCTTTTTTAATAAAGGTAGTTTATATTTTGAAGGTTTAATTATAATAGTTAAAAATCTTTTTTAGGATAATTACCTTCTTATATATTATTTTTATAATTTAATACAAAAATAAATAAAATAATAATATTTATAAATTAAAAACTTAAATATTTTTCTTTTTATATAAATATATAAATATTAACTGGGCTTATAATTTATTAATTATAAAAGATTTCAATTATTTTATTTATTTAGGAATATAAATTTATTTATATACTTGACTAATCAATTTAGGCCCTATAAATAATAAAATATTTAATAGAGCTAATATACCCTAAGTATAGCCCTTGTTGTTCGGTATACAGCGTGGCTGACAATGATCCAGGATTGCGATACGCTAGACCTGATTTGGCTTAGTGCTGCTGGAGAGACTGCCCCAGCCATTCTCCAACAGGTAGAGAACCCCTCGTCGACGTACTCAATGGATTGCCCTTACAAACGACAAATGTAAGAGGGAGGAAGAGAAATTCCAAAGAGAGCAAAGCAGTGGACGTTCAGACAAGCAACGGTCATTAAATATTGCCCGTGAACACCCTTTGCCCCTTCTTTTCTTGCCTCCCTCCTCCATCAGCATTAGATTCAGAGATCAAGACAGGTTTGAGAAATTGCAACAATTCAATCAAGGATCCTCCGTACTCTGTATGCTTCATTGAGAATAGCCGGGCGCATGCATGGCTTGCGTGGGACTGAGGTCTGAACGAGGGGCTGGGCCTCTTTGAACCATTCGTTGTTGCCTTCATCGCCACTAGTCATCCCTCGCATAGTCTGCGTAGCCTTCCTACGTCGCATTTGTGTTAAATCTTACTTCTCGCGTTCCTATACTCAAGACATCGACGGCATAATTTCTTTCCGTATGCTTTGTATGTTGTCAGGCAGCCACCGTATTACTGGAGTAGAATCCGGTTCAAGATGTCTTTCGGCTTCTCCCTCGGTGATTTCATTAAAGTAGGCGAGATGACGTGGGTATGGTATCCCTGAACGCATAGTCTACTGGCGATGCTAATGTATTCTTTTGCAGAGTTTGTACTGTGACTGCTACAAAGTTGCAAGAGGCGCCCCGCAAGAATTCCATCTGCTCGTTGGAGAAATTTCAACCCTCTCCAACTCTCTTAAGATCCTCCGGGAGGAGGTCAACGATTCCCAATCGACGCTAGTCCAAGCTGGAGAAGATCGTGTGCGAATGGTGAACGAGATGGTGGCTCGTATTCAGGACACATTGAAGAAACCGGAAAAAGTTGCGAAAAGATGCCAGGTCTTGGACTCTGGATCGAAAACAAAGCAATTTTGGAGCAAGTTCAAGTGGTCTGTTGAGTTCTCCAGTGTTGAGGCTCTACGTAGCAAGGCTTGTCTCCTTTCCCTTGTCCACAGCCTAAAATGCTAAGGACTCTGGCTCATTCTCTGCAGTTAATCTACCATAATACGGTCATGAACCTGTTATTGACTTCTGTTGGCAAGTATGTTGCTCTGAAATTCGCGTTCGGATCGGCCCTGACAGGATCAGCTCTTCTCTACAACGGATTGAGTCCTCGACCAAAGTCCTAGAGCATGATGTACGTGAAATCAAAGCCTACATTCTAAACCGAAAGGTGGACCATCAATTTACTATTCCTTTATGGAAACTTCAGGTCATCTTTGAGCGCTGCCTTGATGAGACAAGCGGAAGCCTCCCAGCCATGGAGCACTATAGGATTAGATCAATGGATCGAATCTGGAAGGTGGTGGCTCCTTAGAGTGAGACATCCTAACCTCTGCAAGCTCCGAATCCAATTCGGAACCAGTCGAACTAATATGAATGGCTTCTCGCAGTCTTAGATGGAAATTTACATGCTCTCATCTCCAAGTCAGAGAATTTCTGTTTCGGCATACATCGATCTGGTCAAATCTTCCTGGATCCTCATCGATCTTATTGCATGCCATCCACAGGTCCCCTTCATCTCCGTCAGCACTAGGGCGGAGATCTACTTACTATCTGCGGTTTGTCTATTTAGTGACCTTTGTATCGGTGAAGTAGGATCTTGCGACTTTTCTGACGTGTTGGAATAGGCTATGAAGGAAGAATATCGGAAAATCGAGTCACTGGGACTCATTGTACCAGATGTGAATAGCCTAGACGATCGAGATCTACAGATCTGGGAGCCACAGTCCAAGGGACCTTAATACTACAAAGAGATATGAGAGCTCCTCACAACATGCTCAATGGCTTATGGACTGTTGAAGGGGATGAAGAGGTGCTGTTTCAAAGGCATGGTCTTTGTCCATATTCGTTAACTCCTTGAAAATAACAATAATCAGGTTTGCAGATTGCAAAATCCAGAGCAGGACCACATCAACGCGTTCTGTGGCTCTCTTTCTCGTCCATAAGGTCACTTGCGCAACCAGGATAATTGCAAAGAATCAGAGTGGCGTAATCATCATGGCAATCTACTGTAATAGATTTTTGAGTCGATCTTATAGGGTACGAAATTGACAGGAAGTCAGTTACGACCCTCATTAAGGTGACCGAAGAACAGAAGAACGTGGATCTCAACGGCGAATTTCTCCAATTCCCCGATGCTCAAGGTGAGTCCATCCACTCTCAATGGTAATAGTGGACTAAACTCTTTCCTTAGACGCGCACGTCCTACTCTCCTCGACTGACGAAGAACAAAGGACTGTGTATTTCGACGGTGGGACACTTCGGTTCCCCGATGCTCAAGGTGAGTCCTTCCACTCTCAACGGTAAGAGTGGACTAAATTCGATCCTCAGGCGCGCGAATCCTTATCTCCTTAGCTGAAACTGCGAACTTCTACTTGTTTGGCCGACGAAACACGGACACCAGCTTGCATGCCTTGAAGACTTACTTTCTGATGACTACGATAAAGAATCGATGCCTGGATGTTGAGTCTTTGCGAAGCCTTTCGATGGATTTGTCAGTCGACGATACCTCCACAGATGGACGAAGAGCATCAGAGGTAGCGATAAATCTAGCATCACTAGATACAGAGGGTTTTGCAACGAGATCTTCAATATCCATGGATGAACCCTGGTGGATTCGTCAGCGTCCTTTACCACGGCAGCAAAGTCTCCTCTATTGGGCGGTATCATGGGGGCTCTCTGACATAGTATGCTTGATGATGGCAGAAGGCGCTGTAGCAAGTCATTTTGAGGATAGTACGACTCCATTGATGCTAGGCTCAAGTCAAGGCCAAGATGGCGTCGTTCGCCTTCTACTCGACAACAATCGCAATCTCGTTGAGACTCATGATGACCATGGGAGAAAAGCTATTCACTATGCGGCGTCTGTAGATTGCAAGAAAGTGGTTGAAACCTTGCTCGGATGCGGTGCGGCGATTGATGCTCGAGACGCTGAGGGTGCCACAGCGCTCTATTAATGCTGAAAACCAATGCGAAAGTGTAGTGCGATTGCTGATCGATAAAGGTGCAAACCTGGAGTCCTGTAATACTGCTGGGAAGACTGCAGCCCATATCGCGTGCCAGCACGTCGCGCTTGACAGGAGTGAAGGAATCGTCAGAATGTTAGCAGAGGCAGGCGCTAACTATACTGGACGAGATAGACAGATGTGTAGTCCGCTACAAAATGCACTTCTTCATGGAGTGTCGACGCCAACCCTTGAGATGATTATGATAAAGATTCTGGAGACCAGGACACATTACCCTCGGTACCCTTTCTGTCTATTCCGACCATGCCACCTTTAAATCTTCCTCCCTTCCTCCGAGTCGTTTTCAAGACTTGCAACACAAAGGCTTGACAGCAGGCGGGCAAGCAAGTACTACTAGTAAGCTGGCTAGCATCAAATTCTCCATCATATACCACACTGACCTTGTGCAGTTTTTCACGTATATCAAGTCCAGCATGGCACATCTCACGATCGAAGGTGAAGCCGAGATCCGCAATCAGGACATGACAGAGAACTTTCCGAGTTATGGAGGCTCCGCAATTTGTTCCTCTTGTCACATGATATTAGTGAAGGAGTCCAGCATCAAGGAAATCGAATGAGGCAATCAGGCTCGCCTCCGACACCACAAACATTTTGTCCGTCAGCAAACTTAGACTTACAGAACGTCGGTCGCAAGGACCACGGTATGACAGGAAATCCGCGATGGGACGATACCAGTCATCACCATAGGAGCCGTAGTCATTAGCTCTGATGATTCATATTGCCTGCTATCAGACTTACTTTCGAAGAATCCGTCCTAGATTAGCTCTCCGGTCATTGAGAGACAAGCGCACCTTACTGTCAGACAGGATTTTGGTTGCATTCCACCATTTGGCTCCGGCACTATTATTTCTAGGCCTTATTAGGCCCTGTTGTTTGCTACGTAGCTAACAAGCTACCTGATTAATTATTATTTTATCTTATTTTATTTTATTTTATTTACTTAGGGCCTTATCGTATATATTAAGGAATTATATTTTATTATTTAATAAAGTAGATAATTTTGCCTTAATTTGTTTTCCCTTTAATAATATTTAATATATCCGATAATTATAAGCCCAGCTGGCTTCTAATATTAAATTTAAATATTCTAATTAATTAATTCTATTTTTTATTATATTATTAAACTTATTTAAGTTTAGTTAATTTAAATTGCTTTTAAAATACTGTTATTATTCCTTAATTAATTGATTATTTTTTATTAATATAATTCTTTATATTATTATAATAACCAATTTAATCTTTATTAATATTAATAATTAGTATTTATAATATTCCTTTATTAAGAGTAAAATATAATAAATAAAGATCTGACTCTATATCGACCCAAATTTATAATAAAAAATAAATAATATTTTATTATTATAATTTATTATAAATTAAGTTATTAAATTGAATAATAATTTATAATATAATATTTTTAATATAAATATTATTTTATTATATTTAAGTAATAATTATAGCTTTAATAAAAAAGTTTGTTATCGATAAAAAAAAACTATAAAAGATTTTATATTAATTATTCAATTAATAATCTCGGCTAATTATTTTTAATATATTAATAATTGCTTTATTCCTTATTAAGCCCTTAAAAACCTTAAAGGATATTTTTACTTTATTTTTAAATTATAATATTATTTTATAAACTAACTTTATAAGAAGTAATATAAGGGAAAACCAAAAGGCTAAAATTTAAATATATAATTAAATAAATAGTAAAATCTTTATAAGGAAATTATCGAAATTAAATATTCAAACTTCCTTATTATTATAACAAAAATAAATTTTATTAAGAATATATATAATATAAATAAAGACTAATTAATAATTATTAAGCAAAACTTTATAAATATTATTAATAATAAGGGTTAATTTTTATTATTTAAAACCTTTTTTTAGAAGTTTAAATAATCCTATTAAATAAATAATAAAACATTATTTATATTATTTAAAATATTTTTATTTATTATATTATAAGGGAGGCTTTTATAAAATTATTTTAAAAAAATATAATAAGGTTAGGATTGTAAATATAACAAACTATTAAAATACTTTATTAAAGAAGGCCAAAACTATTTCTTTAATTAATATTTATATTTTAATTTAAATTATTATCTAGCAAACTAAATAATAAATATAATATATATTAAGAAAGCGGAAATACTCCTAACGGATAAGGCTTTTAAGGAAAAAATAAAAAAGTCTATTTCTATTTAAATAATATATAATAATAAAGCTATAAAATAAATTTATATATTTATTTTATTAAAGTTTTCGATTAATTAAATATTATTAGCAAAACTTTATTTATTTACAGTAACGTATACGAAGCAGCGAAAATATAAGGATATTTTATTAGAAATATAGAATTCTTATTATTTTAAAGTTTTAATTAATTAGAAGTTAATATTTTATTTTTTAGCTATATTTTTTAATTCTAATAACGAAATTTTTATAAATATTTAGATTTTAGATTTAAGATTTAAGATTTAAGATTTATTTATATAATAATCCTTATTGCTTTTATTATTAGCAAAATATATTAATAAATAATTTCGTTATTTTAAAGAAAACTTTATATAAAATTAAAGCTTTTAAAATAATAAAAATCGAAATTATAATATTAATTAAAAATTATAATATTATAATTCTTTAAGATATAGCTTTGATTTTTAATTTTATAATTAACTTAATATTTTTTAATAAAGTTAATAAAACAAATTTTTATTAAAATATAATATAAAATATCTTTTATATAATTAAAAATAGTTATAAGAACTATTTTTACTAACTTTATTATTTTTAAAGTTATATTATTTTGGAACGTATTTCTCCGGAGCCAAAAATATTTTTATTTATTAATTTAAATATTATATTAATAATATTAATATTAATATTAACAAAATGTTATATATTTTAAAGCTTTATTTTCTGCTATAATAAATAATAATTAATTTAATAAATATAAAATATATTATATTTTTAAAATTAAAAAGTAAATATTTTAATATTAAGATATAAAATATTTATTAATTAGGCTCTTAAAATATATATATTATAATTTTATTCTTTAAAATAAAGGTTATGATAGTAATATTTGAATAAGCTATTTTACCTATTTATATATTAAATATAATTAACTTTAAATTTATTATATTAAAAGTTAAGCTACCGAGATTTGTATATATATATTTAATTTAATTAATAAATATTATAGTTATTTAATTAAATTTATTTATATAAATAATAAAATAGTATTTAATAATAACTTCAAAAATTTTATATTAGAATACAATATTATTCGGGAGGTTATAGTTTTATATATTTTAAATTAAAACGGCTTATTAAAATATTCTAAAAAGGTAATTATTATAAAAGTTAAATATATAAAAATTACTTTAAAACTCTTTATATATTTCCAGCTTAAAATATATATAATAATAATATATTTATTTAATTATACCCTAATTAGAATATTATAAAATAAAATATTTTTCGAATTTCTTTATAATTATAAACCTTTATTAATTTATATTTATATTTTTAATTATAAAATTTATTTATTAAATTATTATGTTATTAAGCTCCGGAAGCTTTAAGAATATATATATATAAATTATTTAATTAATTATAATTTGCGAAATATTTTTAAGATTTAAATCTTTAATAAGAAAATAGTTATATATATTAAAGATATTATATTTAACGAAGCTATTTATTATAATTTATTAAAATTAAAATTATTTTTATTTTTAAATAAGCAAAAATATTAAGAAGTAATTTATATATTATTAAATATAATAATAAAGCCTTTAATTAATAATTAAATAAATAATAAAATAATAAAATTAATATATATTTTCGAAATTTATAAAAACGAATTATTTAATTAATTAATATTATTTTATATATTAATAATCTTTTTATTATTATTAAATAATTTTAATATTTTTATTTTCTTTATTCTACTTCCGAATAATATTTTAATAAGTATATTTATAGCAATAATACTTAATACCTTAATAAATAAAAAGGGGGAATTATTAAAAAAGGTAAAAAATTTGGATTATATAAATAATAAATATATATATTAATTAATATAACGATTAATAATATAATTTAAATTAGAATAATTTTATAAACTTATAATAACTTTAATATTATATAATATTAAGATTATAACTAGTTTTAATAAAAATAATATCTTATTAATAAAAATGTATTATATAAAAAATTATTATAAAACTTATATTATAATTTTAAGCAAATTCTATAAAGATTCCGAATTTTATATAATATTTATTTTCGATTTTATCAAATTTAAAAGGTTTTATTATAATAATTTATTATTTAAATTAAAAAACTAAAAAAGCTTATTTAAATATCTTAAATTTAAAGTCTTCTAAAAAATTATATATATTAAATATAATTATCTTATTAATTAAGGAATATTTTAATTAGTCTTAAAGCTTTTATTAATAAAAAATTTTTTATTATTTTAATTCTTTAAATATAAATTCGATAATAATAGTTTTCTTATTAAATATAAAATTTATTTATATATTTAAAATAATTTTCAAAAAATAATTTAAAATATTATAATAATTATTTTTATAATAAAAATTTTTCGAATATTTATAACTATAATAATTTACTTTAATTTAAAGTTTTATTAATATAATATTATAAACGTTTTTATTAATAATAATATCGATAAAATTATATATATTATATTTCTTAAAAATATAAATTTTTCAAAAAGCTTAAATATAAAATTTTATTATTTTTTGCTCTCTTAAGCTTTATATAATTTAAAATAATAATAATTATTTTAGTTTTATAATTTATTAATAATATTATAAAAATTAAAATTAAAATTAGTTTTTAATATAAAAAGGCTTTTTGTAAATAAATAGTTTATTTTATTCTTTTATATAAATAATATTATTATTTTATATATTATATAATATTAACATTTATATAATAATTTTGAAACTATTTTATTTAAGGAATATAAACTTTATATAATAAGGAAGCTTTTATAATTTTTAAATATTTATATTATTAAAAATTATATTATTAAATAAGTATAATTAAACTAGAATTCGTATATTAATAAAATTATTATTAAATTTAGAATTAAATTATTTTTAATTTTAAAAATATTATTATATAATAATTAAGCTATTTTAAAGCAAATTTATTATTATTAATAATTTATTAATTCTATTTTATTTATAATTATTATTATTAAATTTAATATTATTTTTATTAATTTATATTTAATTTAATTTTTTTAAAATTTATTTTTAAAATATTTCGTTTTAATTAATTATATAATAATTTATTTATTATTTATTAAAATATTTATTATTAAATATAATAATTTATTAAAAAATAATATTTTTATATTTATATTTGATATTATATTTGCAAATAATTTTATTATTAAAAAAAGTTTATTCGGTTATCTTTTTTAGTTTTATAAAAGCCTTATTAATTAGAAAATATTAAAGTAAATTGTTATTATTATATTAAATGTTAAAGTTAAATTACTTATTCTTTTAGAAATAGTTAAATAAATTATTTAATAAAATAGATTTTTCGAAGCTATTTAATTTACCTTAAAGGAAAATATTATTATTATTTATTAAAATTTTTTATATATTTTAAATATATTAATATATATTAATATTAATTTTATTAAGAAATTCAAAAAGGTTATATTTTTATTAAATAAGTTTTAATTATTAAAATATTAATAAATAATTTTATTAAGCTTTTTTTATATTAGAAATATTAAAAATTTATATAAATATTATAATTAATAAATCGGAAGGGCTATATAACTTTAAAAATAACTTAATTATTTTAAAAGGGTATATTAAATAGGATTTTAATTATATTTTATTATTTAACTTTAATATTATTATTTCTAAATTTTATTAAGCTTTGTTATTTATTATATAGCTAATAAGTTACCTAATTAATTATTAATCTATTTTATTTTATTTTATTCTATTTATTTAAGGCCTTATCGTATATATTAGGGAGTTATATTCTATTATTTAATAAAGCAGACGATTTTGCCCCAATTTGCTTTCCCCTTGGTGGTGCTTGGTGCATCCGACACTTACTTTGGAAGAAGTACATACATATGAATTCTTGAACAAATGTCTCACGTTCGTCCAGAAGGAAGCTTCACGATTAGTTCATTCATAGAAGCCTGCCACCAGCAGCTGCGCTCTATACGCGTTGTGAAGATTCTTGGGATGATGTTGTTAGCCCAATAAAACTACACATCAATCAGATCTGTGAAAAGACCGTATACAGAGAGGGAGGGTGAAGGCGAATCTTTGAGTCCTTCGTTATTCTAGAACTTTCGACAACTCTGGCACTTTCACTACAGACATATTGGCCTCAAATCAAAGAGCAATTACCCCTTCATATGAGATCCCATTGACTCGTTGCAATCCACGAAGTACAGGTCAATGGCTCCAGAGGATCCCCATTACTCTCCACCATCCTCTCAATCCCCATCGAGACCCCACCAATCAAACTTACCATCTTCCTACTGCTCACACTCCGATGCATCAGACCGCCAATCCCGATTTACTCCTTTCTTGTGGGCAGGAAGCGTAGGAATATCTTCTCCGCTCAAAATGTCCCTCGCCTTCCGCGAATTCCACTCCCCCCCCCCCACGACGAAGCAATCATATTCCCACTCTCCCGCTTCAGGCTTACCTTGGTACATACTTGCCCACCCTGTCTACAATCGAGATCTAGAACAGGCCTTCACACATCACAACCCCAATCACCCCCGAGAATAAAGAGAGCTGAATCCCTCATCGCCATGGCTAAAGTAGCCCTAACGCGCGGACTCACAAACAGCGAGATAAACAAGCGACTCCGTTTCGCGATAAATCCTCGCGATATCCATTCCCCCTTGCCCCTGACAACCCCCACCGAAGCCATCGCTCCCGAGAAAACCAGCGCGGTCGTCGAACTACCGCTCGCCCTTTCGCCCTTGCTGGGGTTGAACCTAAATCGACATCTAAACAACGCAGCTATCGTCAGCGGTGCGGCTCTTCCAACATGCACCCCCTCTTTGAGAGTGGGGAAGTTCTTGCTATTATTGTCGATTCGGAGATTACCTGGTGCGCTGGGCTGGGGATGAGGAGGGAGGGTAAAGACGAGAAAGGAGTGGGGGAGGTGTGTGGTCGGATTTGCGGGATTTGGATGGCCAACAGCGAGAGAATGCTGTGATGCGGCTAGATTCAAAGTTTGGGGAACAGGAGGCGCAGATGAGGGAATGGTATGGGGAGAATATGTATTCTAGACAAGGGAGATGAATGCACCTGCGTAGATAATGAAGCCCGCGAGGATGTATGGCTTCCGGCTTCCAACGGAGAGTGATATATGAATGTTATTGCGAGCCGGATTCCCAACAGTGGGAATAGAAGTTTGTGATTTTAAGGCCACGGGTAAATGTCTTATATTGCGCCTGAAGGGCTAGGTATGTGGACGTCAAAGCTTGCCTAGAACGGTAAGTATGCCTTTCTCGCGGTTCGAAAATTAACCCCCTAGCTATCACAAACAGGGGTTCGAAGAGAATAGGTCAATTCGAGTAGGTGAGAACCGCACAACTGCTCGTTCTGACACCAGTGCCCTACCACAAACGAGCAATGACGAACCAATTGCTTCTCACAGCCCGGACAGTGACCCGCGCTAGCAACCACCACAAACCCCCCCACTACACTACCCCTAACTACCCAAGAACTCCCATCGGATACACGCGTGATATATCCCCAACATTCGGCCTCACACTCGGCACCCCCCTCACCCCCCCCACCTCCACCCCCTCCATCCCCGCAGGCGCCCTCCTCGCCCTCCTAACCCCATCAACCAACCTCGCAAGCCCCAACAACTTCCCCTCCTCCCACTTCATCCCCATAATCTCCATCCCAACCGGCACTCCTACGGGCGCGTCCCCGGTTGGGGGGGAGAAACCCGTTGGTATGGTAACGACGGGGAAGCCTGTGACGGCTGCGAGGATGCCGTTCCGGCCGTATTGATTGGGGGAGCCAATGGGGACGACGAGGTTGCATTGTTCGGGGTAGAGGAGCGCGTCGAGGGCGTGGGTTGTGAATGTTTGGTGGAGGGTTTGGGTGAGGGCGGCGATGAGGTGTTGGGTGGGGGGGTAGGTGATGTTGCTTGTGGAGGAGGTGAGGGCTGTGTTGATGAGAGCGTGTTGGTTGGGTATTACGAGGAAGTTGTCGCTTGCGTAGACGGAGGTGGTTGAGTGGGGGTGGGTGCCGTGTTGGGAGGGGTTGGAGAGGTATCTATCTAGCGACTCGCGGTATTCGAAGCTCTGGGTATCGTAGTTGGCGAGGATGTGGGTGGAGTTGTATACTGGCGAGGTTATTGGGATGATGGTTGCACCTGCGGCGGTGAGGGCGGTGATGGTGGTGGCCAGAACGTCGTTGACGGGTGTAGTCTCGTTGCTGGGGGTGTGATTGAAGAAACCTTCGATTAGGCCAAAGCGTTTACCACGGAGAGAACCTCGATGGAGCGCGGTCGTGTAGTCTTTCCCAATCGATGTCTGGGGAATCGATGCCGTCGCGTTATCCTCGGGGTCATGGCCCACACTGGCCATGACCGTAAGCGCAACAGCCAGATCATCAATATTCCGCGCGATGGGCCCAGCAGCGTCTTGTGTGTGGGAGATGGGCATTATGCCCGCTCTCGAGATCAACCCTCGCGTGGGACGAATACTGAACAGGCTATTCGCACTTGCTGGGCTTCGAAGAGAATTGACCGTATCTGTTCCAGTGCCGAGGACGGCGAAGAATGCTGCGATGGCTGCGCCTGTGCCTCCGGAGCTCCCACCCGGTGTTCGTGTGTGGTCGTATGGATTCACAGTCTGCCCACCGAGAGAAGATACAGAAAGTCCCTCAAGAGCCATTTCGTGCAGATTTGTCTTCCCAAGTATAATTGCTCCGGCATTCTTTAAGGCTTTGACAACTGGAGCGTCGTCGGCTGGCTGCAAGTCTGCAAGAGCACGGCAGCCACCAGTTGTGTTCATATCCTTGGTGTCATAGTTGTCCTTCAATAGGACCGGTATGCAGAACAGCTTCCCAGTCCCATTTCCAGAGGTCAAAGCCAGATCTTCCTCATCGGCACGGGATAAAGCATTCGGATTCAGGGAGATGATAGCGTTGAGGGAAGGGTTGTACGCTTCGATACGGGCGAGGAAAGAGGAGACAATGCTGCGGCATGTGGTGCCGCCACTATACAATGCATCGTGAATGCCGCCGATGGTGGATTCGCGCACGTAGAAGCTTTCGAGTTGGGGGAATGCCGGGGTGATACAGGAGGTCAGAAGGATCCAGATCGATATGGATACGAGGCGTTTCTGTACTCATTAATTAGACAAGGCGACGCCTGACAGTGATATCTAGGTACTTGCCATGTGCTGAGGCTGGCATAGTCAAGCAATGCTATAAGGTAGTCATGTACTCGAAGCATCCGGGAGCTGGAGACACCATTTGGACTTCGTCCAGCACCCCCAGGCACGAGACTATTTGAGGCTAGCAAAAAAGCTGACCCTTGTGCAGACCTTTTTTGTGCATCTCTATTCAGCAGTTATCAACGGTTGCAACTTGCGCCAGCATGAGATCTATCTGTACGTGGTGCTGGCTACGAACCTTCTAGTCGTTAGGAGAGCCAAAGATCTCAACGGTATCGGCGGTATACTTGTGCGATAAAAGTACATACGAAGCGTATCATTCGGGCCCCCGTATACGAACTCTACAAGTCAACCCCTAGAGTAAATAGTCGGGGTTGCGAATCCGGGCATTTGAATTCGGGATCTTCCCAACCCATTGTTTGTCTCCTCCATTATCTTCTTTGTTCTATTATCAATTTTGATGGATGGAAAGTACATGAAAAGCGTACTCTAAGCTCTTTGCTTTTGCTATTTATCATCGAGTTTGTCAATCCTGAAGATTTTTAAGTACGTTAGGTGGTGATGTGAAAAATGCCAAGAAGTCATAACCGTTTTGAATGAGCCTATAGGTTATCCGACCACCACTAAAAAACTCGGCCGACTATATTAGGGTCGGACGATTATTAGTCTAGCTATATCAAGATTAGCTTTAAAAAAAAATTTAAAAAAACTTTTTAGTTAAATAACCTTCTATTTTTTATATAATTTTATAAATTTTAAATTTATAGAATAAACCAGGATTAATTCGAGATTGATTCTGAATTAATTATTAATAAAAATAATTTTAATATTAAATAAATTATTATATTTAAATTTATTATTATATTTATATATTATTATATTAGTTTAAAGATATTATTTATTAAATGTTTTTTTATTTTCCTTAATTATCTTCAAAGCTATCTTAATAAATATATATATATTGTTAATATATCCTTAAAAGACTAAAGAAAAGCAAAAGAAATTTATAATTTAATAAATTATATTTAAATTAATCCAAATTTAATTTAGATTTAAACTTAATTTAATAATAAATTTAATATTTATAAAAGCAAAAATATCTGAAAAAGTATTCCTTATTAATATATTTAAATAATACTCTTTATATTTGATATATATATCGATATTTTAAAGTTATATATTATTAATATTTATATTTAAATTTTATAAAAATATAATATATATTTTTTATTAAAGATAATTTGAAATAGATTCAAAAGATTTAATAATCTTATAATAATTTATATAACTTATAAATTTAATTTATAATTATATAAGAATTAACTTTAAATTAATTTATAATTAAATTTATTTAATATTTAAAAAGATAGTTTATTTAAGTTCAAAAGTAATTCGAATAAAAGAATATATATAAATAATAAAATAAAAAATATAATTAAATAATTAAATAAATAAAAATTTAAATATTTAATTTGAAGTTAATTTTAAATTAATTATAATTTAAAATTAAATTGATTTTAAATTATTTCTAATAAGCTTTTATTTTATATTAATTATATAAATAATAAAGACTTAGAATAGAAAATATATTTTTTCTAATTATTGAATATTATCAAAAATATTTATATTAAATATTTTAAAAATCTTTTTTTAAAGTTAAATAATCCCTAATTAAAGCTAGAGAACTTATATTATATTATTAAATATATATTAATTAAAAAGAAAAATTATAATAATTAATTTATATTCGATTCAAAATTATTTTAAAATTAATTTTAAATTAATTTAAATATTAATTATCAAACTAGTTTTAGAACTTTATAATATATAAATTATTAAGTAAAGTTTAATATTCTTATCCTTAATAATCTAGCTTATTATTTATATTTTATTTTAATTTTATATAAAATATATATATATTCGCTGCCGCTATATAATCGTTTTTTATTAGAGTTATAGAATAGCTTCTTTAAGTTTATTAAATAAATAAAAGACTTAAGATTAATAATTAATTTAAAATTTAATTTAATTAATTATATAGGAAAATTCCTTTATAATCTATTATTAAATATATTTTATTTAAATTATTAAATAGAATATATTATAAATATTTATTAAAATATTAGTTAAATAGACCGAATTAAAGTTATTATTTAGAAGCAAAAAATACTTTATTATCTTAAAGAATAAATATTTGATAATATTTAATTTAAATATAAATTTAAATATTAAAATATAAATAAAGGAGTAAATTTTTAATTATTTATTAATTAATTTTTATTTGATTTTGAATTAATTTATAATCAATTAATATCAATATATTTAATATCTTGATATTAATAAGGCTAATATTGAAATTTTTTTTTTTTATAAGAAATAAGCTTAGATCTTTTTATAATTAGAAGCTTACAAAGTAGATATAATATTTAAAAGGGTAAAAAGATTAATTAATAAAATTATATTTATAATATTCGAATTAAAATCAGGAAAATATAAAAGATTCAATTCGGGATTAATTTATAATTAATTTAAAAATCTTGCTAATTATATATTTTATAATTTTTATATTTTATCGAGTTTATATAAATAGATTAAATAGCAAATATTATTAACGAATATTTACGAAAATATTCGAATTAATTTCCGAATTATTATAATCTCTTATTTATTAGTTTTATCTTTATAATAATAACTTTAAAATAGTCTTTATAAATATAAATAAAATACAAATTAAAGGTATATATAATCTAAATTCAATCTTAATTTAATATTAATTTAATTAAGATTTGAATAATATTTTCAATTTATCAATCCTTATCTTTGGCCTTGATATTGATATATATAATAAACAATTATTTATTATAATATTTATTTTAAATATAAAATTTATTAAAATATTAAAATTAATTAATATAATAAATCCGTTTATAAATAAATAATAGTTTTATTAAAATATTCTTCAAAAGAAAATTACTTTAAAATTTATTAATTTTTAATTAATAATTAAATCCAAATTAAATCTAAATTAAATCTAAATTAAATATTTATTATTTTTCTAAATTTATTATTATATATTCCAAAGATTTATAATTGGACTTATTATAAATAAAATATTAATATCGCCTTAAATATTAATATATATTATTTCGAAATCTTAAAAGAAATCTTTATTATAATTTATAATTATATTAATATAATCGAGCAAATATATTATAAAAATAATATTATTAAAAAAGGCTTAATATTATTATATATTATTATAAAATAAGTTTAAATCCAAATCAAATCTAAATTAAATTTAAATTAATTTATATTTAATTTAGTATTAGAAACCTTAATTAATATAATATTTAATAATATTTAACGTTTTTCGATTTCGATATATAATATATATATTGCTAAACAAGTTTATCGGAAAGGTTTTATAAATTTAAATAAAAATTAAATAATAATTAATCTTATTTTATTTTAAATTTAATTTGGAATTAATTTAAATATTAGGAAATTATTATAAAAATCAGAAGTAATTATTAATCGAAATAAACTTTAATAAAAAAGATAATATAAAATCTTTTATATTTTCTAAAAACCGAAAAAAATAATTAAATTTTATATTTAATAATAATTTTCGATTATAATTAAAATCAAGATTAAACTCTTAAAGATTTGAAAGGTAAAATTAAATCTTAATTAATTTTAATTTATTTATTAATTAATTTCAATTTTTTTTAACAAATAACTTTAATAAATTAATAGAATTCGTTTAATTAATTATTAATTAATAGCTTAAAATAAAAATAAAAAGAAGCAAAAGTTCAAAAATTAGAACTTAAAAATAAAAGAATAAAATTAGAAATAATATAATTAAGAAATTAAATAAATAATAAAAAGATATAATTAAATTGAAATTAAATTAGAAATAATTTTAATTAATTTTATTATTTATTTATTTTAATTTAAATTAATTTAATTTATTAATTAAGATTAATTTTTATTTAATCCTGGATTAATTTCGATTCAATTTAATTAGTTTATTCTTTATTATTTTTATCTTTCCTAATTTCCTCTTTAATCTTTTTTTTTATTTCCTTTTTAACCTTCCCTTCTATTTCCCCCCTAGCTTCTCCCTTAGTTTTTCTTCTTATTTTTCCCTTAGCTTCTTTCCCTGTCTCCTTTTTTATTCCTTTTATAGTTTTTCCTCTAGCCTCCCTTTTAATTTTTTTTTTAATTTCCCCTCTAGTTTCCCCCTTAACCTCCTTATTATTCCTATTATTTTTATTAAAATACTTGTTAATAATAGATATATTCTTAGCCTCTATTATATTAGAATTATAATCCGAATAATTAAAATATTTTAAAGAATTATAATAAATAAATTTTTATAAATATTTTATATTTAATTAATAATTAATCTAAATTTAAATCGAATTTAATTTAGAATTAAGTTATTAAGAAATTAAAAACTTATTAATTTATAATTTTTATAATTATAATAAGATATTTCTTTCTTTAAACCTTTAAATAGAATACAAATATATATCTTATAAGACTAAATTAATTAATAATTAATCTTATTTTAATTTTAAATTAATTATTATTTAATTCTTCTTTAAAAACAATTTTTATTTAATTAAAACCTTAATAATTTTTTTTATTAAATTAAAGGTTTCAAAAGCTATATTTTCTAATTAATAATATATAAGCTACTCGAAGAATTTTAAATTAATTAATATTTAATCCTGAATTAATCTAAAACTAAATTTATTAATTAATTATATAATATTTTAAAGTTTCTAAGAACTATAACTCTCTTAAAAGATATTTATTTTATAATTTTTTAATATATATTTATAAAGGGCTAGAATATTTAAAAAGCAAATTTATAATTATATTAGTTTTAAATTGAATTTGGATTAAATAAGAATTAATTCTATTATAATAAAATAAAACTTTTTATTATTTATATTAAAATAATAGAAAAGCTTATTTATTATAATATATAACCCGTCCTATTCAAATTAATTAATAAATAATCTTAAATTAATTTAAATAAATAAAATTTTAATATTAAAGATAAATTAAATTAAATTAAGATTAATTAGCAAATAATTTTGAATTAATTTTAATAAATAGAATTTTAAAATAAAAATTAAATTAAATTAAATTAAGATTAATTTAGAATTAAATTATTATTATTATCTTATTTATTAATTTTTTATTTTATATAAGTTAGTTTATAAAATATTAAGTTAAGGTTTTATATTAAATATAAATATTATTTTTCTTCAGATTAATTATTATAATAAATTTAATTAATTAAAAATTAATTATTAATTAATTATATAATAAATTTATAATTAATTATATAAAAGGTATATAATATAAGAAAGATAATAAGGCGATTATAAATAAAACGAAGATAAATTATACCCAAACTCTAATTCTTAGCGTAGTCGTCTGAGTTTTTTAGTAGTGGTCGGATAACCTGCCTCCTCCTATACTCAGGGCATATCAGCTCCACTAAATGCCTCATTATCGATAGGGCCTAGATTGATCAGCCAAGTATGTAGATGAGCCTGTATTCCTATCTCCTAAGCCAACAGGTTATAAGCCCGGTTAGCGTCTATGCTTCCAATATTGCAAGGCTAGATTGTTATTTATCTTCGCGTAAAAGCCCAGGAAGGGTTTAGCTTAAAAAAGGTTGCGTATTCGATCCCGTTAATAGGCGAATATTTGGAGTAGCAAAGCTAATAATCCGAATAATTACTTATCTAGTTAAGGGAGAGTGTTGGATTATATAACTGAATAAGTAATTCTAGGGTGTGGTCACATTTTTAGAATCTTATTCTCAACAACATCCAAGGGATCCCTACCTGTTCAACAATCACTTGTTTTAATCTCCCTCAAGATCTCATAGGCTTCGAGGCGGCGACTTTCATCATGACAGTCAAGAAGATCCTAGTGCTTGGGAGTGGCATGGTTGCTCGCCCTTGCGTTGAGTATCTTGTCCGAGATTTGAAGAACGAAGTGACCATTCGTATGTAGCTCCATAGCCTTGAGCCAGACCTCGCTCACGTAGACTACTACAGCTTGTCGTACTTTTTCGACAGCGGAGACCCTCGCATCCAGCCCTTCCTCGCACCAAGGCCATTCTCCTCGATGTCTCTTCCACCAATGACCTCGACAAAGCTATTGCAGATCACGACCTGGTCATCTCACTCATCCCTTATGTCTACCATGCTGCAGTGATCAAATCGGCAATTAAGAGCAAGGTCAGCGTAGTGACCACAAGCTACGTTTCTCCTACAATACGCGAGCTAGAGAAGGCAGCAAAGGAAGCTGGAATCGTGATTCTTAATGAGGTTGGTGTGGATCCGGGCTTCGATCATCTCTACGCCATCAAGACTATTGACCAAGTTCACGCAAAAGGCGGAAAGGTATGCAGAGTCGAGAATCACTATCACGTCTGGAAATTGATAGGTCTACCGCAGGTGAAAGAATTCTATTCCTACTGCGGTGGCCTCCGTTAGTACTTCTCGGAGCCTTTTCTCTCCTTTGCGTGTGAGACAATGGGCCTTGAGATGTGTTTCGGGGCATTTACAAGACTTGTTTCACTCCTCGCTTTCTCGCACTAGAAGAGCTATGCTGACTCGGAAACTTACTACAGCTGCGCCGGAGTGCGCAAACAATCCGCTAGGATTCAAATTCTCATGGTCACCCCGAGGCGCTCTCATGTCGCAGCTCAATTCCGCATCATTCATTTCCGATGGCAAGCAAGTTGATATCTCCGCCAAAGATCTCATGTACTATGCAAAACCCTACTTTGTCATGGATGGGTACAAATTCGTCGCCTACCCCAACCGCAATTCTGTCCCTTTCCGCGAGTTCTACAAGATTCCAGAAGCAGACACAATTGTGAGAGGTTCACTGAGGTACGAAGGGAATCCAATGTTTATCAAGGCTTTGGCAGACATCGGCTGGATGGATGCTGAAGAGAAGGACTGGTTGAGGTCGAGAATGACATGGGCGGACATCACGCAGCGTATCATCGGGGCAAAGACGTCTTCGGACAGGTATGTTGCGTGGCTCTATGTGCGCCCGAAGTCAATCTGATGCCCGTCTCCTTTAGCGATCTTACGTCACGACTCAGGGACATTTGCAAGTTCCCATCCGAGGCTGAGGCCGACCGCATCATCTCAGGCATGCGCTCCTTCGGCCTCTTCTTGGCCGAAGAAGCGAGCGTTCGAGGATCAAACCTGCTGGATACTTTGTGCGCGCAATTGGAAAAGCTCTTGAGCTTTCAGCCTAGAGAACGAGATTTGGTGATTCTGCAGCACAAATTTGTGGTGGAGTGGAAAGATGGCAAGAAGGAGACACTCGTCTCCACGCTCGAATTGTTTGGGGATCCAAACGGATATTCGGCAATGTCGAAATCGGTGGGTGTGACTTGTGGCGTTGCGACTCAACTGCTACTGGATGGGCTTCCGGCGTTGAAGACTCCGGGTGTGCTTGCGCCGTACGAGAAGGATATCTGTGATCCTATCAGGCAGGGTGTGGAGCTTGAGGGCCTCCATATGAAGGAGAGTGTCGCTGGAATAGCCTAGGAATGGACCGGGTATCTTTGGCTCAATCTGTCAACCCAAACTCGGTAGAAGAATAACCTCTCACACGCGGGCTGACATGTGCTGTGTATTACACGCCACCGTGTTGCTGGAAGATGATAATACAATGCTCGTGTGCGCCATACTGGGGTCGACAAGTACTGAAGAATACGAAGATGTCCATACCCTAAATACCTTACTGGAAGAAAAGAACTTAAGTGACGATCTTGATGTTCACATACACGTTAATGCTGCAAGTGGAAGTTTCGTCGTCCCATTCATCCAATCGGATTTGAGCCGGGACTTTCGCCTTCCACTCCTCTGCTCCATCCATGTCTCTAGTTACAAAAGTAGTCTGATCCAGATACGTTTAGACAGCTAAAGTTCGCTGACGTTCCTTCCGCCCAGTATGGGTAAGGTTCGAGCCAGGATCGAGCCTATGTCTCGCCCTGCCAAATTTTCTGCAAAGTCTGACTCGCCCGACGGTTGGATGGGTAGCCTGGCGCTCCCAAAACTTCCTACCCGACGAGCTGATCTTCAGCATCGACTACTGCCTCTCCGTTTGAACCTCTGCTACAGTCAACTTCTCGAAATCCAATGCTTGTGTCGTCGGGCGGTGTTATGGGCTTCTCCATATGGGTATTCACGTCTATGTAGGAATCAATCGACATTTCTAGCGCGACGATGATTGTTGGATCATTGGTATTCAAGTTGTTTACATAGGTACACAAGACAGCCCGCAGAACAAGTCGAGCGCACTCTTTTACCTTCTACAGTCGGTGGCTAGAAAGGATTAGAACTTCAATACGCGCACCCCCTTCTCGGAATCAATTCTTAAAGATTAGTGTGCATGGACCTACCCCTGTCTCTCCGCAAGCCCCACAACCCTATCTTTCACGGTTTCTTGCCCATCTATCTTGACCTCCACAATCTGGTCCACACCTTGATACTCCGGAATGCCGAGCTCGTATTTCTCCGCCATTGATGCCGACAGAAACCTACCCGCTACAAGTCAGCCTCTCTCATTGCTCCCCCCCCTACAACAGAGCAACCCCTGAACAAAGTTACAGGCCGAGAGCGGGCAGAAGAGCAGAAAGTCGAAAACAAAACTCACCTCCCGCCCACAAAATGCGTCCCTCGGAAGTGCCTCACTAACGGCTTCGGCGCCGTCAGACTAATCAGTGTCGCCGGATGGAACTTCGCTCCCGGCCCTTCCTTCGGCGGTCCGTCTGCGATATCCCAGGACGAGGGCGCGTCGACGGAGAGCACGGGGACAGAGGTGTTTTCCATGGCAGTGATGACAGATTTGAAGGGGTCGCGGACAGCGCCAGAAAAGGAGAAGCCTGGATGGTTCTATTAGGTATGTGATTTTGATGGATGATGTTTTAGCTCTTAGGGCAGGTACCGAAGATAGCATCGACGACATGATGCGATTCTTTCAACGATCCCTCGAAGTCTTCGGTGAATGGCACGTTCAGGTTTTTCAATTGCTTGGACAATCGCTCGTAAAGATCGTTTCGGCTGCGTTTCGGGTAGTAGATTGTGGGGCTGTAGCCGTAGTGGTGGAGGTGGCGGGCTGCCACTAGGCCATCGCCGCCTTCAATATGTTTAGTGCACGTTGCTTTTATCGACCTGGAGGTTGGAGAACTATTGAAAGCGAGAGAAGGGTATAACTTTTACCATTGTTGCCGGGCCCGCATGCCACAAGGATTTTTTCGCCTTTGCTTGGGGGATGTACGCGGTAAACTTGTTTATGCATGTCAGGACGTTCGAGATGCAATTCGAATAGACTTTAAATTACCTGCTTGAGACACCGAAAGACCTGCCAATTCCATCAATTGATCTATGGAAAAGGCGCCGATGCTCATGAGATCCTTGTCCAGTGCGGTGGCGTTCTTGGCGTTGAGAGTCTTTATACAGTGGTTATTAGCTTTAGCCAGTACAGTTGAAATCACCATACCCTGAGAGCCATGATGGAATGGGAAATCCAAACAATGTCAAGAGATTGTAACAAGATGAAGTAGTTCGACGATATGTGTGTGGATGTTTTCGGCCACCGGTCGAACTGCTATTACAAGACTTTTACCACAAAAGTTGGGCTCCTGAGAATGGAGATTCCAGAGACCAATCTTAAAGCTGCCTTACGAGGTCATCAGGCTCGAAAGGGAGGAGTCAACATTCCGTCAATGAAGACAAGATGGAGTCTCGGTACGCTACTTGAGAGATATTGTTGGGGTACAGCGCCGGGAATTGTCATGGCGTTGCCACCAACATAGCCGAGGAAACCTCAATTGAGAAAATATTCGTCCCCAAGCCGACCTGCTTCAATCTTTCTTCCATTTGCTACGAGTGGCTTTGTGTGTAGTCTATTTACACGTGTGTTTGCAAACAGTAAGCACCCCAGGACCCTGGCGACAGCATCGTCCATCACAAACAGAATGCCCTTTACCCCATTGCCGACTTCCTGCAAAATTCCTAGGTGCTTTCCCAACCATATTTCGTTCTTTCAACTCTTGGTGCGTTTTCTGCAAATACAAAGGTTATGAGCAGTAGTTTCCATCTTCCTCTAAGAGACGCTCTGCCCGGGCATCAGCAGTCTAGGGCCAGAGCTTGCAGAATTTCCTCGGTGCGCTGTAGGTGCAAAACACACACAAGAGGCGATCCTATGCCAGCCTAAGAATTTGTGGACGGACATCCTGGCTTCCGGCTCACGGAGGGTTTTCTGCTCTCTCCTAGCAGCAACATACCCTATACGTGACTGACTGGCCATCTGCTGCCCATCATCAAGGCCACCATCTCAACTTGATGCTACTCCGGGCTCGTTCCTCCAGAGTAGACTCGGCCGTCTATGGCTTTGTTGAAACCACCATTTCAGCATCTATAATTAGAGTGTACTTCAAGACATCTCAGCCGGCATCCGAACCACATCCATCTCAACTGGTCCTTGGGCCAAGTCCATCTCAACGGGCCCTCGGGTCACATCCATCTGATTGGGTGCCCCTCCTTCCGGTTTGAACGACACTATCACAATCTTGCCTTTTGGATCTACTGCGTAGAGCTTCGACCCTGTCGGATCGAATCTGAGGCAAGAAGTCCCTTGTGTAGTCACGCCGCTCTGCTCTGGTAGCGAGACTGAAAGTCTCTCTGGTGCTTCCGCTTCACCACAGATGCCGCCGTCCCCATGGCCAGTCAACCCAACGAGGAAAATCTTGCCCGTCCTTTCTAGCACAGCAAAGATGCTTGCTTGACTCGACACAGTGCCAGCGACCAGCGCTCGCTGGTCTTTTAGCTGTTCGAGGTTGTGAATCGATGATGCTGGGACTGAGCCAGGCGGTGTCACCACTAGGGAGCAGAATGGCCATTCTCCTCCGTTCCGCCAACGTTCTGTTGAAGCTGCAGTTGTACACAGGATGTAAGGATGCCCACTCGGCGCAGTGAAGTGTGATACTGAGGTCACGCCATCGGAATCCGTTTCCTGTGTTTTGATGTCAGTTTGCAAGCTAGTGCTCGTCCACGCTAGCCCATGAGACTGCATACTGGCTTGTATCTATTCTTTGTGATAGCGAACGGGATCTGTACCGCTGATCTGCCTTCATCGAGAGCCCATACCAAGACTGTATTCCGAATGCTAGTGACGCAGGCAAGTTTGCTGGCTTTCACGTCCAAGAACATGATTTTGGGGAAATCACTGCCAGGCACAACATATTCTCGAGGCTTTTCTTTTTGTAGAGGCAAACCCTTTGTCAGATCAATCTCAAACAGGAGAATGCGGCCTTCAAATCGGTCACTCGCGCTCTCTCGACGCTGTCCAACCAATATTGTAAGTCTGAAGTCGTCCTCATCTATCGAAACTCCAGTCCCATCCCAAGCTTCGTGAGGCCATCTCAATAGGACTTCGTTCCTTCTTTGGCTATTCCACTGCCCATTCCATAGGCCAAGAAGTATCGCCTCCCGAAGATTCGAAATGAGAGTGAAATGCTTTGATAGAGCAATTTTCCTAATACTGAACGCCTTCTGGAACGTCTCTTGCAGTATCAGGACACCATCTAAAAGCCCACCATCTTGAGACTCCACCGAAAACACGCAGATCTCGGTGGAATGACAGAAGAAAATGGAACTGCAATCTCTTGATAGTCCGGCGAGTGAGAAGCTTCTCCTCCGTAATCCTCTTCGCAGCGGCAGCTGCACGATCTTAGGGTCACCATGCATTTGCCATCGTCGTAGGTCCCCTTCCAGATATCCCGGCGAGCTATCTGGACTGTTTACCACTACTGAAGCCGAGCTACTTGAAGTATTTCGTCCAGAGAGCTCGGCGAAAACGCGTGAGCCTTCGCAAGATGTCAGGGACCAAGTTGAGATACTAATTATTCGAGGGTACTCACTCGTCGGAGACAGAGGCTCTATTCTAGAAGCACATTCTTGAGGGTTTCGCCTCTCCAAGTCTTCTCGAACACCTTCCATTTCCGAAATAAGCTTTGTCCTTGTAGGCTCGTCGCATGTTTGAGTGGATTGGACTAAGCAATCGTACTGCTGAGCGCGGGTGTCATCACAGGCGAGGAAAAACTCAATCTACGATCGGAGTTAGCGCCGTCTATCATAGGGGCAATCTTGATCACCGTCTTCCCACGGAAGCCTTCAAATCCAGTGTCCAACATCAGCTGCGCCAATACGCTTTGCAGCCTCTCAGGAATCCGACTTGGTGGAAGATAGCGAGCTAAAAGAACAGCGCAATCGAGCAGGCCGAAGAAGAAGTGCCACTTGTCAAGTGGCGGTGGGCCCCGTCGAAGCCTGGCCATGGGCCAGTCTTGCCAGTAGGCATTAGAAGCAGAAGAAGTTGACGCAATATGAGTCGTGAGTAGCTCTTGCAGGAACTTCGTCACCTCAAACACGGCCTTCTCACTTTCATCAACTGCCACAACGTCGCCGCTCTGATCTTCACCTCCACTCGTTTGGGCGAGCTTCCTTTTTTCGGTGGTGATTGCGTTGCGAATGAGCTCATGCACACCCGGAAGACTTAGATGTTGGCTTTTGCGTCCGGGAATGAGATTAATCAGGTCGTCGGCATATCTAAATACAGCACGCAAACTGTTGTACTGTCCACCTGCCTGCAAGAGGTCAGAGTAACCAAAGTATTCCAGATGCACATCCTTACGATAGAAACACCGGCGAAGATGAGTCCAAGTATGGGAATGGGCAGCGCGTCTGCTAACGGCTGAGAACGCTCGAACAAGGAAAAATATTGTGATGCAAGACGAATCAAGTAGAGCGTTGTAGTTCTACTGAGACGGCCTGCAAAAGTCTGCTGAGATTCCTTGCGTGCATCCACTATCTCACTAAACCTGGCAGATATGTTCCTCCTGAGAGTGTCGTATGGCCCGGAATTTAGCGTCGTGACTTCACTGTGGTGGAGCAGAGCCAGTGTTGCTACAAGAGCCCGCAACTGGGTCTCTCTGAAGATGCCAGAAGTTGGATCTCCACACTGCAGGAGTGATTTTGAGAGGTACATAGCGAGCCGCAAAACTGTGTCCGAGGATTCATTGTGTCGTTGTGTCACAGGACCGATATCCTGCGAGCGCCGCCAGCATTCGTCGTCGATCGCCTTTTGCAAATCTAGTAGCTCCACAAGCGACGGACTTCCGCTGGCATCAAGTTGCAAGAAGCGGTCTCGCAGAGTAGGCCCCGGAGTGAGTGGATCATTAACGTCTCCCGTTTGCCAGCTCATGATTGAGATTCGTCTCGGCAAGGCTGAGGGAAAAGTCTTTAGGATACAACTACGAATAAATTGGAAGAGCTACAGAAGCCATCGCCGGCGGGCTGGGGGGCAGTGACATCCCCAAAAGGAAATGGTCGTGTGGGCAAACAAAGCAATGGAGCCACACCTGGCAACAAGGCTACGAATCACGCCCCGACGTAACTTGCATCATTCTGGAGGTGTGGCAGCCATCAGTCCCATGGCTGCAGTTACAGGTGCGACTGAGGGGCTTGGCCGTAGCTGAGCTGTCGCAGTTGACGCACCATTCGTGTTGAATGGCCAATCAACTGACTAGACATGTAGCTATCCTTAACAAGTAATAAAGTAGTTGACGAGGCAATAGTTAACTGTATTCAATATAGTATACTGCCGCTTTAAACATTTCCCCCTAAAGCCCCTAAATGGCCCTCCTTAAACAGCCTTCCTCAAACGGCCCCTCTAAAGGGCCCCCGAAAATGATTGCAAAAGCGAAATAAATTCTCCATCGCAATATTTAGGGGTCCCGTTTATGTGGGACCGTTTAGGGGGGGCAAAAGCAGCTTTAGTTGAATGACCATTCAACGTACTACTGCAGTTAATTGGCCAATCAACGATATTGGTGCTTCAACTGCGACAGCGCCTCCACACTACCCCTCCTTTCTCTATACGGCACAAGATAAGGCAAACATGGTCATAATCCAAAATGGAATTTGGCTTATCTCCTTATCTCTCTCAGTATTCATTTTTTCCTTTCTGTTCATTCAGGCCCCCCCTTAAGCTGGCCCCCTTGAATAGGTACCCCTTTAAGCGCACACTTTTAAATAGGCCCCCCTTAAGCGCACCCCCCTAAATAGGCCCCTCTTAAGCACAGCCCCCCCAAGCGGGCCCCCTTAGATAAGCGTCTTTTAAGCGGGCCCTTTTAAACAAGCCCCCTTTAAACGGGCCCCCTTAAAAAGGCTTATCATAATAGGGAGGGAGCTTAGATAAACGCGCTTACGTAAAGGAGGAACATACTTGGGTAGGCCTAAAGCCTATTTAAAGGGGTGCGCTTAAGGAGACCTCTTTAACGGTACGTATTTAAGGGGGCTTGCTTAAAGTATTATAAATACAGAATAGAATAAATCGTACGAGGTACGAGAAAAATTGAATGCTAAAAGAGATAAGAAGATAAACCAAATTCCATTGTGGATTATGACCATATTTACCTTATCGTGTGCCGTACTCTTATCCTCGACCACAAATATAGTTGACAGAAACAAGATCATGCACCTCATCGAGGCCTCTCAATTTGATTAAGAATGACCTAGATCGAACAAGTAGGCAGAAAATCTGTTGTTATTGAAGCTTTATCGTCGCAAAAGAGGGGAGGTAGTTGCAGTTATAATCAGGTAACCCGTCTCCCCGTACATTCGATTTCCATGTCTCATGTCTCGATTCACGTATGCATATCAAAGTTCCCCAGATATGGCTTGTTGTAAACGATGCTTGCCCAACGCATGAGCTCTACACAATCGGTAGTTGGGGCACCCCCACTTTCTTTGGCGGATCACTTGCTGCAGGTAAATTGAGGCTACAGGGCTTGGCAATGTGCACCAGTGCTGCGCAAAACGCCACACCCAAGAGCGAGGCCATGTTACGAGCCTCTCTTAAAGGGCGCCAGCTCGCCTTGCTTTGATTCTGTGAGCCTGAGTCATTGCCTTTAATTGCCCGCACAAGCTGCACTTTCTAAGGCAGAAAAGAGAAAACAACATGGCATTCGCGGCTAACAATCGATTTCTCAAGCATCTTCACGCGAATGTCGATCCAGATCCTGAGGCATCTAATGAGCCTCATAATCACCACGATGGCGATGATGGCGAGAAGAGCTACGGTGTGCTCGGATGGTTAAGTCACGAGGTCTTTCGAAAGGATTGTCTGGACAGGAAATTGGAACGACATCATATGACCGGTAGATCACAGTCATCAAAAGTCTAGGATTGGCAGCTACTAAGAAGTTTACAAGGCATTGCATTCTCAGGAGCTGTGGGTATTGGATTATACCAGACTTCAGGCGAGATCATCACCCTTGGGGGTCCCGTTGGAGCCTTGCTTGCCTACATTTTTGCTGGGCTCGTCGTCTTTTCAGTCATGAGATGTCTCGCCGAAATCGCCTCGGTCCGGCCAGTGACAGCACCAATCATAGATTTCCCCCACACTTTCGTCGACGAGGCACTTGGATTCTCCGTCGGCATCATGTACTGGTAAGCGCTTAGTACATTGGCTGAGATCCAAATGGGTACTGATTGTGACTATCTAGGTTCGCCAACTGTATGAGTATGGTGACACTCACCATAGCGGCGGCAATGTTCACACAGTATTGGAAATCTAATTTCAGCATGACGTCCGCTACGTTCGTGCTGCTTCTAGCTTTGTTCTTCATGAATGCTTGCGGTATACAGGTCAGTGGCATGGTCGCACGTCTCTTGTTGGAACCAGGCTGATCATTCCAAGCTCTATGGCCGCATGGAGTGGGTCTTCAAATGGCTTAAGATCTTGTTAACCTTAGGGCTATGCATCCTCATGATTATCATCAAAGCCGGTGGTCAGTCGTTCCATTTAGCTGCATTCAGTCTGGGTTTGCTTCATACGCTGACAAAGAGGATAGTCGGACCGGGGGTCGTGGAAAGTAGTAAGTCGTCTTCAGCTTTGATACCCACAATCTCTACAAAGATTGATCGTTGTCTCAGACTTCGGGATTTCTCGGGGGTATAAGCCAACGGGCTTCTTCACCGATCAAGACCCTGTCCCAATTAGCGGCACTGGTGGGCGTATCTTGACAGTTTGGTAAAGTGGAAACTTTCCCAACGTGGGACGGCAGGCTAAAGTAGCAAGGTCTTGCACCACGCTGGCCATGTTTCAATTCATGGGCGGCGAGATGGTCTTGGTCACCTCTGGAGAAGCCAAGTCCCCACGGAGAGATCTTCCTACGGCTGCTCGCTACATGTACATGCTCCCGGTGTCATTTTACATTGTAGGAATTCTACTAGTGGGTTTGAATGTCAATTACTTCGATCCCAAAATATACCATTCGCACGTCACGTACTTCGTCGAAGCACGTCTTGAAGGGATTCAAACAGCGTCGAGGTCGCCTTTCGTGGTAGCCATCGAGAACGCGGGCATTAAGGCTCTTCCAGGCTTCTTAGATGCCTGTTTCCTCTTCTCTGCATTAACAGCGGCGTGAGTAACCCTAGGAGACTGAAAACTTGATAAGAGGACTAATCCCGAGAGCCATATCAGGAATTCTGCGCTCTATGTTTCTAGCCGCACACTTTTTGTCATCGCAAGGCGAAGCAGATTCGACCTAATAAGATCGACTTTAGGCAGGACAAATAATGGCCATACTCCGCTCGCAGCAATAATTGTCAGTTTCCTTCCCGGAGGTCTGGCTTTCCTGGCGGTAAACTCACGAGATGTGGGATTCCACGAGGCAAGCAACCTATCTATGCAATCTACAAACTTATCCAGACTTCTGGGCTTACGATCTCTCAGCCCATCCACGTCTTCGGGCGCCTGTACACCGGGCCACTCTTGTGCGTCTACGCAAGCGAGTGCCTTGCTTTCCTGCGGTTCATGTCTGGGTTAGCTGATCTCCAAGTCATACCCTATTCGATTTCTTACACGTCAAAGTATAAACTTCTACAACAAAGTCATCAACAGAGATGGGCCCAATTATCGAAAGAAGCACTACAGAGGCCACTGGCAGCCTTTGTGGGCCATACTGGGACTAATCCTGTGTACGCTTCTGATGGTCTTCAGTGGCTGGGCTGCCATCTATGACCTGTGCGCCAAGTCAAAGGGTGTGGACTGCCTTGGCTTACAAGGGAAGGCCAAGGGTTAAAAAGGCAACGACGTCGAGAACATCATCGACGCTGGTCCCTCATATTCCTCCCTTCTTACACCCAGCAACATCCTCCCCACCTCCTGCTTATCTATTGTGCTCCGTCCTGATCTTACAACTCGACCTTCTTCTCCCCCACCAACAATGTTCCTCTGACTCTGATCGCCCCCCCTCAACTCGCGGCTTATCCTTGCCGTCCCTTATCACCCGCTCTCGTATCTCGATCGAGACGGAGAAACACGCAAGTCGGCTCCAACGATCGTTCCTGTGGCGCCCTATGCTCGTTTCCGGCTTAATAGGTAGAATTTCTACTGCTTAGCGGTGTCGCTTCTTGCATTGTCTAATCATTGACATCCCCTTTTCACTATCAGTCTCACAGCGCTTTACGGTAGCTGAAGCCACCGTCGCATGATGAGGTATTCCACCTGGAGCCGGTTGGTGGGGCCATTCCCATAGCTCACCCAATTGAGTGTGGACTGGAGGTACATCGCTGGGATGGAAGAGATGTGAGAAAGTTGGCTCGACGTCGAGGGTTTTGTGTATATATGAGATTCTTCACGCTGTAATAGGAGCAGTCCCGAGATGCATTGACTATACCATAGCCCACTGAGCGTTGGCTGTAGGTTCAACGTCACTTCGCTCAGATGGCACACGCGAACACAATCCACAATTAATCAAACATGAATCCCTGATCCGCTTCTGCTGGACACTTTAAATGAGATTATGAAAATTGTTCCTCTTCTACAGAACTACCTTGGTCAGCAATTTGAAAAACAAGATCCCTTTTCTCTGCATCATGTTGCCTCTCACTGTCATTTCAACGAAAGCTTTGCTCTAGAGGAGGTCGTCGGCATATTACATCAGCGCGGATTGTGGTCCTAGTGAGTTGATCCCCTGCATGAGCTTTGGGCTTCCAACCCTCTTTTCAAGCAATATGCTTACAAATATCTGTGTCAAGACACCAATGCCGTGAGAACTGCGACCGATGCTGCCTTTGTCCGCATTCAGAATACAAGTACAGAATTGCGCAACGTTACTAGGGGCACAGGAAATCCAGACATTGAGGCAACGGCTGCCATGCTCTTCAACCCTGGTGATTTCCTCAACATTGCTAACAATCTCTCTTACTTGCATGCCGACTCTGGCTATTGCAATGGAGTAGCAACTTTTTCTAGAAATACGCAAAACTTTAATTTCAACGATGCTGTGAGTCCTGATTTCTACCCAGCTGAGCGAGCCAAGGGGGCTAAGACCGTGCGTTTCTTATTAGATTATTTACTGCACGAATCAACGGTTCGTCATCAAAGACGGTGTATTCGCCGGTTTTGAGAACTATCTGTCGAACGACCACAACCAATATCCGGCGTGTTTTAAGGGAAAAGGGGAGATGGCATTTACCCTTACGCCGAATGATTCACTTTTGAGGCCGTCTGCCATCCGGTTTTGTCCATGGTAAGAGCTATAAACTATGTCCACCTTGTGCGGAAATTTTTAGTCCTTCAACTGTAAAACCTTGGGCTTATCAAGTGTCACCCTCGCGATCGAGATTGGGCAGAGGCTGTCATTATGTCTTCTTTCTGACCAAGCCTTGACAGGTACCTCCAACGGACGGTGGTCGTCGCGCGAAAGTGCAATTTCTTGACAAGAATATCGCGCAAATCGCAAAATATTTTGCAGGATGCGCAGAAGACCGCCGCAGACCTCGTCGGCGATGACCTCAAACACACGATGATGCGTAAGGTAAGAGATCATGTCCACTTAGGGCACCCTTCCGCGCAGAAAAGCAAGGACAAACCATTGGGTTCTGAACTGCAGCCTCTACCACCCGCCGTTTCCCCATTCAACTATGGACATCGTTGCAAGAACGCCGCTGACTACTTAATACTCCACAGTTGACATATACCAAAGCCGGCGGTAGAACAAAAGACTCCGCACAAAAGGGTATCATCGACTACGTCAAAGCCGAATTCTTCAACAAGGACGGATATGGCTGGAAGAACTGTGTCGGGCTGAAGATGCCCAACAATGCGGATTCGAAAGTCCAAAGTATACTTCTCGTTGACTTTCCAAAGTAAATCAGCATTATGCTCTCCTTGCGGGATTATGGAAAAGTTACTGATTCGTCTAAGATTGCTTTCCTCGGGACCATAATAGTTCAAATCTACAACTGTTGGTTGAAATCTAGCACAGATATGTATCGTGCTCTACACCAGAATGGTCCATGCTCGTGGTGCCGTAGTACCAAGGGCATTTTACTAAACGCAAATTATTCTAGGTAGGCGGCGGAATGAATCCCGTCCTGACCGTACTCAAGCGGCTATTTCGGAAAGACATGGCTCCAGTGTCCTACTAGATATTGAACACCGCGACCCTGCGATCGTGATTCAGCAACCATCAGCCAACAGTTACAGAACATACACAGCGGTCTAGCTAACATGCAGACGGAATCACGACTTTTGCATTATCTATGTTTGCTAATGTTGTGATCTCTGCAGAAAGTAAAGTCACAGTTTCAAACGCAATTGCATGCTCATACTAAAATCATGGGCATAGATTCAATGGAAAGCTTTGCCGTAGATACTGAGAGCAGCCCCGGCACAGCCGCTTCTTGGGGGCGGTCATTTGGCCTTGCATGTATGTAGAAAACTGGAAAGTCGGACTCTGAACTAATCTCGACGCCTTCCAGATTCGCCTACCAGCCCCATCGAGATTGTTGCCATCCTTTGGTACAGCGACTGGTTGGTTGCGGAGTGGTTGGACGTTCAGTCATCCTGAAGCATCATTATCCAGGACAGAAAGCAAAAGTTGTAGGACACTGCTGCATCGTCATTGGGGGATTGCATGCGCTTCTTTAGTAGTACAAATCGTAAAGTCTCGGAGTGGCGCTGCATATTCCCTCAGTGGCCAAAACAGCGGAGTCTTTCCCTCCCTCACAAGGTGCCTGTTTACTATCAACGGATGCTCCTCTAATCGTACGCGGCATTCTCGATCTGCGCAGATTACCGAGAGGCCATGATGGCTCCACGCGTCGTCCGTCTTAATTTTGCCCAGTATGTTGAGCAAAACCGTTTCACACGTGTCATCAAAATCGAATACGACGCTCACTTGGATTCCCAGGAAGGCTTCTCCAACCTCTTGGTGGAAGGGGTGCGTCAGCCGGATTGGGTTGAGGTTGCACCGGGGTAGATGCGCCTTGATGTCTGTTTCGGCATTTCAGTGAGAAGTGTAGTAATTGAGGAGAATCTACTTGATGCTGGCCGATCTTTCCCCTTGCTGTTGGTCGGCAAAGTATCGAGGCTCGATGGGAATTGCTCCTTGGTTGAGTTTGTGTTCTCAGGACAGTAGCTATGTTGTTTCAATGGCTCACATTTTCCCTGCTGGACGATTTCGAATACTTCGCGACAGGCTGTGCAGCGCCAAGGGTGTCCGCCAAGGGTATGATCGTAAGGATCGTTTAAAATACCACAGGACGAGCATGGCATTACACACTCTTTTAAGCTGCCGGGTTCACCGAAGCCAGTAAGTATCGGCTCTCCCCAACGGTACTTACAATGGCTGACTCCGCAGACCAGACAATATTCTTCCTCCGGGTCCCATGTTGTATAGTCAAAGGATCGGACTTCCTCTTGAGCTGCAAGTCCTTGCGCAATGCCTTCCCTCCACTGTACGTAGTCGAGATCAGGATGTCTAGCTGCGTTTCTTTTTCGAATTCGGCGGCTAAAATGTTGACGCCTTAGGAAGCGTCGACAATAACAACACGGGTCGTATCCTTCCGGGGTGACATCCCAGTCTTCGAGAATCTTCAACGAGGGGCCGTATGGATTGGCGAAGAATGATGCAATGGTCGGTATCTCAACGACTCGGTAGAAGAGTCTAGATGTTTGTTTGAGAGACCATGCATCATCGTAGTCCAAGTAGCTAGTAATTTCCTGGCGGAGCTCTTCTGGGATACTTGAGAAGGATTCCATGGCTCACTTGCAGGGAAACTGTTGAAGTCAAAAACGCAGCTGGAATCCACTGCTTTGCTTACTCTAAAGTCTACCCCAAAATCTTGACTTTCGGATGCTGCTTTCCTGGGATTCAGGGTCAAATCGCCTCCTAACAGAATTTCCCAATTCTTACGTTACTCAAACTCCAAGGGGGTGGGGAACCTGAGCTGTACCGCAGCAGAGAGGAGACCTATAGAGAGTGGAAGGAGGCAAGACTCGATATGGGTAATGTCGGACCAACCGAGCAGTTATTCGGCCGTGACTCGCATCACAGCTCACAAGGTGTGAGGCAATGTCGAAATAGCAGTACCAGAAGATCTTTACGGTAATCTCAACGAGCAAGCAGAGGCTATGTCATTACCAGGCTTGCAAGGCTTAAGATGCGTCAAAGTCTCTTGTGGCTTCGAGTCGAAGGTGATTTTAACGGCTAATACTCGGCTAAACATCTTCTTGTAGCCTTGTGGCGTCATTGGGTTCACCTTTATGTCACCCGCCAGCGACTTTCCTCTACTGCAATTGAAAACCCTCGAGTCCTGACTATGATCTGGACAAATGAGTCTCCCGATTCGAAATGAGCAGGTATCAGGACAGCTTCATCCCGACGCTACCAGACTCCATCATGCGTCTTCAGCTTTCTACAGGCGCCATTCTAGATCGCCCACATCCAAAGAACGCATTGTCATAAAGAATCGTCGAAAACGCTACCTAGATACCCATCCTGATTATGTTGCCTCCCCATCTCTCGAGCTTGCAGGTCTGCACTCTTTGGCCCCGGGCCGTTGCAATCATCACTGATCAAGCGAAGATCCCCTTGCCTACGATCGACTCATTCGGCGATTCCAAACCCCCTCTGAGCGCGAAGCTGATGGTCGCAAAAAGGGCTACTCTGGAGTCCTAGAGGCCGACCTATGGCGGTCTGAAGCCAAGATCGAAGCTTTGAGCAATCCTGATCTTGTAGCCACCATGAGATACAAACGAAGCAGCACTGGCGAGATTGTGGCGGAGGAAAAAGATGAGGTGCCGCTGTCCAAAGAGGAGGGTACGCAGAGGTGGCGGAAAGACATGGAATTGCGGTTTCTGAATGGTGATGATGCTGAATTCGCTTATGACACTGTGGATGGGAATGAGGATTACGATGATAGAGCAGTGCTGGAGCGGGAGGAAGAGGAGAAGTGGTTTGAACAAGAAGAACCTAAATGGACGAGTTTGGGAGAAGAGGATGAAGTGGACGACGAGAGTGGTTCGAAGCGCCTTCGTCTAGGTCAGACGGGTATACAGGACTTCTGAATGCAGTGATCACCTTGAGCGTTGGCTTAAGTCTATCCTTGACGCTGTTACAAGCCCCACCAAGAGAAATTTCTCTACAGATGATGACCACCATCGCAATAGCTTAAGGGGTCACCTAGCAGGGCCAATCCTACCACTGGGATAGCAAGATCACCACGCTTGTGAGCGAGGGTCTTGAAACTGAGGGTCTTGGAGGCACCCCCAAAGCACAAATGCGAAACCTTTCCATCTAACTCGAAGACGATTGGAAACAACGAGCAAGCTCAATGCCGTCGAACCAATCAAGGTGTGCAAATGCATGCAGGACATCGGCAACGCAATCCGCTCACCTCGTGACCGTTGAAATGCGGTAGCGCTGCCACCTCTACGAAATGCCGGGTCCTTCGGTCAAGCCACGCTGCAGGTCACCGCCAATCGTCGTTGACTGGCGTTTGAGCCATGAATCAGAAGCACGCTATTATACCGGATCCTACGGCGACCCTTCGGAAAGGTAGGCCCGGCACCAGAGTATCTGTTAGCGCGACAAGATTGGACAAGTCATAACACAGAGCGCCAGAGCGGGAATTGTTGTGGGCGCAGAAGAGGCATGGCACCGACGTTGGAGGGGGATCTAAAGTGCAGTTCGAAGTGCCAGGGCGGGGTCGGCGATAACGACCCTTTATCAATCAGCTAGATACTGTACAGTACCAACACCTCCACTGTAGATATACCTAGCGACCTCTATCCCTGCAAGCCTTAGAAGGCAGCATTGAAGCATAGCGACAGCGAGTTCAATCATAGCCACTTGTAGAAAAACAATCATCATTGTTCCTGCTTGCAGCCAAGCAGCCTTATTGCTGGATGCCGTCCCGAGTGATAGGTAGGTACAGTATCAGCAGGACCTGACGATCCTTGCTCAAGTCCATCTGAGTGAATTGATATCCAGCCTTACAACGGATATCGGTTTGGGCTTCTTTGTTCAATCATTGCTCTTTACCTCAAGTCCATCGTCGTGGATAGATGGAATCGATAGCACGAAGGGAGATTTGTCGTAGCGTATCTTGCCCTGGGCTTTAGACCTCGGGGGGCCACGGGTGGAGAGAAGGCAGGACTGAACCATTCACCTTCTTATCGAGTTTTGATCATCTCTTCATTCTTCTTTTTCTTTTTCTTCTTCTTCGTCCTCTTCTTCTTCATCTTCATCTTCTTTCTCTGCATCACTCTCACCCATCTCTTCTATATGAAGCATTTTTGGTATCGCAATCTCTATTTCCAGATAGCCCCTCCTACCTAAACCACGAGATCGGCAGTGTCCTAAAACCCCAAGCTCCCCCCCATCCAGTCCCACAACCGTCTCCCTACGAACTGCGCCTTAGAGTCACGTCCTAGGGCACTCGGACCACCCTCTATCTCCCCACCTTCCCACCTTCAAAGGACACCGCTCCACACCAACCTCGAGAAAAGTGACCGACCAACCTCCAATTGGCTAGCATTACTCTCACTACTCAAGCACTCAATCGCCAGGTACAGAACTCTGCGTTGCCCTACCTCGCGCCCCGTTCATTCTTCACAACTTCGAGAGTCTGCACCAAGCAAGGCGCACAACCGAATCTCCCCCAAAACCTGCACCGTTTCCTGTCGCGAATCAGCTCCCGTCTGTTATCAGAGACTAGCTAAGGTACTTTCTTCACCTCCTCCACACCACCCTCACCCCATCGTCGGTCGCATTTCGGGCTTCTGACTGTCTTCCTCAAGCGCACCTGTCTTTGCGCTCGCCAACCTCTGACAGCCTCACGTTCAGTACGCTCGTTCATTGTTCGGCAGCACCAACGAACCCTCCTCCCATAGGCACTGCACTTATTCAAGTAAAAATCTCCACATACCGGAGCCTAGCCAGATTGAGTGCGCGCGAGCCACACTGGTCTTGCGCTCATATCAGGTACAAAATCGCCTCTGATATGCTCAAAGATCAGTGAAGCTAGGCCTACTGCAATTGCCTCGCGCGAAGATCCCAAGGCAGCAAGGTCACTCCGTCGTCAAAGCAGCTGATACCTTCCCCAGTCACCATTCTTCGAGTATCCTGGTAAGAAGGTAAAGGTGTTTGATCAAGAACCTGGGCCAATATCCATTACATGCTAGGACCGTTCCCTACTTGGTGTGCGGTTGGCTCGATCTAAGAACCGATCGTGTATTCGCATCAAGGTCTAGGGATATCAGATAAGATTACCAGCAATGGCAACGGAGACATTTATGGGCGGCAATGGAAACGGTCAAATGCCTTACAGGCTACCCTCCTCGCACTCGCAAACCATATCACCTATGAATCAGAGCAGCAATCCTTTTGACATGGATCCCATGATGGCCAGTCTTCCCATTGGATCCGAAAGAGTCTCGGGACGTTCAGATACAGAAATAGGATCGGCAATTCGTATGCGCAAACTGGCAAGACATACCACTCCGGAGGCATTGCGCTCCATGCTTCTCTTTGCCAAAGACTTTGTGGGTGCCGATTTTGTGCCAACAGATCATCCGGAAGATCACGGATACCTCACTGCAATCGCACGCTTTAGGATTTCCGCTGCTGCTCAGGAAGCACAGTCTCTACTTCATGGAAAACAGATCAATCCAAACGAGCCTCCGATACTTGTTGAGATCCTGCGTCTCTCACCAAATAGCCTCGGGTCCCGACGAAATCATTTCGACTTGGCAGCGAATCGTGCCAACTCTGGTTCTTCGACCAATTCTTCAACACGATTCAATGGGACATTTCAATCCATAGATCGCATATCTCCACCAAATGGCGTTCATGGATTTACAAACGGAGGTCCACCAGGTGAAGGATCTGACGTGACCTCCCCGCGAGGCAACTTCTTCTCTCCACAAACGCCCATTGAAAACCTACAACGCATATCGGGGAAGGCAGTGATTGGAGAAGATGGCATTGATGACGAGCCTGGAGAATTATTGAAGGATCCGGTAGCATATGCACAAAGCGATATGGGCCAGCTATCGAGACGTTCCACAACCAGCACTTTGCCGTCCTCTCGGTTCAATGGCCTGTCCCTTAACACCTCCAATCCAACGTCTCCCCCCATGTCTGCTTTCGCCTCACCAAGAACTGGTGGACCACTGCAGAGCCCTACATCAGTCATGTCACCTACTAGTATCGCGAACCTTGGCCCAAATGCTTCGTATCAAATGGGAAACAAACACTACCAGAGGCATAACTATCCTCCTGTGAATCCAGCAGATCAAAACCCACCATGCAATACGCTTTACGTGGGTAATTTGCCAATCGATACTTCGGAGGACGAGTTGAAGGCCATGTTCTCGAAGCAAAGGGGGTACAAGAGACTGTGTTTCAGGACCAAGCAAAATGGACCAATGTGTTTTGTGGAATTCGAAGATGTCTCGTTTGCGACAAAGGCCCTTAACGAGCTGTATGGCCACCCATTGCACAATAGCGTGAAAGGGGGTATTCGATTGAGCTTTTCAAAGAACCCGCTCGGCGTACGGACTGGGCAGCCGGGAGGACTCGGCTCGCCAACACCACTGTCGCCTTCTGGACCTATACCAGGGATGAATGGACTTGGCATCCAAGCCTTCTCAACGGCAAATGGACCGCCACCTGGACTTGCGGCACCACCAGGTTTGGCCGCCAGTAGTGCAGGCATGAATGGTATGATGAGCCCTACAAGCATGGGTGCAAGCATGGGTACGAGCATGGGTTTCGGCATGAACGATTTCGGAATGGGGATGAGAAGCCCGCAGGCAACAACCGGTTGGAGCCAGGGAGGTCAGTACTCGGATTATATGTACGGACGTTGACGACGAGGAACCACGACAACTTCTTGACGTCTTGATGAGGTTTTGGTGGCGCGGCGCTTTTTCGGGCGCTATCACAGGCACGCGTCGCTGGGAATCTTCACAAATGGCATGGAGCTGGAAAGCGCGTAGATGGGGCTTGTGGCATGGGTCAGTGCTCTGTTATCTGGCTTGGGCCTATGATTGCAAAAGAGACACTGGGATGGATTGCTTTGGCTGGGGGGGGGTGAAGGCGTTCTGCGATGATTCCCCCTTTGCATACGTATTGCGTGGAGCTGGGTGACATGTTTTGCTTGTCTCTCACTTGAGAGATGAATCATTGGGATGCGGCATCTGAGAGCTGGTCTACAGGGTGCATATACAGTGGTATTGATCATGTATTGACTGACGTCTTCCATTTTTCCGTCATCATTACAGAGGGTTAAGCTGGCACCAGGGTTTTGAACATAGCCTGCATATCATAGTCAGGCATAGCATTAATAATGAACATGATGTGCATCATCACCAAGGAATTGATGAGCTGTAAGCTGCTGATTGAAGTTTTTGACGGCAGGCAGGATGAAGCCACTAAAAACCGATCAGAATGCACGTCACTCTCCATCAAGGGTCAACGCATATCCTACTTAAATCCACCCATAGAAGTAATTTAAGCATACTCACGAGACATCTGCGTCAATCAATGGCAACAGCTGCAACTATTTGGATCAGACATGAACCCGCCAACTCAATGCAACTGGAGTCATTGCTGCAATCCTCAGGAGTAACGCGTTGCCCTTGCATTCGCCCCTGTTTTTCTATCTATTGAATGCCCCGCGCTTCGCTTCGTGCCACATAGCAAATTGCTCTGTCCTGATTTCATATTGAAGAGAAGATGAGAAAAAAGACCAATGCACAAACCAAAATAATGCCACCAAACAGGCGGCCTGCCCCTCAAGAAACGCGACTACTGAGAGTCACCCTACCTTCACTCAAAAGCCTAGGCATTCTCACCCTCACTACGATTTCAACAGAACTCACACGCCTGTCCCTCTCTCCAGTCTACGGCTCCAGCCTCTTGCCCGACGAAAACTCCATCTTTGCTGCGTTATGCGTCAGCCTCTCAGCGATTCTCATCTTCATCCTCGCGAAAATCACATACAACAAACTCGGTCAGAAGTCAAGACTATGTGCAGCGGCGCTCTTCCCTATCATAGGATGTGCTATACCGACAATCACCTCCCATTTCTTCCGGTACAGCGGCAGGCTAGGCCCCAGCTGGGGCCCTTGGGTGACTGTTCAATTCACTGCGTGGCCACTGTACTTTTTTGCTCTTTTAAGAATTATGACTACTCTAGAGTCCACTGATAATAGCATATGCCACAGACGTGGTGTGCAGGATTTTGCTGTACAGAGCTTGATAGCTGTTGCTACCCTACTAGTACGTTGGATATTTCGGAATGCCTCATTTGACGTTTTATCACCACTTCTTGGAGCAAAGAGGAGTGTCATAACGAGCCACTTTGGATTACAGCTTATCCTATCATGCATTTACGCCGCTCTAGACGGCTCTAAATTGTTCTATGTCAAAATTCTTCTCCTTTATCTCGCAGTCACGAACCAGCATGTACCGCTCTCGATGAACACGGCCAATCTCAATAGAACGCTCAATGCGGCGGGATACTCGATCTTAGCCCGTCAGGAGTCATTGACGGGCTATGTATCCGTAGTGGACAACCTCAAAGACGGGTTTCGAGTCATGCGGTGTGACCACAGTCTATTAGGTGGAGAGTGGATCAACCTGCCTGCAGGGTATGCAGGCAAACTCAGGGAGCCGATCTATGCCATCTTTGTCATGCTTGAGGCTGTTAGACTGGCGGAGGACGAACATTCCGCGCGGATACCAACATCGGGGGTGAAGGAAGGAAGAGTGCAAGAGGCTTTGGTCATGTAAGTCGTGCTCATCACACGTTCTGGTGTTGCTTCTACTAAAGAAACCCTCTAGAGGCTTAGGCGTCGGTACATCGCCCTCAGCACTCATCGCCCACGGTGTCCATACCACAACAATCGAGATCGACCCTGTAGTGCACAAGTACGCGACGCAATACTTCAATCTACCAACGAACCACACTTCCATAATAGGCGACGCGGTCATCGAAGTCAAAACCCTGCAGAAGACCGCCAAATCTCGCTACGACTACATCATCCACGATGTCTTCACCGGCGGGTCCGAGCCCCTCGAGCTTTTCACAGAAGATTTCCTCCTCGGTCTCAAGAATCTGCTCCGTTCCGATGGCACCATTGCAATCGTAAGTCTCCCCAAAGACGCATCCCAACCCATGAAACAACACCCCCTAAACCCCCCCAGAACTACGCAGGCGACATCCTCCTCCCCACCGCCACCGCCGTCCTAACCACCGTAAAAACCATCTTCCCCTCTTGCCGCTTCTACCGCGAAACCGCCGCCCCATCCTCCACCGGCCCCTCGGATTTCACAAACATGGTCATGTTTTGCCGCAAAATGCCCCGGCGCTTCAAATTCCGGCAGCCCGTTGAAGAGGACTTCTTGGGCAGCGGGGCGAGGAAGGAACATCTGTTCCCGAGGCATGAGATTGATGTGGGGGGTTTGAAGGGGGAGGTGATACGGG
>JAABUQ010001884.1_pt1 | contig 43341 bp, 42 predicted proteins | sample 5560001 | NCBI WGS metagenome assembly JAABUQ01 (sample SAMN10711888, study PRJNA513371) | rock metagenome | isolation source: Antarctica rocks | place: Antarctica: Victoria Land, Finger Mt nord | collected 2015-12-18 | reverse complement strand
CCCGTATGCGCTCCCACTGGTCGTCGCGAAGGCCGTAACGCCGCATCAGTCAACCTCATCATGGCTGACACGCTATGAATCACGCCCTCGCTCATAGGGAAATCCACTAAATGACGACACGCCCTAGAAACAGTTGGAAACTTTTGCCGCTCGGTACAAGGTCCAGCAGGGGCTATTTCGTGCCCGGCAGGAAGGGCCGCAGCCCCGATGCTTTCGCATTGGGGCAAGGTCCCAGCACACCCGGCGCGGAATAACCGCTGGACCCACCCGGAACCCATCCAAACCCGCTCCGAGCGGCCACCGTCACCGGCCCAGCACCTCCAGGTCCAGCCGCCGCAGCCCCGGCGCCCGCAGGGCCGTCACCGCTACCACTCCCAGCGTCACCAACCCGCCGGCCCACACCGCCGCCGGCGCCCCCATCAGGCTCGCCGCCACCCCGCTCTCAAACGCGCCGAGTTCGTTCGACGACGACAGAAACACCAGGCGCACCGCCGCGATCCGTCCCCGCATCGCCTCCGGCGATGCCAGCCGCAGGATCGCCCGGCGGATCACCACGCTCACCCCGTCGCAGAAGCCCGCCGCGAACAGCGCCGCCACCGACAGCGGCAGCGACCGCGACAGCCCGAACACCACCATCGCCACGCCAAATCCGGCGATCACCCCATGCAGCACCATCCCCGCCCGCCGCGGCGGCACCAGCCGCGTCGCGAACGCCGCCGCCGCCAACGACCCCGCCGCGCTGGCCGAGCGAAGCAGCCCGAACCCCGCCGGACCCGCCCCCAGCACGTCCGTCGCGAACACTGGCAGCAGCGCCGTCGCCCCGCCGAAGAACACCGCGAACAAATCCAGCGCCATGCTCCCCAGCAGGACCTCGCTGCGGAAAACAAAGGCCACGCCCTCCCGGATGGACCGCCACACCCCGGCGCCGCCCTCCGTCGCCTCCGGCGCCGGCGCCTCCGGCACGCCCGCCGCCATGACGGCCGCGGACGCCACGAACAGCACGGCCAGCCCGGCATAGGTCCCTGCCGGCCCCAGCGCCGCCCAGGCCAGCCCGCCCAACGCCGGCCCCAGCATGGTCGCCGTCCGTCCGGTCGTGGCCAGCAGTGCCAGCCCGCGCAGCAGCCCCGCCACCGGCACGACATGCGCCTCCAGCCCCGACAGCGCCGGGTCGGCAAACGCGCCGATGGCCCCGGTCAGCACCGCGGCACCAAACAGCGCCGGGAGCGCATGACCGCTCCCAGCCGCCGCAGCCAGCGCCGCCGCCAGCAGCGCCAGCGCTGCGGTCCCCAGCAGCACGATCCGCCGCCGCGGCAGCCGGTCGGCAACGTGCCTGCCATACAGCACCAGCCCGATCCCCGGCGCCGCCTCCGCCAGCCCCAGCCAGCCCAGGTCCAGCGGGTTCCGCGTCAGCTCATAGACCTGGAACCCCAGCAGCACCGTCAGGGCGGACGACGCCAGCCGCTCCAACGCGTTCGCCGCCAGGAACGCCGAGAAAACGAGGTTGCGCAGGGGGCCCGGCGCCGCTGGCGTCACGTTAGCCAGGGGTCGAGCGCCCTCTTCCGGAGGCTGGCGGGACCGTTATCATGAGCCGCCTCCCCAACGCGGCACTCCAAGACCTGGCGCCAAGGCCTCGGCGTGCCAGGCCGCCGCGCGCCTCCCAATGGCGGCGGCAAGCGGCGGCCGCTCCCCGGCCGCACCGGCGCCGCACGGGATCACCCGACGCGCATTAGGCCGGCGCCCTCGGCATCCAGCCACCGCGTTGCCGCGCCGCGGTGCGGCGTCAATTGCCCGACCAGCGTCCAGAACGCCCGGCTGTGGTCCATGTGCCGGAGGTGGGCGACCTCATGCGCCGCCACGTAGTCCTGCACATCGGGCGGCGCCATCACCAGCCGCCAGTTGAACATCAGCGTGCCATCCGCCGTGCAGCTTCCCCAGCGGGTGCGGGTGTCCTTCACCACGACCCGGCGCGGCATCAGCCCGGCTGGCCCCGCCTTGGCAAGCGCCTGTGCGGCCAGGCGCCGCCGAGCCTCCGCGCGCAGGAAGTCGGCAGCGCGTCGGGCCAGGAACTCGGGCGCCCCAGCAACATGCAGCGTGCCGCCATCCAGCCAGGCGCCAACTGCGCCGGGAGCGTGGCGGATGCTGTGCGGGGCGCCGTGGATCGGGACGGTGGCGCCGTCCCGCAGCAGGATCGGCTGGGGCAGGCGGGCCAGCCGCTCGGCCACCCATCCCGCGTTGTCCAGCAGCAGCGCCCTGCCCGCGGCGGCGGTGGCGCGGGGCGGCAGCGTGATAACGACGGCGCCGGAGCGCGGGTCTAGCCGCAGGCTGACCTTGCGCGCTCGCGTGCTGCGGCGCCACTGGACCGGGATGGGGCCGCCGGGGAGGGCGACGGTTTCAGGACTGGGGACCGCCATGGCGGCAGGATGGGCGACAGGCGCACGCTCGGCAATCCTTTCTCCCTGCTCCCGTGCGAGAGGGCCGGGGTCACAGGCGCTAAAATCATGCCAGCGACCGCCTGCGTTGTCCTTGCTCGTCATTGCGAGGCGCGCAGCGCCGCGGCAAACCAGGGGCCGCACAGGCAAGCCGTTGTTGTGCGGCACCTGGATAGCCACGCCGCCAACGGCTCGCAATGACAGCGCAAAGCAGCCGGGAAATGCCACCCGCCGCATAAGTCAGCGCCTGCAAGGGCCGGCGTGAGGCCGTTCCCAGGACCCGCTCACCCCGGCGCCTTCCCGGACGAGGCTGGAGATGCAAGCACCTCTGCGTCCCCGTCCGCACCACGGGCCAGGGCGGCGGCCAGGCGTTTGGCGACGGCCTCGCGGTAGTGCAGCGGGTCCCAGTAGTTCGACCGGTCCGTCGTGATCGCGCTCGGCACCATGAAGTCCAGCACCGATGCTCCACGCGCTGCGGCCACCCTCGTCGCGGCCCGCTTGCAAGCAGCCCACCACGCCGCGGTCTGGCTCCCTGGCGCGCCCTGCTGGCTGACGTGGTTGGGCGTGAAGTAAAGCGCCACGCGCGTGCCCGGCGGCAGCGGCGCCAGCGCGTCCTGCAGCATCGCCAGCGCTGGAAATACGAATCGCTGCCCCTCGGCGGCCGGCGAAGCATCCACCGGCGGCCAGCGCACAAAGGCTGCGTCCACACGCCCAGGGTCATAGGCTGAGTCGTCCGGCACGAACCTGGTGTAGCCGTCCAGGCCATAGCGACGGCGATGCCAGCCCATCACGACGGCAAACTGGTTCGCCGCTTCCTGCACGGCATAGGGGGTCAGCATGTGGCCGTAGGCCGGCCACAGGCTGGTTCCATACATCCACTCCGGGAACGGCCGCCCGGTGGTGCGGATGATGGTGGGCTGGCACCATTCGGTGTCCAGCCCGACGATGATGGCGCGCGGCGCCGGGTGGGCGCGCAGGAACACTTGCAGCATCTGGGTCTGCTCCCAGGCGGTGGCGCTGTTCATGGACAGGTTGACGAAGTGCGCCCCGAATCCGGGGTCGAGATGCGCCGGCTGCAGCAGGCGGGAGGTGGAGGTGCCGAACACCGCCGAATCGAAGCGCGGGCTGCGCGCCAGCGCCGGGAAGGAGAAGCGCGCATTGGTGCTGATCGGCACCCGCCGCAGCGGCGGCGACAGCGGCAGCGTGTCCCAAGGGTCCACCAGCACGACGAAGCCCCAAAGCACCGCCACCGCGCCCAATACGGTCAGCAGCATGGCGCGGAATGTCCGGCGCCAGGCAGCCGGGTCTGGCGAAGGGTCAGAACTGGAAATAGATGAACTCGTTCGGCAGCCGCCCGCCCGCGAGCAGCAGCAGTCCAGCCAGCGCCGCCCCGGCTGGCACAGCAACCCAGGGCGATGGCCGCCACCGCCCCAGCGCCGCGGCCTGGCTGGTCGGGCCGATTAGCGCAACGGCGGTTGCCAGCACCAGGATCGGCGCCTCAAGCCTGACCCGGCCCGCGCCATGCAGCCCGGCCATCCCGGACAGCACATGCAGGGCGGTGGAGAAATCCGGCGCCCGGAACGGCACCCACGCCGCCGTCACAAACAATAGGGTCAACGCCCATCCCACCCCCGCCGGCAGCCGCAGCCCACGCCGGTCCCAGGCTCCATTGACCGCCAACGCCAAGCCATGCAGCCCGCCCCAGGCGACGAAGGTCCAGGCCGCGCCGTGCCACAGCCCGCCCAGCAGCATCGTCAGCAGCACGTTTCCCGCCTGCGACCCCCGCCGGCTGCCGCCCAGAGGGATGTAGATGTAGTCGCGGAGGAACCGGGACAGCGTCATGTGCCACCGGCGCCAGAACTCGCGGATGCCGCCGGCCCGATACGGTGCGTCGAAGTTGAAGGGCAGCCGCAGGCCGAACATCAGCGCCAGCCCGATGGCCATGTCGGAGTAGCCGGAAAAATCCAGGTAGATCTGCAACGCATACCCACCGGCTGCCGCCCAGCCCTCGGCAAGGTTGAGCGGCCCTGCCGCCGCCTGCGCGAACAGCGCATCTGGCAGGGGCGCCAGGCTGTCCGCCAGCCCGGCCTTCTTGGTGAAACCGATGGTGAACAGCGCCAGGCCGCGCGACAGGTTCTCCCACATGGCGGGTCCGTGCGGGTCGCGGGCGAACTGCGGGATGATCTCGTTGTGGCGCACCAGCGGCCCGGCGATCAGTTGCGGGAAGAACGTCACGAAGGCGAAGAAGTCCAGCAGCCCATACACGTGCCGGTCGCCGCGCCGCAGGTCCAGCAGGTAGCTGATCTTCTGGAACGTGAAGAACGATACCCCCAGCGGCAGGATGATCCCGAACGGGGTGAAGGGCATGCCCAGCACGGCCGCCACGTTGGCGCCGAGGAAGTCCGCATACTTGCAGACCCCCAGGACCCCGAGGTTCAGCGCGATGCCCAGACCCAGGATGCCCCGCCTGCGGTATGCCGCCCACCAGCGCACGACCAGCCAGTTGGCCAGCGTCAATCCAACCAGCGCCGGCACGAACCGCGCATCCCAGAACCCATAGAACGCCAGCGACGCCCCCACGAGCACCACCTGCCGCCCCGCGTGGCTGCGCGCGGCATAGAACAATCCCAGCGCCACGGGCAGAAAACCCAGGACGAACGCCTGCGTGTTGAACAGCATCCCGGCACCATGCCCAAAACCGCCCTTGGCCGCAGCCCCGGGACATGGGCATGGTTGCTACAGGCCGTAGCGTTGACAGGCCACCCCCGGAGTCGCCCTGTGTCGCCGATGCGCCCGTCCCATATCCTGCTCGTCGAGGACGAACCGCTGCAGCGCGAGCTGATCGCGGAGTCGCTCAGCAGCGCCGGCTATGAGGTCACGGCCACCCGCACCGGGGACGAGGCGGCTATCCTGCTCGCCGACCGCGACCGGTTCGACGCCCTGCTGACCGACATCGCGATCCCCGGGCGCATAGACGGCATCGGCCTGGCCGAGCACGCCCGGCAGGTGCATCCCGACCTGCCGATCCTGTTCGTGTCCGGGGGTGCCGCCAACCTGCGCCGGGCCGAGGCGCTCGCGCCGCCCACGGCCTGCATGAGCAAGCCGTTCGAGGCGGTGACGCTGCTGCGGGCCATCGGGCAGTTGATCGGGACGGATTGATCCCAGCCGCCCCTAGCTGTGGCGCCGGGGTCATCCGTCGTTGCAAGCAGCTTGCGGGGCAGCAAGGACCGTGCTGGCCGCTTCCGGATCGCCATGCCGCGGCGTCCCTGGCCATAACGGGCCGGAGCCAAGGGCTGGCAGCATGAGCCGGCCTGCCGGGTTGGCACCCTCCTGACTCCGGGCGCTCCGGCCCAGCAGCGCCTTAACCCGTCCGAAACGCCGATGGCCCATCCTGCACCGGCCCGGCCCTTCTGCCCTGCATGGGCTGGAGGCTGGCTCTGTATCCCCGAAACACCTTGCTTCACCGCCGGTTCAGCGTGCTGCCGCGGGCGCTATGGCCGCGTCTGGCCTTGCTGATGCTGGTTGCGACCGGGCCGATGGTGGCGGTGCTCGTGCTCTCCGCGATGGCGGATGGCCGCCGGGTTGTCGAGGCTGCGGGCGAGCAGGTGGTGCAGATGGCGCGCTTGGCTGCGGAGCAGCAGGACGACGCGCTGCAGGAGGCGATCAGCCTGCTGCACGTCCTGGCCCGGGTCGGCGCCGTGCAGGAGCAGCAGGAGGGAGGCTGCGGCGACCTGCTGCGCAACGTCGCGGCGGATCACCCGCGGATAGACGCCCTCGCGGTGGCGAGCAGGGACGGAACTGTCGTATGCGGCAGCCGTCCCGGCGCCAAAGGGCTGAACGTTGCGGACCGGCCATATTTCGTCGAGGTCATGGCCGATGACGGAGCCAACGCGGTGCTCAGCAGCCTGACGATCAGCCGGGTATCCGGCAAGCTGACGATGTTCGTGGTGGTGCCTATCCGTGCCGGCGGGGTCAAGACCGGCGTCGTGATCGCATCCCTGAACCTGGCCTGGTTCGTCCATCTGGGGGAGCGGCTGCCGTATGGCGGGGACGCACTGCTGCAGGTGCTGGACAGCCGAGACGGTTCCATCATCGCCCGCGGCCCCGACCGCTCCGCCATGATCGGGCAGGCCGTTCCGGCCCATCCCGTGCTGCTGGCGCTGCGTGAGAGCCCGAAGGGCGGCTCCGTCGTGGCGCCGGACCTGGACGGCGCCCGGCGGATTTTCGGTTTTGCGCCGCTGCCCGGCCGCGGCAACAGCATCGTCGTCGCCGTCGGCCTGCTGGAAGCGGACGTCCGGCGGGAAGCAGACTTGCGCTCGGGCTATACCCTGGCAATCGCGCTGGGAGCGGTGGCGTTTGCGGTGCTGGCCGCCTGGCTGTCGGCGCAGCACGCGCTGCTGCGTCCGATACGCAGCCTGGCGATGGCGGCGCAGCAGGTGGGCAGCGGGAACCTGCAGGCCCACGCGCAGATGGAACGCGGCGCGGCGCGGGAATTGCGCGCGCTCGCCTCCGCCTTCGCCCGCATGGCTCGGCGCCTGCGTGAGCGGGACGACCGCATCGCCGGCATGGGGCGGCAGCTCGCCGCCAGCGAGGCGCATCACCGACTGCTGGCGGACACCGCGACGGACGTGATCGCCCGGTTCGACCTGCAGTTCCGCCACGCTTACGTGTCCCCGTCCTGCCACGAGGTGCTGGGATACCGGCCGGAGGAGCTGGCCGGGCGGCATCTGTCCGACGTCGTGATGCCGGATGACTGGGCGGAGGTGGACTCGTCGCTCGTGCTGCCGTTGATCGGCGGGCGCCTGACGGTGCGCGTCACCTACCGCGCCCTGCGCGCCGATGGCCGGACCACCTGGGTCGAGAGCGATGGCCGCCGGCTCGCGGATGGCACTGGGTATGTCTTCGTCAGCCGCGACGTGTCGGCGCGCAAGCTGCTGGAGCAGCAGTTGGAGGAGGCGAACCGTCAGTTGCGCGTCCTGGTGCGTCAGGACGGGCTGACCGGCCTGGGCAACCGCCGGCACTTCGACGACGTGCTCGGCACCGAGTATCGCCGCGCGATGCGGGACGGCGAGCCGCTGTCGCTCATCATGGTGGACGTGGACCGGTTCAAGACGTTCAACGACCTGTATGGGCACCCGGCCGGAGACACGCCTGCCTGCGGGGCGTCGGCGGCGCCTTGGCCGGGGCGCTGCGCCGCCCGGCGGACCTGGCCGCGCGTTATGGCGGGGAAGAGTTCGCGGTGCTGCTGCCCTGCACGGACGAGGCGGGCGCGCTGGCGACGGCGGCGCGCATCCAGGAGGCGATGCGTGCTATGGCGATGCCGCATGCCGGGTCCGAGTTCGGCATCGTCACGCTCAGCATGGGCATCGCGGCGGTAGCGCCCGGCGGCGCCGGCGCTGGCCCGGCTGCGTTGGTGGAGGCGGCGGACGCCGCGCTTTATGTAGCCAAGCGGTCTGGAAGGAACACGGTGCACCTGGCGGTTGCTTGAGTGCCGGTTTGACGATGTGCTGCGCTGGCTGTCTGACGCGGCTTTTGTGTGCCAGCGTCGCCCAACGAAGGCGTTGGGTAGAGGCTAGGGGCCGACGCCCGCCCGGGTGCTCGAAAAGCCAAGACGGCCGGCCCAGCGCAGCGCGTCCTTGAACGGGCGCTGGCGTCAGGCGGACTGGCTCAGCACCAGGCGCCGCCGCCGGGCGTGGCGGAGCGGCAGGGCGGCGTAGACGTCCTTGACCGCCTCGGTGATGGTCACCCCGGCCAACCGCGGCGCGATCCGGCGCCCCGCGCGTTCCCACAGCGGCGCGGCGCGCAGCACCAGCCTCACGTGGGTCGGCGGCACATACAGCGCCGTCGCCCGCCGCTCGACGCTGAACAGGCTGGCCTGCAGCAAGCGGCCGATCTGCCCCTGGGAGTACGGCTGGCCGTGGCCGAACGGCGTACTCTCGACATGCGCCCAAACGCCGACACGGTTGGGCGCCACGACCAGCAAGCGGCCATCGTCCCGCAGCACGCGCCACACCTCCCGCAGCAGCAGGCGGGCGTTTTCCGAGGCTTCCAGCCCATGCACGAGCAGGATGCGGTCGAAGTGCAGGTCGGGGAAGGGCAGGGAGTCTTCCTCCACCGTGACGGACAGGTTGGGATGGCCGGCGGGCCAGCGCGCGACGCCGACCTGCGCCGGAGTGCCGACGATGCAGCGCGCCGCCGTTTCCCGCCAGGGCCGCAGGTAGGGCGCAGAGTAGCCGAGGCCGAGCACCTGCAGCCCGGCGACGCTGGGCCACAGCGCCGCGACCTGGTCCCGCAGCAGCCGGCAGGCGACAGCGCCGCGGGCGCTGCCATAGAACTCCGCCGTTATCTGGGCATCGGCTGTCATGCCATCCTTATAGCATGGCCGCCGTCACCTCGCCCGGCTTGCATCTCCCCGGCTTGCATATCCCTGGCTTGCACACCCCCGGCTTGCACACCCTGGTCCGGCCGGTCCACGGTGCCGGCCTGCGTTGCCGAGGTCCCCATGCCGCTCCATGCCCAGGCCATCCCAATCCTATCCGACAACTACGCTTGGCTGCTGCGGGACGAGGGGACCGGCGCCGTCGGCCTGGTGGACCCGGCCGACGCCGGCGCCTGCATCGCGGCGGTCGAGGCCGCCGGAGGCCGGCTGGACATGATCCTGCTGACGCACCACCACGATGACCACATCGCCGGGGTGGATGCGGTGCGCGCCCGCTATGGCTGCCCGGTGGTCGGCGCCGCCGCCGATGCCCGGCGCCTGCCGCGGCTGGACCAGGCGGTGCGGGAAGGCGATGAAGTGGCGCTGGGCGAGTCCAGGCTGCGGGTGATTGATACGCCAGGACATACGGTGGGCCATATCTCTTACTTCAGCAACGGGTCGCCCCCGGTGCTGCTGTGCGGCGACACCCTGTTCAGCCTGGGCTGCGGACGGCTGCTGGAGGGCACGGCCGCCAACATGTTCGCCAGCCTGCACAAGCTCGCCGCGCTGCCGGTGGCCACGCTGGTCTGCTGCGGTCATGAATATACCCAGTCCAACGCCCGCTTCGCCCTGCATTTGGACCGCGGCAACCAGGCGTTGCGGACCCGCGCCGCCGCGGTGGACCGGCTGCGCGCCGCCGGGCAACCAACGGTGCCGAGCATGCTGGGCGACGAGCTGGCGGAGAACCCGTTCCTGCGGGCGTCCACCGCCGAGGCGCTCGGCGCGATCAGATCCCAGAAGGACCAGCTCCGATGAAGCTGTACTACTCGCCGACCAGCCCGTATGTCCGCAAGGTCGCGGCGTGCGCGATTGCCTGCGGGCTGCACGACCAGATCCAGCGGATCGAGACCAACCCGCACGCGTCGCCGCCGGCGCTGGTCGGGGACAATCCGCTGTCCAAGGTGCCTTGCCTGGTCACCGAAGACGGCCTGGCGCTGTTCGACAGTCCGGTCATCTGCGAATACCTGGACGCCGTGGGGGAGAGCAGCCTATTTCCGCCAGCCGGGCCGTTGCGGTGGCGGGCGCTGAAGCTACAGGCGATCGGCGACGGCATCATGGACGCCGCGGTGATGCGCCGCATGGAGATGGGCCGCCCAGCCGAGGAGGCCCGCACCGCCAACATGGCCCGGCAGGCGGCATCGGTCGTCCGGTCCCTGGACCAGTTGCAAGCGGCGCCTCTGGCCGACCACTTGGACATCGGCACCATCACGGTCGCCTGCGCGCTGGGCTACCTGGATTTGCGGTTCGCAGACGACAAGTGGCGGGAGGGGCGGCCGGCGCTGGCGGCATGGTATGCGGCAATGGAGCGCCGGCCGGAGATCGCGGGGACGGCGGCGCCGTCCTAGCGGGCCAGGGCTGCCCGGGTCCGCCGCCTCTGGGATGCCGGTCCGAAGCTCAGGCCGGCCTTCGGACCGCTGGCGGGTCGGATGCCACGCAGCCACGCGCGCCAAGGGTCATCCCGGGATCATCCATGGCACGACATACTGCTGCAGCACGACGAGGATGCCGAGCAGGAAGGTCAGCGCAACGCTGTGCTTGAACGTGCGTGCGAGCACCACGCCCTCCTGGCCCCGTAGGTCGGTGACGGACACGCCGGTGGCGATGTTCTGCGGCGAAATCATCTTGCCCATCACGCCGCCCGAGGAGTTGGTCGCGGCGATCAGCACCGGGTTGAGGCCGAGCTGGTTCGCCGCCACCACTTGCAGGTTGCCGAACAATGCGTTGCCGGAGGTGTCGCTGCCGGACAGGAACACCGCAACCCAGCCCAGGAACGGCGATAGCAACGGGAACAGGACACCCACCGAGGCGACACCCTTGCCGAGCGTGTAGTTGAGGCCGGAGTAGTTCATCAGGTAAGCAAGGCCGACGATCAGCGCCACCGTCAGGATCGCGATGCGGCTCTGCCGCCAGGTCTGGCCGGCGCATTGCAGGAACCGGCCCGGCCCGACGCCGACGATGCCGGCGGTGAGGATCGCCGACAGCAGGATCGCCGTGCCGGTGGCCAGCGGCTGGAACACATAAAGCGCCGCATACGGCTTATCATACAGCGTGATGAGCACCTGGTTGTGCAGGCCCGGCCACTGGAAGGTCTGCTGCCCCAGGGCGAACACCTTGAAGTGCGTCCAGGCGATCACGACGGCGGACACCAGGATCCAGGGCACCCAGCCCTGCCAGGCCGGCACCGTGCTCCGCGCCCGCACGGCCACGACGTCCGCGCCGACTGCCCTTGCCCCTGCAGCAGGGGCCGCCGCAGCGCGATGCATGGCGAACTCCGGCGCCGGTGCCGGCGACCACACCCGCAGGAAGCCCAGGGTGGCAACCAGGGCGCACAGGGACGACAACACGTCGGTCAGCGCGTAGTCGAGGTAGTTCGATGACACGAACTGGCCCAACGCGAAGCTGCCGCCGGAAACCAGCAGCACCGGCCAAAGCGCGCGGACCGAACGCATCCCGCCATAGAGCGCCATGACGTAGAATGGCAGCACCATCGCCATGAAGGGGAGCTGGCGGCCGATCATGGCGCCGAGAGTCACCGGGGACAGGCCGGTGACCTGGCCCAGCACCGTCACCGGGGCGCCGAGCGCGCCGAACGCGACCGGCGCGGTGTTGAAGATGAGGGTGAAGGTCAGCGCCTCCAGCGGCGCGAAGCCGACCAGGATCAGCAGCGCGCTGGTGATCGCCACCGGCGTGCCGAAGCCGGAGATGCCCTCCAGCAGGCAGCCGAAGCAGAAGCCGATCACGACCAGCACGATCCGGCGGTCGTCGGGCAGGTTGTCAAGCACCCAGTCGCGGAACGCATCGAAGCGGCCGGACACGACGGCGATGTTATACAGCAGCAGCGCGTTGAACACGATCTACATGACCGGCCAGACCGCGAACACCGCCCCGGCGGCGACGCTGTCCAGCGCCAGGCCAGGCGGGAACTGCCAGACGAGCACCGCCACAGCCAGGCCGACGACGAGGCCGCCGAGGGAAGACTGCCATGCGGGCCGGCGCAGCACGCCCAGCATGACCAGGACGGTGGCAATGGGCAGGGCCGCGACCAGGAACGACAGCGGCAGGCTATCGGCCACCGGCGTCACGAGTTGATGGAACATTCTTACTCCCAGGATCAGGGGCGCGTGTTGCGCTTTGACGTCAGCCTACAAGCTTGCCGCACGCGGCGCGAGGCGCACACCGGCGCACAATTCTGTTCATTCCTGCCCAGTAACCTGTTTTCGGGTCACCCGCTACCGGGTCGCGTCGTGACCGCAGCGGGTTAGCGCGCCGGAATACGGTGCCGTCGCCCCCAGGCCGGACCGCGGCACGCGGCATGGCGCGCTGTTTCTGTTAGGGCGCTGTCTGTCAGGCCCTGGCGCGGCCCGGCGCCGCTGCCACGAACCCGCCCGCGGCCACGAGTGCCGCCGCCGCGACGGTCGTCACGGTGAACGGCGCCAGCCCGGCCGCGGCTAGGATCAGGGTGGACAGCACCGGCGTCGCGAAGGCCAGCGTGCCGAGTAACCGAGGGTCCCCACGCTTCATGCCGCGGTCCCACAGCACGAAGGCGGCGCCAACCGGACCCAAACCGAGCGCCAGCACCGCGGCCCAGGCGGACGCGTCCAAGGCAATCGTGGCCTCCGACATCAGGTGGGTCCCACCCGCCAGCACGGCTGTCCCCGCGCAGAACCCGGCCATCGCGCCGGGCGGCACGCCGGGGAAGCGCCGGGACAGGACGGAATACAGCGCCCACACCACGGCGCTCGCCGCCGCCAGCGCATAGCCCAGCGCCGCCCCGGCCGGGAATGCCGCGCCGCCGCTCAGCAGCATCGCGCAGCCGGCCAGGGCCAGCGCCGTGCCCAGCCCATGACGTAGGGTCAGCCGCATCCCGAGCAACGCAGCCGACAGTAGCACGATGAGTAGCGGCCAGGTGTAGTTGATAAGGTTCGCCGTAGCCGCCGGGGCACGGGCCAGCGACGCGAAGTAGAGGGCATGGAAGCCGAACAGCCCGCCGACGCCGTGCAGCCACGCGAGGGGCGGCTGCCGCAACTCCTGCAACCGCCCGCTTGCTGCAAGCCAGGCCAGCCCCAACCCGCCGGACACCGCAAAGCTCATCGCCGTGAGCTGCAACGGCGGCACCCCGGATGCGGCGCGGGACAGCAGGGCCAGCACGGCCCACAGCCCAATCGCGCCGCACCCGGCAAGGGTCGCGCCCCGCACGGGCGCACCTACCCCTTAATACATGTGCTGGCCGCCGTTGATGGACAGCGTGGACCCGGTGATGAAATCGCCGTCGTCCGCCGTCAGGAACGCCACTCCGCGGGCGATGTCCTCGGCATGGCCGAGCCGTCCCATCGGGATGCGGGCGATGATCTTGGTCAGCACGTCCGGCGGCACCGCGCGCACCATCTCGGTGTCCACGTAGCCCGGTGCGATGGCGTTCACGGTGATGCCGAACCGCGCGCCTTCCTGCGCCAGCGCCTTGGTGAAGCCGTGGATGCCGGACTTGGCGGCGGCGTAGTTCACCTGGCCGTACTGCCCGGCCTGGCCGTTGATGCTGCCGATGTTGACGACCCGGCCGAACTTCGCCGCGCGCATCGCGTCGAACGTCAGCTTGCACAGGTTGAAGCAACTGCCGAGGTTGGTGTCCAGCACCGCGTCCCACATGTCGCGGGTCATCTTGCTCATGGTCGTGTCGCGGGTAATGCCGGCGTTGTTGACCAGGATCTCGATGGGTCCGTGCTCGTCGTGGATGCGCTTCACTGCCGCCTCGCAGGCGGCGAAGTCACCGGCGTCGAACCTGATGTTCGGGATGTCGTGTTCCCCGGTAAAGGCCTCTGCCGCGGCGTCATTGCCTGCATAGCTTGCGACGACGTTCCGTCCAGCGGATTTCAGCGCCACGCTTATAGCGGCACCGATACCGCGCGTTCCACCCGTGACGAGTGCTACTCGTGCCATTCTTTTATGTCCTCCCTAGCTCAGCGGCCCCATGTTGGCCGCTTTGCCAGGGAGGGTCCAGGGGTCAGGCCGTCAGCGCTCCAGGCACATGGCGACGCCCATGCCGCCGCCGATGCAAAGCGTCGCCAGGCCTTTCTTGGCATCGCGCTTCTGCATCTCGTGCAGCAGCGTCACCAGGATGCGGGCGCCTGACGCGCCGATCGGGTGGCCGATGGCGATGGCGCCGCCGTTCACGTTCACCTTGGCGGTGTCCCAGCCCATGTCCTTGTTGACGGCGGCAGCCTGGGCGGCGAAGGCCTCGTTGGCCTCAATCAGGTCCAAGTCTCCAGTGGACCAGCCGGCGCGTTGCAGGGCCTTGCGGCTGCTGGGGATGGGTCCGGTGCCCATGACCGCCGGGTCCACCCCGGCGGTGGCGAAGCTGGCGATGCGGGCCAGCGGCGTCAGCCCGCGCTTGGCGGCCTCGGAGGCCGACATCACCACCAGTGCGGCAGCGCCATCATTGATGCCGCTGGCGTTGCCGGCGGTCACGGTGCCCTCCTTGCTGAAGGCCGGGCGCAGCTTGGCCATTGCCTCGACGGTGCTGTCATGGCGGATGTATTCGTCGTCGGCCACGACCACGTCGCCCTTGCGGCCCTTCACCGTCACGGGGACGATCTCGTCCTTGAAGCGGCCGGCCTTCTGCGCCGCGCTCGCCTTCTGCTGGCTGCCGACGGCAAGCTCGTCCTGCTGCTGGCGGGTGATCTGGAAGGCGGTGGCGACGTTCTCCGCCGTGGTGCCCATGTGGTAGCCGTGGAAGGCGTCCCAGAGGCCGTCCTTCAGCATGGTGTCCACCAGGCCCAGCTCGCCCATCTTGGTACCGGCGCGCAGATAGGCGGCATGGTTGGACTGGCTCATGCTTTCCTGGCCGCCGGCGACGACGATGGCGCTCTCGCCGGTGCGTATCTGCTGGGCGGCGAGCGCCACGGTGCGCAGGCCGCTGCCGCAGACCTGGTTGATGCCGAATGCGGTGGCGCTGTCGGGGATGCCGGCGTTGCGGGCGGCCTGGCGGGCCGGGTTCTGGCCCTGGGCGGCGGTCAGCACCTGGCCGAGGATAACCTCGTCCACCTCCGCCGGGTCGAGGCCGATACGCTCCATGGCAGCCTTGAGGGCGACGGTGCCCAGGCTGTGGGCGGGCAGCGTGGCGAAACCGCCGCTGAAGCTGCCGACCGGTGTGCGGGCGGCAGACACGATCACGATGTCTTCCATTTTGGCTTCTCTCCCTTTGGTTGCGGAAACATAAGCCGTTACAGGGCGCGCAACCAGTGCAGCAGGGGCAGCCACAGCGCATCCCTGGCCCGCGGCCCCGCCACCATGCCGATGTGCCCGGCCTCGGGCTGGTGCAGCACGGCGCCAGGGATCAGGTCAGCGAGCGGCAGCGCGGATTTTGGAGGCACGATCCGGTCTCGGCCCGGAGCGGCGACGAAGGTGGGAACCAGGACCGCTGCCGGATCCACGGCGCGGCCGGCAACGCGCCACCTGCCGCGGCCCGGCGTGTTGTCGCCATACCATCCCGCCAACGCTTCGCGTGCGATGCGTGCCCCCAATGGAACGCCGTCGTTCAGCCAGTCCTCCAGCGCCACGAAGTCCCGCGCCGCGTCGCCCGCCTGGTCCAGCCGGCCGAACGCACGATACTTGGCGGCGATGGCGCCGGAGCCGGGCAGGGCGAAGAGGGTTTGCAGCGTATCCACCGGCAGGGCGCCGGTTGCAGCCAGCACCGGCTCCAGCAGCGGCAGGGCGGCGGCAAGCCGCAGCGCCTGTTCCCGCCCGGCGGCATGGAAGTCCCATGGCGTCGCCAGTAGCGCCAGCGCCCGTACCAGCTCCGGCCTGTGCAGCGTAGTGGCCAGCGTCAGCAGCCCGCCCATGCAGTAACCTGCCAGCACGACGGGGGCGCCCACCGCCGTGATCGACCGCTCCAGCGGGCCGGTGACGACATCGCTGAGCGTCATCGCCCGCTCGGCATCGCCGGGCCAGCCCCAGTCCAGCAGCAATGGGCGCAGGCCCTGGCCGGCAAGCCAGCGCAGCAGGGAGCGGTCCGGCAGCAGGTCGAGCACATAGGCGCGGTTCACCAGGCTGGGTACGAACAGGATGGGCAGGGCGCCCGGCCCCGCCTCATGCCCGTAGTCGAGCAGCCTTGCATCGCCCTCCGTCCAGAGGGCTGGCGGGTCGGGCAGGGTGCGCTGCCAGGGATGGCGGCGGTAGGCGGCGATCCCTGCCACGAGCGCCGGATCAGCCCAGCCCGGGAGCGACCCCCCCGGCAGCGGCGATCCCGTCAGCGCCGTCTGCGGGGACGGCTGCCCCGGTGGCGCCAAGTGCAGCATCAGCGGTCGTGGGCCCCGGCGGCGCATCGGCCCCGGCAGGTCGGGACGGATCATCCGAGGGGACCGCCGGCGCCGCGCCTGCGGGCGGCCACGCATGCAGCAGCGCGGCCTGCTGCGCCAGGTGCCTGGCGGCATGGTGCAGGATGTCGTGAAGCTCGCGGTCGGCAGCCAAGCCGGCCCATTCGCTTTGAAGGATCGTGGCCCAGTCGGCGGTGAGCCGTGCCTGTTCTGCGGGTGTCATGGCTGATTCCGTGATGTGGCATATTGCTTTGCAGCATAAATCGCTATGAGAAGGTCGTGATTGCTGCAACTGCGTGATACAACCGCAGAACCCAGACACTGAGGACTATCATGGCCGACGCCCCTTCTGCCCCGTCCGACGCCACGTCCAGCCCGCCGGCGCCCCCTTCTGGCACGCCGTCGCTGCCGACCCCGGTTGTGGTCAAGAAGTATGCGAACCGGCGGCTGTATAACACTGAGACCAGCAGCTACATCACCCTCGACAACCTGGCCGACATGATACGCGCCGGGCGGGACTTCGTTGTCTATGACGCGAAATCCGGGGAGGACATCACCCGCGGCGTGCTGACGCAGATCATCGTCGAGGAGGAAAGCAAGGGCACGTCCATGCTGCCCACCGCCTTCTTGCGGCAGTTGATCGGCTTCTACGGCGACAGCCTGCAGGGCGTGGTGCCGCGCTACCTGGAAACCGCCATGTCGTCGTTCGCGCGGCAGCAGCAGCAACTTCGTCAAGCGGTGCAGCAGTCCATCAGCCCGTTCCTGCCGGCGGGCGTCGAGGAGATGGGACGGCAAAACCTGGCGATGATCGAGCGCGCCATGAGCATGTTCAATCCGTTCCACCGCGGCACCGAGCCGCTGCCGCCCGCACCTGCGGCCGCGCCGGAGCACCCCGCGCCAGCCCCTGCCGACCCGGCCGAGCTGGACCGGTTGCGGGTGGAGGTTTGGGAGCTGCGGTCCCGGCTTGCAGCGGCCCAGGCAGTTGCGCAACTGGGTGCTGGAGCCGCTGTGCCAGAGGCGGGTCCGGCAGCAGCGGCGTCAACGCCGGACGAGGTGCCGGCTGTAGCCGGGGAAGTGCCGCTGGCCGGGCCGATCGGAGCGGCAGGAGCCCTGGCGAAGGAAACGACGGGCAACACGTCAGCCGTCGAGGCAGCCATACACCGGGCGGTGGACGCGGTGGCTGGCCATGCCGCACAAGCTGCGCCTGGCCTAGAGACGGGATACCCCGGCAGTACGCCGGGCGGATCGAGGGCCACGGCACCCTTGTCAACGGTCCGCCGGACCAAGACTGCCCGCAGCAAGACTTAGAGCCTGTTTGAGTGAGCGCCTGTTGAGGTCCGACGAGGGATTTTTCGTGCCGGGCAGGAAGGGCCGCAGCCTCGATGCCTCTGCAGCGGGGCAACGTCCTGACGCACCCGGCGCGGAAAAGCACCGCTGGGCCGACCCGGTGCCCACTCAAGCAGGCTCTTAGACCAGCCTGCCCGAACTGGACGCAGGCCGGCCTGGCTTCTTCTGCGAACAGAGACCTGCAGTTTCAGGTCCGGTTGCCGCCACCCGGACCTGGCTGCGATCTGCCCCAGGTCACACCTGATCCGAACGGGCCGAAGCGGCGGGATGGCGGCTTCCCAGCGGATGGGTGGCCGGCACCAGGCAACACCGGCTGGCATTGGCGGAGGTCACAGCCGCGGCTCCGCCCTCCAGTCAATGGCCCGCAGGCGCAGCAACGGGAAGCCCGCGACCGAAACGACACCGCCAGCGATGCGGACCGGCAGGGTTGCCGGGGTGCCGGGGTCGCGGCCGGACAGCAAGCCCAGCACCGCCTTGGCTGCCACGGCGGCCGAAGCCTGGATCACCCCGGCCTGCGCCAGCCGGTCCAGCGCCGCCCGGTAGCCCTGTACGCGTGCGGTCAGGTTCAGCACCGGCTGCAAGGCGGAGTCGAGGGCTGCGGTACCGGATGCGGACGCCTGCAAGTCGCCGGCCTCAAGCTGAAGCGTGTTGACCTGCACCGCCCCGCCGCCGTCGCGCCAGGCGGCGGCGGCCGCGACGGGATCGGGGCCAGGCAGCAGCGGGCCGGTCAGAACCGCTGTGCCCATGAGGTGTCCGGCGCTCAGGAGCGGTTCTGCCTCGATGCCGGCCAGATCGAGCTGCAATGTCCGTCCCCTCAGGTTGGCATGCATCCCGGCGATCCCAACAGGGCCGCCGGGCAAGCGCACGACCAGGTCGCGCCCAACCGCCTCGGCGCTGTCTGCCTGGACGGCAAGCTGCAGCGACGCCGCCACCTCCACCCAATCTCCGCCGCCGAGCCGCACTTGCTGCATCCTGCTGGGGGCGAGCAGTAGCGTCCCGGGCTGGACGGCGCGTATCCTAATGTCCACGTCATCGGCGCGCCAGGCGGCTGGCACCCCGGCGGACGTGCCATCCATCTGGACCTGCCGGTAACGGAGCCCCGCCGCGAGCGGCCAGCCAGCCCGCTGCGGAGGGTCCGCGACAATCTCCCAACCCTGCCGGCGCAGGTCGTCCAGCACGGCGGCGGCTTCCGCCTCCAACCGGCCGCTTGCGTAGAACCACGCCGCGCCATGCAGGGCAATGGCAGCAGCAGCAACCGCCAAGCTGCGGGCCAGCCAAGTCATGGCGCAGCCTTGGCATGCACGGCCGCGACGTTCATGGGGATGCGCCTTGCGGTTGTCATCCACAGGCCAGGCGCAAGCTGAACGATTTTGCGGACTTCGGGATCGCTGGAATCAGCGTCTTCGGCGACCTCCATGATGTCACGGGAAGGTATGCTGTAAATTCAATGCAGTACGAACCTTTAAGAACGTGCCGTGAACGGCAGGCTTGCAAGGCCGGATTAACCAAGTGACATGAAACTGAGATAAATCGGACACTTAGCCCTCCAACGGCGGCGTCTCTTACACCGCCGGCACGGGCCCATGCACAGAGTTATCCACAGCCATGGACCCCTCCGCATCCTGCCAGCGGGCACGCAGGGCGGCGACCATCTCGGCTTGCGGCAGGTCCGGCGGGATCGGCGGCCCGATCGCGATGTGAATGACGCCGGGACGCTTGTTGAAGGCCCGCCGGCCCCAGAGCAGCCCCGAATCGGTGACGACCGGGATCACCGGCAGCCCGGTCCGGTTGGCCAGGAGGGCGATGCCGGGCCGCAGCGGCATGTCCTCGCCAGGGCGCACGCGGGTGCCTTCGGGGAAGACGACGATCTGCCGGCCGTCCGCCTTGGCGCGGTCGCCGCCGCGCAGCAGGGTGCGTACCGCGTTGATGCCGCCGCGCGCCACCGGGATTTGGCCCGCCGGTATCAGGAGAGGGCCGAACAGCGGCACACGCGACAGCTCGGCCTTGAACACATAGGCGACGCGGGGCACCAGACGCAGCCAGATCAGCGTGTCGAACGCGGACTGATGCTGGGAGGCAATCAGCAATGGGCCGTCCGGCGGCAGATGCTCCCGGCCGGTGACCACGACGCGGATGCCGCAGATGACGCGGGCGCCATCCAGCAGCAGCCCGGCCCAAACCTGCGCGAAGCGAAGCGCATGGCGCCGGCCCACCCAGCGGCAGGGCGTGCCAGCCCCGGCGACCACGATCGTCACCAACACGAACCACACGTTGAACAGGGCCGAGCGCAACGGCACCAGGATTGTCGTCATCGGGCAGTCTCCGTACGGATCAGCGAGGCCAGGTGCAGGCGCACGGCGATCAGCTTGTCATACTCGTTGGCCAGCATGCGCGCGGTCGCCGGGTCGGTGCCGCCGCGCAGGGCAGGGGGCACCACCGGCGCGGGATACAGCTCGGCGCCCGGCAGGCCGCGGCTCAGTTCCAGCAGGGCGCGCGGCATGTGGTAGCCGGCTGTCACGACGATCAGGCGGCGCAGGCCGTGCGTGGCGGCCCATTGCGCGGTCTCGGTACCGTTGCCGACGGTGGTGGTCGCGGTCCGGCCCAGGGTGACCTGGCCGGCGATGCGCGCCGGGTCCAGCCGGGCGCGCCGGGCCATTTCCGGCAAGTCGGCGCCACGGGCAACGCCGGACACGAGCAGCAGCGGCGCGCGTCCATCGGCCAGCAGGGTCAGCGCGGTCTCGATCCGGTCCGCGCCGCCGGTCAGCACGACGATGCCGTCCGCGACGTCCGGCAGCGCCGTGCCGGGCTGGCGGGCGCAGTGCTCGAACCAGGCGAAGCCGAGGCCCCACGCTGCCGAGCAGGCCAGCAGCGCGGCGCTGGCCGTGACGCCCGCCCTATGCAGCCGGCCAAGCCACCGCGTCCCCATGCCGCTCGTCATGGCAGCCGCCGCAGCCAACGCCGCACGGTGCCCTGCGCCGTCAGCCAGCCGATCCCCGCAGCCGCCACGGGCAGCAGCGGCAGGGTAAGCCACAGCCCGGCCGGAAGCGCATCGGCAAGGCTGGCCGGCCCGTCCTGCCCGGTGAAGGGCCGGGCCAGGCCAGACAGCCCCGCCAATACCGGCAGCGCGACTGCCGCACCCAACGCGCCGCCGGAGGTGGCCAGCATCGTCGCCCGGCGTGCGAAGCGGTTGGCGATGTAGCCGCGCGTGGCGCCCAGGCCGTGGATGATCTCGATGGCATCCCGCCGGGACGCCAGCCCGGCGCGGGTCGCGACCGCGACCACCGCCGCGGCGACGAAGCCGACCAGGGCGACGGCCAGGCCGGCGCAGGCCTGCAGGCTGCGGGCCAGTGCGCCGAGGCGGCGCACCCAGGCGTCCTGGGCTTCAGCCAGCGTGCCCGGTGCTGCCGCGTCCAGCCGCTCCGCCAGGTTTGGCGGCGGGACGCCGGCTAGGTGGACCTCGATCACTGCCGGCAGGTCGAGTGCCAGGGCGCCGGGACCGTCGCCCAGCCAGGGGCGGAGCAGCTCGGTCAACTCGCGATCCGGCACCAGGCGGGCCGTGGCGACGCCGGCCTCGGTGCGCAGCACGGCGAGCACCGCATCTACCCGCCGCCTGGCGCCATTCGCGGCGGGGCCGGCTGGCTGCGGAACCTGGACGGTCATCACTGCGGCAGCGCCGCCCTGCCAATGGCTGGCCAGGGCAGCGGCGCCGAATGCGCCGGCCAGCGCCAGCGCCGCCAGGAACGTCATCGCCGCCACCAGCAAGGGCAGCAGCCGGTCCGACAGCGCCCGGCGCAGCCCGAGGTCATCCGCGCCAGCCGGGCGCAGCGTGCGTGCCGGGCTGGATGCCCATGCGGCGGGCGCCCTAGTCATCGCGCACCAGGTGGCCGTCCAGCAGGCGGATGGTGTGGGCGGGATGCCGGGCCACCAGGGCGTCGTTGTGGGTCGCCACCACGACCGTCGTGCCCAGGCGGTTCATCTCGTGCAGCAGCTGCATCAGGCGGGCGGCCTGTGCCTCGTCCAGGTTGCCGGTGGGCTCGTCGGCCAGCAGCAGCAGCGGGCGGCCGACCACGGCGCGGGCGATGGCGACACGCTGCTGCTCGCCGCCGGACAGTTCCGCCGGGCGGGACAGCAGCTTGCGGGACAGGCCGACCCAGCCCAGCAGCTCCAGCGTATCCACGCGCACCTGGCCCTCGGGCCGGCCGGCCAGGCGCAGCGGCAGGGCCACGTTGTCGAAGGCCGACAGGTGCGGCAGCAGCCGGAAGTCCTGGAACACCATGCCGATTCGCCGGCGCAGCAGCGGCAGGCGGGCGCGGCCTGCGGCGCCGATGTCCTGGCCCATCAGCTCCAGCCGGCCGGCGCTGGGGCGGACAGCTAGGTGCAGCAGGCGCAGCAAGCTGGTCTTGCCGGCGCCGGAGGGGCCGAGCAGCCAGCGGAAGCCGCCCTCGCGGATGCTGAACGACAAGTCCTGCAGGACGGTGGTGGTCCCATAGCCCAATCCGACACCGTCCAAGCGCACCATCCCCAAACCCCCGGAGTCCCGTTTTGCCACGGACCCGCGGCTTTGGGGAGGGCAGGGGGCGGCGGGTTGTCCGGGGCGCGACGGGCAGGGTATCACCGCGGGATGAGGATTACCTGTCCCACCTGCGGCGCGGCCTACGACGTGCCGGCGGAACGCTTGGCCGGGGGCCGCACCGTCCGGTGCGCCCGGTGCGGGTCGGGCTGGGTGCCGCCAGTGGATGAGACACAGCCGGAGCCGCCGCCGCCTGCCCTGGAGCCGTCGCCTGACCCGGCGATGCCGCCCGATATTCCGGCGCCGGAGCCGCCCGAAGTCGTAGCGCCGAATCCGCCCGAGCCTCAGTCGCCAGCCGCAGCCGCGGGCGGGCTGCGTCAGCGGCTTCCTATCCTCCTGGCCTGGGCTGCCAGCCTGGTGCTGCTTGGCGCATTCGTGTGGGCGATGATCGCGTGGCGGACCGGCGTGATGCACACGTGGCCGCCGAGCGAGCGCCTGTATGCCGCGCTCGGCCTGTTGCGGAAGTAGGGCGTCTGTATCCAGTTACGGATGCAGGCGGCTCCGATTTGTTCAGTTGCAGGGAGATGGCCGCAATCAGGTCCGCATGCTTTGCGACCGGGCCTGAGTGCCGTCAGCCCTAATAGGTCTTCAGCAGCCGGTCTATGTAGTCCAACTCGGGCTGTGGCCGGGTCCGTTCGGCGCCGCGGCGGCGCAGCTCCTCCTGCAGGGCGCGGGTACGGGCTTCCTCCATCTGGTCGGGCACCTTCACGCCGCCGCGGGTATCTTCGCTGCCGGAAGTACCTTGCGGCAGCTCGCGGCCCAATGGGTCGCGCCTGGCTTGCCGGCGGTAAGGCCCACGGCCATCCGGGCCAGACCGGTCGTTGCCACCCTGACGGGTGCCGGGCTGGTTGCCATTGCCGTTTCCGGTGCCATTGGCGTCCTGTTCGCCCTCGCCTTCGCCAGCCTCGCCCTCGCCGGGCTGCTCGCCGGTTCCGAACTGCCGGGCCATCGCCTGGCCCATGTCGCGGCCACCCTTCTGCAGGGCCTCGATGGCGCGCTGCTGCGCTGCCCCGGCGAAGTCGTCACGGCCGTCTGCCAGGGCCTGCGCGGCGTCGCGCATGGCGGTGTCTGCTTCGCCCAGGCTAGGCGGCACCTGGCCAGTCAGGTCGCCGAATCGCTGCATCAGCTCGCCCAAGGCCCGGCGCATGGCTCGCTGCTGCCTAGCATCGGTTTGGCGCTGCGCAGCTCCGCCCGTCGGGCGCTGAGAGGGATCGCCCGCCGACTGCTGCGACGGGTCGCCGGGCTGACGCTCGGCTTGGTCGCCAGGCTGGCGCTGTGCAGGGTCGCCGGACTGGCGCTGTGCGCTGTCCCGTGGGCTGGGCAGGCGGCGGTCGGCATTCGGCCGGGACTGCGACCGGTCAACCAGGGCGCCCTCGCGGCGGACCATGTCCTGCACGGCATTCTGCTGCTGCTTGCCGCGCTCACGGCGCTCTGCGTTGCGCTGCTCGCGCGCTTCGCTGCTTTCGGGGCGGGCGTTCTGCAGCTGCTCCAGCAACTTCTCAAGTTCCGCCATCTGCCGCTTGGCGTCGTCCATGCGGCCTTCCTTGGCGGCCTTCTCCATCTCCTGCGCCATGCGGTCCAGCTCCCGCTGGTTCATCGCCGGCGAGTTAGGGTCCAGCGGGATTTCCGTTCCGTCCTTCTGCGCCTGCTTCTGCAGCGCGTCCATGTGGCGCTGGATGGCCTCGCGTAACTCCTCGATGCGCTTCTCCAGTTCGGCCTGCTTTTCCGGGGTGTCGGGCTTGGCCTCGACGGCGTCGCGCATCGCCTGGCGCGCCTCCTCCAGCGCGCGGGCGGTGCGGTCCGGGGCGCCGTCCTCCAGCGACAGCGCCAACTCCCACATGCGGGCCTGCACCTCGTCCACCGCGTCCTGTCCGCGCCCGCGGCGCAGCAAGGCGGAGATCGAACGCATGTTGAGCGCCACGCCAGCCGAGTAATCATAGGCCTTGGGCTGTTCGGCGAGGACGTCCATCAACTGTGCCGCCGGATTGCGCTCCTCCGGGGTCAGGCTGAGCTGCCGCCGTACGTCCAGCACGGCGCGGGCGAGCGGGTTCTCGAACGGGCGTTCCGGCAGCACGAATTCAGCATCGGCGCCGATGCCGGCCTGACCCGGCGCGTCGCGCGCCACCACGCGGCCCTGCACGGGCAGCCCGGCCCAGGGATGGGCGGACAGGTCCTGCATGGCGGCTCCGCCGGCAGTCCTGGGGGTGCCGGCCAGCGGTACCGGAAGCTTGATCGGCGGGGCGTCCATACGGTCCCGCAGGCGCAACTCGATGCCGACGCTGGCCAGGCCGTAATCGTCCGACGCGCGCCAGGGCAGGCGGACCTGCGGCGTGCTGCCGCGAGCGGTCCGTGCTGGTCCCGGCGGCTCCGAGAACGCAGCGGTCGGCGGCAGGTCGGGGATGGCGGTCAGCGTCCAGGATTGGTCGCCGCCCCGGCGCTGCACCTGCAGGGTGCCGCTGGCGCCAATGTCCCGTTCTGCCTGCCAGCTTGCGGAGTCCAGGGCATGGAAGGGCGTGACGTCGCCGTTGAGGGCCAGCGACGGTTCGCCGCTGCCGCCGGTGACGTTGACGACGAGATGGGAGCCGGACGGGACGGAAACCGCCGGCTGCTCCGGACGCAGGAACACGGGCGCCACGCCGGTATAGGCCGGGGGGGTGATCCAGGCCTGGATGACGGAGGCCGGGGCCGGCGGGCCCTCCGGCAGCGCCGGCGCAACGCCGCGTAACAGCCGCCTGCCTGCTTCCGGCCCGGCGACCACGATCGCGGCGACCAGCGCCAGCAGCAATGCGCCGCGGAGCGCCCGGCCGTCACGCGTAGGCAAGCCAGGCTTCGGTGCGGCGATCCGCATCTTCGCCGCCTGCGCGGCCACGCGCGCCAGGTGCGCCCGCCAGAGGGCGGCGCCCTCGTCTGTATGCTGCGCCGGGGTGTCGGTTAGGACAGATAGCGGCCGGTGGCGTAGGCCGGTGTCCCGCTCCAGCCGGCGGTCGGCGAGGGCGTCGGTCGGAAGTGCGACCCGGCGGACGGCGCGCCAGGCCAGCGCCACGAACGCCGCCAGCGCCGCGAGGGCCAATACCAGGCGCGGCCAGGCCGGCAGCATCGCCGGCACGTCCAGCAGCGCGAGCACGCCATAGGCGCCCAGCAGGCCGAGCGGCGGCCAGGCCGCGAGCCAGGCCTGCTCCCACCAGAGCGCCAGCCGGGCGAGCCGGCGCTTGCGCGCCAGGGCCTGCAAGCCGGCGTCCGGCGGGATCGTGCTCACCCGAACCAGTCCGGGGCGGTTTCCGCAGCCCACAGCGCCTCGACCGGCTGCCGGGCGCGGATCACCGACCAGCGGCTGCCGTCCACCATCACCTGGGCGGCCAGCGGCCGTGAGTTGTAGGTGCTGCTCATGACGGAACCATATGCTCCCGCGTCCAGGATCGCCAAGCGCGCATTGGCATCGAGCCGCGGCAGGGCTCGGCCTCGCGCGAAGGTGTCGCCGCTTTCGCAGACGGGACCGACGATGTCGGCAGGGAGGGCTGGGCGCAGGGCGTCCACCGCCGAGACTGGGACGACGCCGTGCCAGGCATCATACATCGCGGGCCGGGCCAGGTCGTTCATCGCGGCGTCCAGCACCACGAAGCGGCGTCCGGCGGTGGTCTTCGACAGGATCACCGATGTCAGCAGCACGCCGGCCGGGGCAACCAACCAGCGGCCCGGCTCGATGGCGAGGCGGACGTCCAAGCCAGCGAACGCGGCGCGGATGGCCCCGGCGAAGGCGGCGGGGGTGCTGGCAGGCTCGTTGCGGTAGGGGATGCCGAGGCCGCCGCCGCAGTCCACCACGTCAACGGCCTGACCGGCGGCCCGCAGGGTCCGCACCAGCTCGGCGGTGCGGGCGTAGGCGGCTCGGTAGGGCGTCATGGACATGATCTGGCTGCCGATGTGCAGCGCAAGGCCGACCGGGCGCAGGCCGGGCAGGGCGGCGGCGTGGGCGTAAAGCGCCGCGGCGGCGTCGTAGGCGATGCCGAACTTGTTGTCGGCCCGGCCGGTGGTGATCTTGGCGTGGGTGCCGGCGTCCACGTCCGGGTTGATCCGCAGGGCGACTTGGGCGGTTGCGCCCATGCTGGAGGCGACGGCGGAGAGCATCGCCAGCTCCTCGGCGCTCTCGGCGTTGATCTGGCCGACGCCGGCTTGCAAGGCGTCGCGCAGCTCCGGCGCGGATTTACCGACGCCGGAGAACACGATGTGCGCGGCGGGAATGCCGGCCCTTAGAGCACGCTGCATTTCGCCGCCGCTGACCACGTCGGCGCCGGCGTCGCCCTGGGCCATTAGGCGCAGCACCGCTAGGTGGTCGTTGGCCTTCACGGCGTAGTGGACCTGCATCGGCAGGGCGGCCATCGCATCCTGCAATTGCCGCAGGCGTCCGCGGAGGCAGTTGGCGGACAGGACCCAGGTCGGGGAGCCCACGGCGTCGGCGATGGCGTTGAGCGGCACGCCCTCCATCAGCAGGCCGTCCATGGCGTGCATGGACAGATGCGGGCGGGCGGCGACCAGCTCCGCCGTTGTCGGGTCGGGGTCGGGGGCGAGGGCGAGAGGGGCCGGCATCCTGTATTATTAGGGATTGCGGCGGGGATGATCCAGACTGCTTCTCCCTCTCCCTCCGGGAGAGGGTTGGGGTGAGGGGGTCGTGGGGCGCAGTGCCTGCCTGTGAATGGCTGCTTCCCGGCGGCACATTTGGTTCCCCGCTCCGCAGCAAGACCCCCTCACCCCGGCCCTCTCCCGGAGGGAGAGGGAGTAGTTAGCCTACCGGGACGGGTAGGAGCGGGGGTAGGTGATCTCCGCCGCCGGCCCCGGCGCGGACGGGGCGCCCTTCTTGCCGCAGGACGCCAGCAGCACCAGGGCGATCAGCGCGGCGACCCTCATGTCAGCAACCCCTGCCACCGTGCTGCCTGCGCCGCCACATTGGCCGGTGCCGTGCCGCCGTAGCTGGTGCGGCTGGCGACCGAGGCCTCCACCGTCAGCACCCCGAACACGTCGGCGGTGATTCCGGGCTCCTCCGCCTGCATCTCCTCCAGGGTCAGGCCGGCCAGGTCCACGCCGCGCGCCTCCGCCCGGGCCACCAGCCGGCCCGTCACGTGGTGGGCGCTGCGGAACGGCAGGCGCAGCACCCGCACCAGCCAGTCCGCCAGGTCGGTCGCAGTCGAGTATCCCGACCCGGCGACGGCGCGCAGCCGGGCCAGGTCGGGCTGCATGTCCCGCACCATGCCGGCGGTCGCGGCGAGCGATAGGGCCAAGGCGTCGGAAGCGTCGAACACCGGCTCCTTGTCCTCCTGCATGTCCTTGGCGTAGGCCAGCGGCAGGCCCTTCATCACCATCAGCAGCGACACCAAGGCGCCGGTGACGCGCCCGGACTTGGCCCGCGCAAGCTCCGCCGCGTCCGGGTTGCGCTTTTGCGGCATGATGCTGCTGCCGGTGGTGAAGGCGTCGGATAGCCGGATAAAGCCGTAGGGCGCGCTGCACCAGATCACGAACTCCTCCGCCAGGCGGCTGAGGTGCATGGCGCAGATCGCGGCGGCGGACAGGAACTCCAGCGCGAAGTCGCGGTCGGATACGGCGTCCAGCGAGTTGGCGGTGGGACGGTCGAAGCCCAGCGCAGCGGCGGTGTGGCCGCGGTCAATCGGGAAGCTGGTGCCGGCCAGCGCCGCCGAGCCGAGGGGGCACTCGTTCAGCCGGCGCCGGCAGTCGGCCAGACGGCCGCGGTCGCGTGACAGCATCTCGACATAGGCCAGCAGGTGGTGGCCAAGCGTCACGGGCTGCGCCGTCTGCAGGTGGGTGAAGCCGGGCATCGGCGCACCGGAGAACTCGGCCGCGCGATCCGCCAGCGCCCGCATCAGGTCGGCGGCCTGGGCGTCCAAGCCGTCCAGCGCGTCGCGCACCCACAGGCGGAAGTCGGTCGCCACCTGGTCGTTGCGGCTGCGGGCGGTGTGCAGGCGCTTGCCGGCCTCGCCGACGCGCTCGATCAGGCGCGCCTCGATGTTCATGTGGATGTCTTCCAGGTCGTCCACGAAGGGGAAGCGCCCGGCCTCGATCTCGGCTGCAATGCCGGACAGCCCGTCGCTGATCGCCCTCTCGTCGCCCGGCGCGATTACCCCGGCGCGGGCCAGCATGGCGGCATGGGCCAGGCTGCCGCGTATGTCCTGCCGCCACATCCGCTTGTCGAAGCCGATGGAGGCGTTGATCTCCTGCATGATGACGCCGGGGCCGCTTGAGAACCGCCCGCCCCACTGCACATTGGCTTCGCGGTTTCGGGCATCCACTGGTAGGATGGGGCCTGGTTCGGACATGCTGCTCAAGGACTTCCCATGACCTCATTCAAGCGCCGCACCCTGCTGGCGGCGGCCCTGACCCTACCGGCGGCGGTCCTGCCGCGCAAACCGGCGTTGGCGGAGGGCGGGCTGCCCGGCCTGGACCGGCTGCGCGCCGGGCCGCCGGCCGCGGTGCCGGACCTGCGCTTCACCGGCGCGGACGGCGCGGAGCACGGTTTGGCCGATTATGCCGGCCGTGGCGTGGTGCTGAACCTGTGGGCGACCTGGTGCGTGCCGTGCGTGGCGGAGATGGCGGCGCTGGACGAGCTGGCGCGGCGTGCGCCGGACGGGATCGCGGTGCTGGCCCTGTCGTCGGATCGCGGGGGCGCCGCGGCGGTGCAGCGGTTCTACGGCGAGCGCGGCATCCGCACGCTGCCGGTGCTGCTGGACCCGCGCGGCGCCGCCGCCCGCGCGCTGGGCGCCCGCGGCATCCCGACGACGGTGTTGATTGACCGGGCCGGGCAGGAACTGGCGCGGGTGGAAGGGGCGGCGGATTGGGGTGCGCCGGGTTCGGTCGAGGCGATCCGGAAATTGCTTGGCGCCCAGCCGCCTGCGCGCGACCTGGACCATACTTGACGGCGGTCAACTGCGGTCCTGGCCTGTTATGGGTGATGACGTTGGCGGTAAGCGGAACGGATGCCGTCAGGTCGAGACGTAGAGGTGGGACAGCGGCTTCTCCCCTGCGGCGTTCTGGGCGTTGAGGGCAGTGAGGGTTTGTAGGGCGGCGGCTGCGCCTGTGTCGGTGCTAGCCGGGCTGGATGCCGCGCTGAGCTGCCAGGTTTTCCAGGCCTGGCCGTCCTTGGTGCCGACGAGGGTGCCGTCCTTGCCGAGGGTGACGGCGTAGGTCGAGCTGCCATTGGTGAAGCTGAAGGCGCCGATGGTGATCGTGCCAGGGGCGGCGCCGTTCCTCACGACTTCGGGGCTGACGGAGTCCTTGATGGGGATGCCGAGATCCGATGCGTAGGCGAGGGCGTGGACTGCGCTGTTGGCGGCTCCGCCGACAATACCAGCTAAGGCTTCGTCCGCAATGACTTTTCCGAAACGGGCTGCTGAACCCTTCCAATCAAAGTGAGCAGCGATATCAGCAAGTCCATTGACGCCTGCTGCTCAGGAGAGGGCGTTATCCACCTTGTCGAGGTCGAGCGACGGCAGGGCTGCTGTTGTCTGCGCGGGTGCGGCGGCACTGCCGCTGCTCAGGCTGATGATGACTGCGGGATGTTCACTCCTGCCACCTGGCGCCTGGCCTGCCGATGTTTCAACAGGTTCAGCGGCAACAACTGCCGGAGCGGGTTGAGGGGCTGTGATGCCGATCCCGGCGATGGCAGACGTGGACCGTGAAGCTCCTGGTCAGGGCTTCAGGTTAGGCGGCCTGTCTTAAAGGAGCGTCACCCTGGCGCCACGGGTCAATGAAGGGGTCAGCGCATATGACGAAGCAGTGCCCTCTGCTCCCTCTCCCTCCGGGAAAGGGCCGGGGTGAGGGAAGCCAAGCAGCGCGCACCCGACCGAGCTGGGGCTGGGCCTCTCCTACTTGGCAGGGATTGCGCTTGTGGCCTTTCCCTCACCCCGGCCCTCTCCCGGAGGGAGAGGGAGCAGACAGCTTCGTCCACACGCAACGGTTCAGTGCTTACCGGGAGGCCTGGGATCAGGTCTCGAATGCCCGGGACGACCGCTGGCCGATCAGGGACATCAACTCCCGCCGGGTCACGGGGTCGTCGCGGAAGGCGCCTAGCATGCGGCTGGTCACCATGCTGACGCCAGGCTTGTGGACGCCGCGGGTAGTCATGCACTGGTGCCCGGCCTCGATCACCACGCCGACGCCGTGCGGCTGCAGCACGTCGTTGATGACGGACGCAATCTGCACCGTCAGCTTTTCCTGAATTTGCAGGCGCTTCGAGTAGGCATCCACTACGCGGGCCAGCTTGCTGATGCCGACAACGCGGCTGCGCGGCAGGTAGGCCACGTGGCACACGCCGATGATCGGGACCATGTGGTGCTCGCAATAGCTTTCCAGCCGGATGTCGCGCAGCAGGATGATTTCGTCGTAGCCCTCGACCTCCTCGAAGGTGCGTTCCAGCAACTGGACGGGGTCAACCGCATAGCCGCCGAACAGCTCCTTGTAGGATTTGGCAACCCGGCGCGGCGTGTCACGCAGGCCCTCGCGCGCCGGGTCGTCGCCGGCCCAGCGTAGCAGGGTGCGGACGGCGTCCTCGGCCTCGGCCTGGGTGGGACGGTTGTCTTCCAGGGCCGGGGCGGCCTTGGGGGACGGGGTCATGTCGTTCAAATTTCTTATTCCATCCCAGGCGCCATCTGGTTCCGGCGCGGTAGCGGACATGGGCCGAAGCCCATCCGATGCAAGCTGGCCTGCCGGCCACCCGGGCCAGGACGGCCCCTAGAACCGCCTGCCGGGTCAGTGCAGCTTGCGCGCGACGTGCGGGCTGTCGAGGCTGAAGGCAGGCACGGCGGCGTCGAACTTCTCGCCGGTTTCCGGGATCGTCATGCCATAGGTTCCCTCCATGAAGCCAGACGGCGTGCCGAGCGGGGTGCCGGAGGTATACTCGAACACTTCGCCGGGCCGGAGCACCGGCTGCTCACCGACGACGCCGGGTCCTTCGACGACGTCCCGCTTGCCCTTGGCGTCGGTAATGCGCCAACTGCGGCGCAGGAGCTGGACCGTCTCCGTGCCGCCATTGGCGATCCGCACGCGATAGGCCCAGACCCAGGTGCCGGCGTCGGGGTCGGACTGCTCCTCTAAATAAAAGGTCTGCACCCCGACCTCGATCCCGCGGGTCACGGCGGTATAGTCGGCGGTCATCCGCTACTCCGCGGCATGCTGCATGGCGGGCTGCCCGGCGGCGTCGAGCGCCTGGACCAGGTCCTCGACGAGGTCCAGCGGATCCTCCAGCCCGATGGACAAGCGCAGCACGCCGTCGCTGATGCCCAGCCGCGCCCGCTCCTCGGCGCCGATTTTCATGTGGGTGGTGGTGGCGGGATGGGTCACGAGGGACTTGGAGTCGCCGAGGTTGTTGGACACCGCGATCAGGCCCAGCGCGTTCATCGCGGCGAAGGCGGCAGGCTTGCCGCCCGCGACCTCGAAGGCGACCAAGGTGCCGCCGGCCGTCATCTGCGACATGGCCAGCGCGTGCTGCGGATGGTCGGCGCGGCCGGGATACCAGACGCGCGACACCGCGGGGTGCCTGGCCAGGCTGTCCGCGACGGTGGCGGCGGAACGGCAGCCCGCGTCCACGCGCAGATGCAGGGTTTCCAACCCCTTCAGCAGCAGCCAGGCATTGAAGGGCGACAGGCTCGGCCCGGTGTTGCGGATGAATGGCTGCAGGGTGCCCTCAATCCAGGCCTTGCTGCCCAGCACGGCGCCGCCGAGGACCCGGCCCTGGCCGTCTATGTGCTTGGTGCAGGAATACACGACGATGTCGGCGCCCAGCTCCAGCGGATGCTGCAGCAGGGGCGTGGCGAACACGTTGTCCACCACGACCAGGGCGCCGGCCGCATGCGCCAGGGTGCAAATGGCGCGGATATCCAGCACCTCCAGCATCGGGTTGGAGGGGGATTCCAGCAGCACCATTGCCGCCGGGCGTGACAGGGCGGCGCGCCAGGCGTCCAGGTCGGTGCCGTCCACGAATTCCGACGTGATGCCGTAGCGGGGCAGCAGGGTGGAGACGATCCAGTGGCAGGAGCCGAACAGCGCCCGGGATGCTACTACACGGTCGCCGGCGCACAGATGGCTCAGCATTGCGGCGTGGACAGCGGCCATGCCGGTGGCGGTGGCGCGGCAGGCCTCGGCGCCCTCGATGAGTGCGAGCCGGCTTTCCAGCATGGCGACGGTTGGGTTGCCGAAGCGGCTATACTGGTAGTGGCTGGCGGCGCCGGTGAAGGTGTCCTCCGCCTGCTCGGCGCTGTCATATACGAAGCCGGACGTCAGGAAGAGCGCCTCGGAGGTTTCGCCGTAGGGGGTGCGGGCGGTGCCGCCGTGGACCAGTTGCGTTGCGGGGCGGCGTGGGGCTTGGGACATCAGGTGCAAGGCCTTCATCGTGACGCGTGGGGCCGACGATGCCAGCGGCGGCCCGTGAGGGGTCGCCGCGGGCCTCTTTAGCGCGCTTGTTTAACCTCGCCGCAATCCGGCCGGACAAATCACGAGGTGGGCGGAGGCAAGATAGGGATGGGGGCGTTGCGCGGTCAACCGGCAAACCGTATAACCGTCGGGCCGCGGGTGTAGTTCAATGGTAGAACGGCAGCTTCCCAAGCTGCATACGAGGGTTCGATTCCCTCCACCCGCTCCAGGCTACCCCGCCCGGCTGTTGCTAAAGAAATTGTTGTCGGGGTGTCCGGATGAAGCATCGCTGGAAGGCGTGCGGGCTTCTAAACGGGTCAGGTCTGCCAGTCCTCGTACTTCAGCCCGCTCACGCGGGAAAACTCGCCCACGTTGTGCGTGACCAGCACCAAGTCTCGCGCCCGCGCCTGCCCGGCAATTAGCACGTCATACGGTCCGATCGGTGTTCCCTGCGCCGCCAGTGTCGCCCTGATCTCGCCCGACTGCCGCGCGTCCTCCTTGTCAAATTCCAGCACCTCTAGCTGCAGCCCGTCGAGCATCCCCAGGTTGTGCGCTTGCCGCCGGCTCTTATAGGCGCCGTAGAACAGCTCATGTGCAGCCACAGACGGGATGCCGATATCGCGCGGTGCCTGCCGGCGCACCCGCGCCAGCAACCTGGCGTTGCTCCCCAGCAAGCCGATCACCGCGTTTGCGTCGAGCAAAAACTTCACCCGAAGAAGTCCATCTCCGGCCGATCCTGCTCGGGTGGCTGCTCGGCTACGGCCTGTGCAAAGTCGGGATCCGGTGGCCCAAGCAAGGCGTCGAGCCAGGCCCAGTCCTGGGCGACGGGTTCGAGGATCACCGATGCGCCATGTCGACGGATGCACACTTCTTCCGACTCGAACCGGAACGCCTTGGGCAACCGCACCGCCTGCGAGCGTCCAGACCAGAACACCCTGGCTATCGCCATAGTTGCCTCTTTAAAGATATGCCATGGAGATATACCATTCCATTCCCCGCAGCCATCCCTCTCCTTGTCAGCCTTCTGTTCGGGCCGCCTGGGACATGGCTAAATGGCTCGGGACACCTCTCGTTCTTTAATCGCGACCTTTTTGGCAGGCATGTATCCGATCAGCTTGGATGGCACCACGTTGTAGGCCGCAGTGAAGGCATTTGCCTGTAAACGGATTTTGCCATAACCAAGTCAGGCAAAATGGTCTGTGGCACCGAGGGCATCGGAAGAGGCTTTGATATATTCCAGCAGTCATAAAGGCAGCCATCCATAGTAAAGCGATAGACAATACAACCGTATCATCATCTATGTGGCTAATGGCGAGCTTATTGATTGCATGAATTATTAATCCTGAAAGACCTGCGCCGGGAAGATAATTTAGGAATAAGCCCCACATTACTTTGCGACGTCTCTTCAAGTATTGCCATGCGATTGAGCAATCAGCATCTATTGCCACCGTGTTTTACTAACCTTCCAGGCTACCGCGTCGGACGCGGGGGCGTCACCGAGTAATCGTAGAACCCTCGCCCGGCCTTCCGTCCATACCACCCGGCCTCGACATACTTCACCAGCAACGGGCACGGGCGATACTTGCTGTCAGACAGCCCGTCGTGCAGCACCTGCATGATGCTCAGGCACGTATCCAGCCCGATGAAATCCGCCAGCTCGAACGGACCCATCTTATGCGCGGCGCCCAGGCGGAGTGCGGAGTCTATGCCGCTGATGGTGCCCACGCCCTCGTACAGGGCGTAGACCGCCTCGTTGATCATCGGCAGCAGGATGCGGTTGACGATGAAGCCCGGGAAGTCCTCGGACACTGCCGTGATCTTGTCCAGCCGCGCAGCCAGAGCCTGCACCGCCTGGAACGTCGGCTCCTCCGTCGCGATGCCGCGGATCACCTCGACCAGCTTCATCACCGGCACCGGATTCATGAAGTGCATGCCGATGAACTTGCCCGGCCGGTCGGTGCCGGCAGCCAGACGGGTGATGCTGAGGCTGCTGGTGTTGCTGGCGATCAGGCAGGACGGCTTTAGGTGCGGCGTCAGCGTCTGGAAGATCGCGCGCTTCACCTCCTCCTTTTCCGTCGCCGCCTCAATCACCAGGTCGGCGCCGCCGAAGGCCGCGTAGTCGGTCGAAGCTGTGATGTTGGCGATCGCCGTCGCGCGCTGGTCCGCGGTGATGGCCTCCTTGGCCAACTGGCGGTCCATGTTCTTGCCGATGCCGGCCACGGCCTTGTCCAGCGCGTCCTGGCGCATGTCCAGCAACACGACCGGCAGCCCAGCCAGGGCGCATACATGGGCGATGCCGCTGCCCATCTGCCCTGCGCCGATTACCCCCACCGACTGCACGGCCGGCCCGGCCTCATTTGCCAGCCCGGCCGTCGCAGGCCCATCCATCGCTAGGGGATCCGGGCCAGCTCGGCCTCAAGCTCCGGCAGGGCGGTGAACAGGTCGCCGACGAAGCCGTAATCCGCCACCTGGAAGATCGGCGCGTCCTCGTCCTTGTTGATCGCGACGATGACCTTGCTGTCCTTCATGCCGGCCAGGTGCTGGATCGCGCCCGAGATGCCGATGGCGACATACAGGTCCGGCGCCACGATCTTGCCGGTCTGCCCGACCTGGTAGTCGTTCGGCACGTAGCCTGCGTCCACCGCCGCACGTGACGCGCCAACGGCCGCACCCAGCTTGTCCGCCAAGGGCAGCAGCAGCTTGAAGTTCTCGCCATTCTGCATCCCGCGCCCGCCGGACACCACGATCTTGGCTGCTGTCAGCTCCGGACGCTCGCTGCGGCTCAGCTCCGCCGATACGAAGCGGGAGGTTGCGGCGGCGTCCGGGGTGGAAACAGCCTCGATCTCCGCAGACCCACCCGTGGTTGCGACGGGATCGAAGCTCGCGGCACGTATGGTCATCACCTTCTTGCTGTCGCTGGACACGACCGTTGCCATCGCGTTGCCGGCGTAGATCGGGCGGATGAAGGTGTCCGCGTCCACGATGCCTGCCACGTCGCTGATCGGCTGCACGTCCAGCAGGGCGGCCACGCGCGGCATCACGTTCTTGCCAGTCGCGGTGCTGGCCGCCATCAGGTGGTCGTGGTGCCCGGCCATGCTGACCAGCAGCGCCGCCAGCGGCTCGGCGAGCGCATGCTCGTAGGCTGGGCTATCGGCCACGTGTACTTTGCCGACGCCGGGCAGCTTGGCGGCGGCCTCCGCCGCGGCCTGCACGTTGTGGCCGACCACGAGGACGTGCACTTCCCCCAGCTTCGACGCCGCGGCGACGGCGCTGCGGGACGGCTGCTTGATGCCGGCCTCATCCCAGTCGAGCAGTACGAGCGATGCCATCTCTAAATCACCTTTGCTTCTGTGCGCAGCTTCTGCACCAGTTCCGCGATTGAACCCACCTTCTGCCCGGCCACCCGCTTGGGCGGCTCCGCCACCTTGACCAGCTTCAGCCGCGGCGCCGGGTCAACGCCGAGGTCAGCGGGCTTCACGATCTCGATCGGCTTCTTGCGCGCCTTCATGATGTTGGGCAGCGAGGCATAGCGCGGCTCGTTCAGGCGCAGGTCGGTGGTCACGATGCAGGGCAGGTCCAGCTCCAGCGTTTCCAGCCCGCCGTCTATCTCGCGGGTCACCGTCAGCTTCTCGCCCTCGATGCTGATGCGGCTGGCGAAGGTGCCCTGCGGCCAGCCCAGCAGCGCCGCCAGCATCTGGCCGGTGGCGTTCATGTCGTCGTCAATCGCCTGCTTGCCCATGATGATGAGGCCGGGCTGCTCCTTGGCGGCCAGCGCCTTCAACATTTTGGCGACCGCCAGCGGCTGCAGCTCCACGTCGGTTTCGACCAGGATGCCGCGGTCGGCGCCCATCGCCAGGGCGGTGCGGAGCGTTTCCTGGCACTGCGTCACACCCATCGAGACCACGATGATTTCAGTTGCGATGCCCTTCTCTTTCAGGCGCACCGCCTCCTCGACCGCAATCTCGTCGAAGGGGTTCATGGACATCTTGACGCCTGCGGTCTCGACGCCGGAGCCATCGGCCTTCACGCGAACCTTCACGTTGTAGTCAACGACCCTCTTGACGGGGACAAGGAGCTTCATGGCGGGTCCGATGTGGTTGTGGGGTTGACGGTCATGCGTTCGGCACGGTTCCAGCCCTGGGTGCGCCGTTCCTGCATGGCTGGCGGACGCCTCCAAAGGTTTGCCGGACGTTATGGGGCGGGAAAGCCGTATGTCAAACCGGCCGCTATCCCCTGACCATATATAGCAGGGTGATGAACAGCAGCAGGGCAATACCCTGGAACATGACGCGATACTGCATCAACTTGTTGGCTCGCCGGCCGTCCTGCGTTCCCCTGACCATGCCGAGCAGGCCGGCGAACAGCACGCCCACCGTCGCCAGCAAGGCCAGGACCACCAGCACCGTCAGGAATGTTGTCATGTTCCGCAAGTGGGTGCGCCCGCCTGCCTTGTCATCCCGCGGATTGCGCCGGGGCCGGCCGTCGTGTCCCCCTGCGGCGGCAACCGGAGGTGACTGATGCATGTTGTAGCCGTCACGCGCGTGCTGGACGAGGCGGACATCGTCGAGGCGTTCGCCCGCCACACCGCGGCCTACGTGGACCACCACATATTCCTGGACAACGGCAGCACCGACGGGACGCTGGCGATCCTGCAGGCGCTGCACCGCGACGGGCTGCCGCTGACGCTGCTGCAGGCGCGCAACGTGTCGTTCAGCGAGTCCGGGCACCTGACCCAGATGTTCCGCCTCGCCATACGGGATCACGGCGCGGACTGGGTCGCCTGCCTGGACGCGGACGAATTCCTGGACGACCGCGGCAGCGCAGCCGGGCTGCGCGACCTGCTGCAGGCGTTGGCGGAGGCAGGCCCCTCCGTCGCCGCCTTGCACCTGCCGATGACGGACTACGTCCCCACTGCCGCGGACGATCCGGCGCAGGCCGTGGCGCCGCTGCGCATGCGCTGGCGCCGGAAGCCGGGCGACGCCGGCAAGGTGGTTGCGCGCGGCGGCACAGGCCGGGCAGGTGCGGTGATCCTGGCGGGCGGCCATGCGGTCCTGCCGGACGGCCCGAACGCGCCGCCGGGGCTGGCCGTCGCGCAGGCCGGGCTGCGGCTGGCGCATTATTCCGAGCGGTCCCTGTTCCAGTTCGCCCTGAAGGCGGTGCGCGGATGGAGCCGGGTCCTGGCTGCAGAAGCCGCGGTGCAGGAGTCCGGCGCATCCTACCATTACCAGGCCCCGTTCGAGGCATTGCGGGACCGGCCTGCGGACCTGCTGCGGCATCCGGATTGGCTTGCGTTCCACCAGGACCCGGCCGGCCTGGCAGAGGACCCCATCGCTTACCTCGGCGGACCGCTCCGGCACACCGCGCCGGTGGACGACGCGATGCGGGCTGTGCGGGGCTTGACCGGGCTGGTGCAGGACCTTGCGCTGCGGCACCGCCGGCTGCTGGAGACCTTTCCGGAGGTGCGCCGCCAGGTCGCGGCCTGGGACGCGGAGCTGATGCGCCTGTTGTGAAGCGCCGGTGGGAAGCCACAATCTCTTCCGGGTTGACACCCCACCGCCGCGGGTGTTGCTCCCGCTGGATGCGGCAAAGCCTCTTCGCCCTCCTTGCCCTGCTGTTCGCAGCACTACTCGACCCCGGCGCGGGAGGCATCGCCCCGGCGGCTGCGCAGTCGCTGCCGATCCCGGTCGCGCCCTCCCGCGTCGGTCCTGCGCCGGACGTCCCGGCGCCGCCGGCCGCGCCCGGGGCAGCGCCCGCTGCGTCCCAGCCTGCCGCGTCCGCACCGGCCGCACGCCCGGGTGCCGCGTCCCCGGCCGCTGCGGCTGCGCCTGCGCCTGCCGCCGCAACGCCGGCCGGCGCTCCTGCAGCTACCGCCGTGCCGGTTACGCCGGCCCAGGCGCAGCAGGTGCTCGACGTGCTGCGCGACGACCGGCGGCGGGCCGAGTTCACGGCCACGCTTGAAACGCTGCTGCGGGCCGCACCGGGTGCGCGGCCCGGCGCCGTGCCGACTGGGACCGTTCCGCCCGCGGAGGCTGCAACCGCGCCGGGCGCCGGGGCGGCAGTTGCCAAGGTCATCCCCCTCGCGCCCGACAGCCTCGGCGCGGAGGTGCTGGACCGGGCGTCGGCCGCCTTGCAGGATGCCGGGGCGCAAGTGGTCACGGCCGTGCAGTCCATGAACGACCTGCCGCTGCTGTGGCGCTGGGTGGCGACCCAAGCCGCCGACCCTATCGCCCGCGACCGGGTGCTCGAAACCGCTTGGAAGCTGGCGGCTGTGGTGCTCACGGGCCTCCTGCTGGAATGGGCCGCCATCCGCCTGCTGCATCGCCTGCGGACGACGCTGGAGGGCTGGGCGCCGGACCACGTCGAAGTCCCCGTGGCACCCGAGACGCGCCCGGCCGAAAGCGGCCTGGCCGCGGCGGAGGCCGGTGAAACCGAACGGGCGGAGTTGCGGGACAAGCACCTGACCCGGACGCTCGGCACCCTGCAGCGGATGCCATACCTGCTGGGCCGCCTCCTGCTGGACCTGGTGCCCGTCGCGGTGTTCGCGGCGGCGGCCGGGCTGCTGCGCGGCACCATCCTGGGGCAGCCGGCGACGACCGGGCTGGTGATACGCGCCGTGGTGTCCGCCTACGTGTTGTGCCGCGTCACGCTGATCGTCACCGGTTTCCTGGTGGCCCCTGCCGCGCCTCGGCTGCGGCTGCTGAACGTCTCGGAACACATGGCGGGGTTCCTGACCCGCTGGACCCGGCGCATCGTTGTCACCGGCATCGCGACCTACACGGTCACCGAGGTCGCAGTGACGTTCGGACTTTATAACACCGCACGCGACGCGCTGCTCAAGCTGTTCGCGCTGGTGGTCCACGCGATGTTCGTCGTGGCGGTGCTGCAAGCCCGGCGACCGGTGGCGGACCGCATACGCGCCATCCATGTCGGCGGGGTTTGGTCCGCCCTGCTGCGCCGGCTGGCGGACGTGTGGCACTTGGTGGCGGTGTTCTACATCGTGGCGCTGTGGCTGGTGTGGGCGGTCGAGCTGCGCAACGGCTATACCAGGCTGGTCACGACCTTCCTCGTTACCTGCGTGGTGCTGATCGCCTCGCGGCTGCTGGCGATCGTGATGCTCGGCGGCCTGGACCGCGCGCTGCGCCCCTCCGCCGCGGCGGCTGTGCGGCATCCGGGACTGGCGGCGCGGGTCAGCGCCTACTACCCGATGCTGCGCCTGGCGGCGATGTCGGTGCTGTGGGCTGCGACCGGCCTGGCGCTGCTGCAGGCCTGGGGGTTCAACCCGCTCACCTGGTTCAGCAAGGGCGACCTGGGCAGCCGCATCCTGTCTGCCGGCGTGCTGATCGTTACCACGGTCGTCATTGCCATCCTGGTGTGGGAGGGGGCGAATGCCGGCATCGAGCAGCACCTGACCAACCTGAGCAGTGCGTCGCAGACCGCCCGCGCCGGACGCCTCCGCACCCTGCTGCCGATGCTGCGGACGACGCTGCTGGTGCTGATCCTGCTGGTGGTCGCCCTGACGATCCTGAGCGAGATCGGGGTCAACATCGCGCCCCTGCTGGCCGGCGCCGGGGTGGTGGGCATCGCGGTCGGCTTCGGCTCGCAGAAGCTGGTGCAGGACCTGATCACCGGGCTGTTCCTGCTGCTGGAGAACGCGATGCAGGTCGGCGACGTGGTGACGCTGGGCGGCCTGACCGGCACGGTGGAGGCGCTGAGCATACGCACCATCCGCCTGCGGGCGCTGGACGGGTCCATGCACATCATCCCGTTCAGCGCCGTCACCACCGTCACCAACATGACGCGGGACTACTCCTATGCCGTGCTGGACATCAGCGTCGGGCTGAACGAGGAGCCGGAGCCAATCATCGAGGTCGTGCGCGAGCTTGCGGCCAAGATGCGGGCGGATCCGAAATGGGCGACGCTGATCCTGGACGCGCTGGACGTGATGGGCGTGGACAAGTTCGTGGACCTGGCCTGGGTGCTGCGCGTGCGGATGAAGACGCAGGCGGCCAGCCGCTGGTCGGTGACGCGCGAGCTGAACCGGCGGATCAAGGAGCGGTTCGATGAGCTGGCCATCGAAAGCCCGGTCACGTCGCACCGTGCGCTGAGCGCCAGCCCGCCGCCGCCCGCGGCGCAGCCGGCGGCGCAACCGGAGGAACAGGCGGCATGACCCTGCAGGGTTTGACGGATGCGCTGCGCGGCACCGGCTTTGCCTTTGTCCAGGCGCCGGACATGCGGGCGGTGCTGGAGGGGGCGGGGCTGCGGGACTGGGACGGCTTCGCCCGGACCTGGGATGACCTGGGAATGGACACCTACATGGCCGATGGCGGGCGCTACCGGAAGCGCCGGCACGCCGCCTTTGCCGTGTCCGCGGCGGGCGTGCAGCGCAAGCCGCCGCAGCCGCATTACCAGAGCCGCGACTTCAACGCCCTGAACGGCGGCATCGCCCGCTGGTTTGAGCCGGTGACGCCCGAGGCGGCGGACGGCCCGGCGTTCCAGGCGATTTTGCGGGCCTGCTACGAGCTGTTCGACGGCCTGACGCCGGCACCGCTGTGGCACGTGGAGGCGCACCAGTTCCGCATCGAGGCGCGTCCGGGCCAGGCCGGGCAGCCGACGCCGGAGGGGATGCACCAGGACGGGGTGGACTGGGTGCTGGTGCTGATGATCGGCCGGGTGAACATCGCGTCGGGGACGACGAGCATCCACGGGCTGGACCGGGCGCTGCTGGGCAGCTTCACGCTGGAGGCGCCGATGGATGCGGCGCTGGTGGATGATCACCGGGTGTTTCATGGCGTGACGCCGGTGCAGCCGGTGGATGCGAGCAAGCCGGCGCACCGGGATGTGCTGGTGCTGACGTTCCGGCGGGATGTGGCGGCGGGGTAGGCAAATCTATCTGCGCCTACGCAGGTCGAGGGGCTGTTTCGGTGCAGATACAGCACAGTCGTGTCGCCATAAGGTATTCTGCCGAATTTCCTGTTGGGCCGGCGAAGCCCGCTGCTACGCTGCCCAGATGAGGTTTTCCGCTGGCACTGCCTCGAATGCAGCCGCTTGGGGCGTGGTCGTCCTGCTCATCGCGGGGGCGGTAGCAGCTGTGAACAGGTTGGGATTCATGGGCCTGTTTCTCCTGGGTGGCCTGACCTTCCTCATCTGCATCTTGGCTGAACTTGACCAGGACGCACCAACCTGGGGCACAGAAGTGTTCAAGGCACGCATGAACCAGCGCAGTTCACCTGAACAGCGTGCGGCCATGCTCGCGGAGCGCCAGGCTCTTATCTCGCCGCTGCTCTTCTACCGCCGGTGCGGGTTGGTCCTTATCGCAATTGGGGCTGCCGGATTTGCCTGGCAGCAATGGGGATAGAAGGGGTTGTTGGCCCGCTGGACCGCTTGACGCACGCCTCCTGCGCCGAACCAGACTGACCGTCCTGCCAACATGCTGGTGCTGATGTTCCGGCGGGATGCAGGTGCCATTTAGGCCCGTCGCGATCCGACTTAAGAGCCGAGAAATTGACCATTATTGGGACGTTAAAAGATTTTTAACGCATAATCATGCTTGACGTTTGTTCCTGTTCTGCCATTCTGAACTAGAAACAAACTGGTGCAGTCATGACTGTTGTCGCTCAGACCGCAGGCGTCCGGTTGCGGCCTACTGCTTGGGCAGATGCTGTCACCCTTCAGCGGGTTGACCCGGCGCTCGGCATTCAGTCGCTGGTCTTGTCGCTCACCGGGACAATCGCCAGCACGATAGCGATCAGCAACCTCGACCTTGCGCCGGCTGTGTTCGACAGCACGACGACGGGCACGGTCGTCCTGTCCCGTCCGGACGGGACGGCTTGGTTGAGCGCCGGGCCGGATGCGTTGGCTCACGGCATTTTTCTGGCTTTCACGGGCATGGGTGCTGTCCCGGTCCAACTCTCCGGTCAAGGTTCCGCGACGTCAAGCGTCGGCTATATTCCGGCGCAAACCGGTTCGGCGGATGCGGCGCTGTTGGTCGGGACGGGGCAAGTCACCCTTCCCATCGCAGCCTCGGCGCGCGTCCACGCGGTCGGGCCAGCGAATATGATCGTACGCTTCACGGCCTCTGCCGGAGCCGACGTCTCGCTGAAGGCTGCCACCAGCACCGCGCCTGGAAATTCGCCAACCGGCGTCGTCATTGATCCCGTAACTGTCCCAAGCGTTCCGCCCCTTTTCCCAGCGGGTAGCACCAAGTCTCAGACTATTGCTGCGGCTGATGCCTCTATTGGCGCTGTCTCGGCGTTGAATTTCGACGGCTTCGACCCGGCGCTTGGCGTCCTGGACTACGTGACCGTGTCGGTTGCTGCCGACGCATCAGGGTCTGTACGGTTGGAGAACCTTGATCCCGTTGCCGCCACCGCCACCGTCAGCCATTACGCGACCGTCAACCTGGACCGGCTTGATGGAACGCCTCTTGCCTCGTCCACGGCCTCGTTCAGCAACACCCGCCAACTGGCCGCCTTCGACGGCACCGACGACCTGAGCGGCGCGTCAGCCGCCGCCATCAGCGAGGATGCACCTATTGGCAGCGTCGCCTCTCCAGGAGCTACGATTTGGGGGGCGGGCCTTGGCACCTTTGAAGCCGGGCCTGTCGCGTTAAACCTCGCGCGCACCGGGACTACCACCTTCGATGGGCCCGGCAACCTCGACGCGGCAACGGCCCTGTGAGGTGGTCCCCGTTTTTCGGACAGGCGGTTAAGCTTAGTTCGCCTGACGAGAAGGACGGACCCGATGACGGGCAAGCGGAAGCGGTATGGGGCTGAGTTCAAGGCGCGTGTTGCGCTGGAGGCG
>JAABUQ010001883.1_pt1 | contig 43357 bp, 24 predicted proteins | sample 5560001 | NCBI WGS metagenome assembly JAABUQ01 (sample SAMN10711888, study PRJNA513371) | rock metagenome | isolation source: Antarctica rocks | place: Antarctica: Victoria Land, Finger Mt nord | collected 2015-12-18 | reverse complement strand
TAAATCGGCCAGCGCAAGCTCTATGCGAGCTTCGTGGGTGGCGCTGGCCATGATTTAGTAAAATGAATATACAGGCAAAAATTCGGCATTGACCCGGAGTCGGCATTATCCCGGGAGATCTCCTATAGAGAAGAAGACTTAAGAGCTTTGTCCTTTGTGATTTTTATATTATCTGTGCTCGTCGCCTAGCAAATTGAAAGCTCAAGAATCTAGAAATTGAAATCGTGATGAACGGCGGAGACCCCTGATTGTATGGAATTGTCAACCATATTTGGCCCCAGATCTAATCAGACTTTACAACGGTCTCGGCGTCTTGGGTTGTCAGATTGTAAATATCCCTAATAAATAAGTCTAATAATAAGTAAGCTACTAATTGGGTATATATTATAAATAATCGAAGACTTTTACTTATAAGATTGCCTTTGGCTAATTTAATACTTATTTTAATAGGAGCTAAATACCCGCCTTTAATAGGCTGGTTTTATTCTGTAGCTCCTTTTTAATAAATATTTAATATAATATTTGCAAATCTTGTATTTTTTCGGGGCTAAGTTATTATAATTATAAGTTACGGACTTATAAAAGATCAGCCTCCTTAATAAGTATAAGGTAAAGCGTACGTACTGTTTAATAAAGGTATTCGATAATTATTAACTAGAGTCTCCAGAACAGAAAAGCCTAAGGAGAGTTATATATCCCTGATATATACCAGAAAACTTACCCGCTTTTTTAAACTTAAATCGATTATCCGTTTTTTCCCAAAGCTTGCGGTATAAAGAAGAATAAGACTTAAGCTATAATAGCAGAAGATATTATAAAGAAATATTTAATAGGTTTTCGAAGGCGAACTTGTTTAAATAATATTAAGAGTTTCGACGGTATCGTCGATTTGCTTGGCCGCTCTGCTATCTATATATTCTATAATATTAATTTCCCAAGCGGTATTATAGAACCTTTCATAATACTTCCCGAGCTTACCTGGCTGGTCCGAGGCTCTTCCGTGTTGCCTTTTTATCAATTCGCCTTTAAGCAAGGCAATAGCCTCCCGCCCCTGCCGAAGAAGAGTCTTGAGGTCGGTAATTGATACCCCTTCGTAACTGTCAGTATAGCGAAAACCACTTTGGGTCTTTGTATAAAGTAAAATACAGGGCTCTTCCATTGCTGAAATGGAAGTCGTTTAATCGGTCGAAGTTGTAGGAAAGTGGAGAGCTTCAGGTAGGAGTAGTCAAAAGCCACAAAAAGAGGGGTAAAATGGGAAATTCGGGGGAAAATCAGGAAAAATCAGGGAAAATCAGGGAAAAGATAAAATATTGCGTATTTCTCAGTATAAGGCTGACTTTTTTGCCGATAATAAGGCCTTTTGCTAACGTCCCTGCTCAAGCGATTGGCTCTCGATTCCCTTTATATCCAAACAATACTATCGGCCTCCTACAGGATTACTAGAAAGTACTAAGCCTTCTGTATAATTAACTATTATACCTGCGTTATATTCTCTACTCCGATATAAACGATTAATCGAGAGCGATAGTATATATAATAATAGTACTCTTAACGTAACTATTCTTAACGCTAGGGGGTAACGGAAACCCGCAGGATATATTCGAAATATTCAGGAGGAGAAGGGCTCGATTAAGCTCTTAAGTTATATATATAAAAGTTCTTCTTATCTCTACTTGGAGTTATTTATTACGCCTTTTATTAACTTACAATTTTCCAGTTGCCAAACTACGTATAATATACTGAAATAATCCTATTAAAACGCAACTATTTTCTACGAGCTATATAAACTTCTATATAGCTTACTCGCGAACGTTTAACCTGTACCCAAAATTATAGCGCTAACAGACGTTATTCCAAATCTGTTTATCTCTCCTCGGCCGCAGATACCACCAAGCAGCCCTGAACTGCCCGTATACAAGCAAACGCTCAGTTCGGGACACGTCCAGTTGTTTGTGGACTTGTTAAAAGCTGCTCAATCCATCCAGGTTGCCCCGGCTACTGCAGGAGCCAATCAACCAGCAAACACTGGAGAGAAATCCGGAGACAAGAAAGATTCACGAGCGAGAGCCTCGAAGGTCGAATTCAAGACGGTCAACGAAGTGTACGTCCCCTAGGAAGTGCAAGCCCAAAAAGCTAAGATTACTGCCCCGCAGCTGGAATGAGAAGGAGTACAAGTACAAGGTCGTTGAATCCACAACGTTATCTGGAGAAGTGGATGAGCTAGACGAGTATATATTCGTGCTTCGTGTGAGAATTGGTGAGTATATCGACCTCTACACAGCTCTTCGTTACTGACGATGTCGTACCTTAGACAAGAAGACCACGGACCCTACATTCTTCGTTGATATTAAGTCGGAAGAGTTACGAGGCATCCTGAGGACGGTCCTACGAGACGTTAACGGAATCTGCTTGAGAGAAGATAAACCTACAGTATAAGCATTCCTGTTACTCAAGAGCTCGAAGCTACGAACTGGCCACTGACCTCAATCAGGTCGAGCAGAGCTTGTTGTATAACCGCCTCACTGAACTGGAAGAGTACCAATGTGATCCCTCATACCTGAAACACTTCAACCTATTGGTCGACTTCGTAAAGACCACCTATACCTCCACAACCAAACGCCTCACCGCGCTTCTTGAGGGCCACGAAATCACCTACGATCTGCTCTGGGCGCTTTTCAAACCCAACATGGTAGTTTACACCACCTGTTTCGGTACCGGCAAGCCGAGATGTATCAAGTATCATTTTGGCGAGGAGAGGACGATGGATAACGGTGTGGAATACTTTCACCTGGAGTGCCACTACGTCGATTTCGATGGCAAAGCGTTCGGGGAGACCCCAATCGAGCTTGCCATTTTGAAGTTCCGCGGAATAAGGAGGATCGACTCTCTTGACGCCTTTCCTCTCGAATACCATTCGAACAAGGACAAGGTAAAGGCCCATCTTGTCCAATGTGGTCGAAAATTTATATCCTTGATGGGTGTCCACCATCGTCAGTACCGAGGCGATGCCTTCTACGTGCGCAAGGGACAGCCGATTAAAGTGCCAGTCAATAGCCGGATCATGATTGATGCGGTCTATTTCCAAGAAGCCAACCCGAACTACACCAGACCTCATATCAGTGAATCGGGCAAGCGAGATTCAACGGATATTGGCGGAATCATTTTTTGGAGCGATGGTGATTCGGCGAACCGATCCAACCAAGTCAAGAGCAATGGCAAAGACCCTGCTGAGATGAAGGAAGATGACTTGATCCTCTGCAGCCCGACTGTACCAGGCTTCAGTTACGGCAATAAATTATGGGGTCAGCCGAATTCTCTTGTTGCTTACTGCCGAGAAGTAACGCAAAGGCTGATACGTTACATAGCTGAGTTTGCGGTTGCCGACATCAAGGACATCAACTGGAATCCCGCGGCTTTCGCTCAACTTGCGATCCCTGCCAAGCAAAAGGAAGTTATCCAGGCACTGGCTGAAGCCCATACAAGCCGAGAGACTGAGCATACGTTCGATGACTTTGTAGTGGGGAAAGGGCTGGGCTTGATTATTCTCTTGCAGTATAGTCTCCAGCCTCATTTTTCTAATTTCACGGAGCTAATCCTTTTGCCAGTGGGCTCACCGGCGTCGGCAAGACTTTGACAGCTGAGGGAATATCTGAACATCTTCAAAGACCGCTCTATTCGGTATGTCTTACCACTGATGGGCAAGACTGCTCTTGATGCTGACTTGGCAGATCTCCGCTGGGGAACTAGGCATATCTGTGGAGAAGCTTGAAGCGCAGTTGCCCCTGATCTTTCAGCGCGCTGATAAATGGAACGCCGTCCTCCTTCTCGATGAAGCCGACGTATTTCTGGAGCAACGCTCCCTCTATAACGTCTACCGCAATACCCTCGTCTCTATATTCTTACGAGAACTAAAGTATTATTAAGGGATTATATTTTTTACAATTAACCGGGTTAAGCAGATTAACAATACTATCGCGAGCAGAATATACCTCCCGTTAAAGTATAAATCGCTAGGCCTCGCTACCAGAAGGGATATTTAAGAGAGCTTCTTAAAAAAGGCTATTATCAAAAAAGGAGGGGTATATTATAGCCGTAAAGACTTTGACTTTCTTGCGAAAAAGGATTTTAATAGTCGCTAAGTAAGCAGCCGGATAGATTCTTTATAGGATTCTTATATTAATCGTATACTTTAAATCAAAAATATTATATTAATAGCTTACGCTTTAGTATCTCAAAAGAGAGATCGGTTAATTATATGTTATTTCGAGGTCGCTATTACTACTAACGAAGACTTCGAATATAATTTTAAAAAGGCAGGTCAAGTTGGTAATATATAATCTTATATATAATTCTATCTTATTATTAGTTACGTACGAGCTTTCTTATTTGTTTATATATATACTTTATTCAGAATAGAAATAAAATTTGGAGGATAAAAGCCAGTAAATAGTTAATTTGATTAAGTAGAGTTCTTATCTAAAATAATATAAGACGGTCTTCAAATATATAGCCTGTCGACGGCTTATTATCTAGAGCCTTTATAGCCTGTACGTTGCCCTTCTCTTCTGCCAAATCACGAGCGGTATATCCGCTGCTGTCGACCGCAGAGATTAATATACTACCGTACGGCCAGATCTGTCTATAGGGGACGCTTCCGTTCCCTGGCCGATTAATAATTTTATTATCTTCTGAATACTTCTTTCGGCTGCTAGATATAAGGCGGTCCTACTTCTATAGTCCTGCGCAGATATAGCCGCTCCTCTATTTAAAAGCAATATTATTATTTAAGGAGATTTATTCTCTACCGCTAAATATAATATTATTTGCCCCTTCTTATTTATAATCGATATATTTGCTCCTTATATACGAAGCTCCTCCTCTATATTCTTATATCTATTTACTAATATTTAATATAGCGCTATTCTTTAATACCTATCCCGCTTCAATATTGAGGCGATATATTCTAATAATAGCTATATAACCCTTAAATAGCTTTGATAAGCAGCTTATAAGAGGGGTATCGAGTCTATTAGTTTTCTTTAAAGAATATTAGGTACCCTATTCTAATAAGCGCCTAACTTTAGTTATATTTCCTTCGGCGGCAGCTTTTACAAGGTAAATCTTATTATCCAAAAGGTCAACCGACGTTTGGCAACTCAGATAACAATAAGTCTCGAAAACGGATTTGGCCAAACAGGTCTTATATATCCAGTAGGGATATTCATACTGTTATATTACTATTTCTTCCCCAATCTCCAAGCCTTCTAGGCAAATACAGTATGATTCTGCGGTTGTATTGCTATCGATATTCCTTCGGTATACTATAGTATTGGAAAGTATATTGATACTGTTTCAATAGACCGTACGCAAAATACCCGCAGGTATAATACGCGCTATTATTTGGGCTAGTAATCGAGAACGTAGATAAGGAGGGGAGGTTGTCAGAGCAGGTTGTCCTTGTCCTGAGAGAAGCAGCCGCCGACGCTGCTCATAGGCCTCCGGTAGAGCTACTTGTCTGGCAATCTATCCGTGGAGACTTGAACATATGGAGGGGCTCGTGATCTTTTACTTGCCGTGGCTGGTGGTGGCTTAGATTCCGCCACAACAGGTTGACTCATCACGTTCCTCATGCGGAGTTGACTCAACTATCCCCGAGCAATGAGCCTAGCCCTCGGAAGTGCAGGAGCGGGGCAGCGGTTCCTGACTGTCACATTTTATATAATTTCCCTTATCTTTCAGCTCCAGCTTCTTCAATCTTCTGGAGCGTAGCTGCTATGTCTTTTCTGCAGCCCAATCTTATTCTTCGTGGTAGTTAGCGTTATATATATAGTCCTCCGGCTGATTAGAAATAATTGTCCAAATATCTAGCTTAGACAAAGGTATTAAGCTCGGCTAGGGCAGCCTAAATGTCTTGACGTCCTTGCTAATATGCGATAGCAATAATCAACAGCGTATAATTCTCAAAGAAGCCCACAACGACTAATCTTTAAATGCCGAAGTCAACGCCCTTGACGGATATCTTTGTGGGCACGGCTCCTTTAGACAGTTAGTCAACATGATCCCGGATCAGAAGATCATATACTGACAAACTCCACAACGTATTTGTTAGCTACTAGCCTTACTAAGTAGCGGGAGTAATATAGCAGTATAAAGTATTGTATTAAGAGGCATTACTTTAGCGCAGTATAACCGCTAGGTAATTATTATATATTAAAAGAAGACTAATCGCTACTAAGCTACCAAAGGGGAGCGCCTATATTTAAACTCCTATCAAAAAATTTACCCTTATCAGAGGGTAGTATACCGTAAGTACTATATAATTAATTAGCTACTTTAGCCTCTGATAATTACCTCCCTTTTTAAAGTACTAGTCTCCAGTATAAATAAATAATAGTAACTATTTAGCCTATAATTAATATCCCTATTGCGCGCTCTATAAGCTTATTAAAAACCTTAAAAACTTAATAAGAGAAACAAGGAAAAGAATCTTATAAATATAAGCGCAAATATACGGCCGTATAGCAGTACCGGTATTAGTATATAATATATCGTTATATTATTATATATAATAATCCTCCCAGCTATTTTGTTTCGTAGTAATAACGACTTATTGCTTAATAATAGCGAACCTCTAATATATTATATACGTTTTCGTAATAAACTTTTCTTATTATAATAATATCCTTTATTTTATCCGCTTTACTACTTTCTCTCTATAAGGTATACAAGTTATATATCCCTTGTTAGGGATTACTGCTGACCTTCTTATAGCTTCTCAATTATTCCCTATATTCCGCAGGCTCGTTGTTATCGACGACCTTACTAACGTATACAGCTTACAACAATAATAATAATAATAATAATAATAATAATAACAACATTAATAGTATATAGCTCTTTACCCTATCTTTCAGTTATATTCTAGTATAGCTATAAGCTCCCAGCGGTTATACTGCGCTAAGGTAATACCTCTTAATACGATACTTTACACTGCTATATTACTCCCGCTATCTAGTAAGGCTAGCTCCTATATGGAATAGGAAGTGGCTGAATTTAGGCAATAGGCCTTATCCTATACAAAGTAACGCGGGCCGAGCCGGAGTTGGCTCCGTTATACTGCGCCTTACTAATATCCTTATAAGACCCGGTAATTATTTTAAGATCTTATATTATTATAAGAATTAGGTTTTTCGAAGATTAATATAGATAGAACTCTTAATAATCCCAGAAGAAATAGCTTTAAATATCGAACAGATCCTCAAAGGACGAAAAGGAACCTATCGATTAATAAAGGTATTAAAGGTTCCTATAATCTTTAAAATACAAATCTTATTAAGCTCTTTAATCAAAGTAGACTTATATAGCTTATTAAACGTACTTAAATACTTGGATTAATAATTTATTTATATTTAATATCGTAATAAAAATTAAAATAGGGTTTAAGAAAATATATTTGAAATACGAACAGAGTAATTACAAACTACCTGCTATTATATTATATTAATATATTCGAATTTTATATAACGTTATAGGATTAGACGGAGATAATATATAAGTCGAGAGTATATCGATAACCGAAGATCTACCGTATATAATATTTGAATAGATAGAGTATAATTTATAAATAATACCTTACGATCAATTTCGACAGAATTTATATTTTCCCAAAATTATCGCTAAATCAGTCTTGTTAGCTCTAGTCCTTCTTAAAACATAATATAATATAATATATACTGGTAAGTATATTATTTTTTTGGTTTATAATTTATTAATAGTTAATAGACTAAATATTAACCCGAACAATATTTTCCTATTTGGTATTAACGGGCCTTCTTTAGTAGTCAAAATAGGAGATCTAGGGAACAGTAAGCCTTTGCCCTAATAAACCTTATAAACGACGCTTACTCTTGTAATATTATAGGAGGGCTATAATAAAATTTGCGTCTAGAGCCTTTTAACTCGCGCCCTAGAAGTATAGCGAGGCCTAGGTTGTTAGTATTCTTCCGATATATAGTTACTTAGTATTACGGTTAATCGTATCGCCTCTATTACAATTTTAATTAATTAAGAAGTTGGTATATTAATTATCTCCGTTTATTATTTTCGGGACCAAGGATAAGGTAATTCAAAAACTTATTAAAGCGTAGTATATTACAAAGATCCGGCGCCTAATTAGGCCGCTGGATCTACTTGTCAACAATCCTAATTATAAGAAAGAATTTTTGATTATTAAATATATCGAATCGATAACTTTTTAATATCCGGATACCAAATTGGAAACGAAATTTATCAAAATAAGTATTTTGCATAAGGAATTCGAGAATTTGCCTAGCCTAAAAGTATCGCCGGAATTAATAGATTTTATCTAATATCTGTTTTTAATAAGCTATATAAAGAGACCGGCAGCAATAAAGGTACTATAATATCCGTTTTTATAATCTCTTTTATAAAGAGATATACGAAAGAGTTCTCCGAGCAGTAAATAATCTTATTAATACCTTGGATAACTGAAGCCCGGCTCAATACTACCGATATAAATATATATGTTTCCTTATTATTAATATAGAGGTATAAGAGTATTACAGCTGCGTTGTATATAACATTTCTATATTTAAGTAGGATTATACGCTCGAACAGGATTATCTGCAAATATAAAGAATCTTTTATACGCCTACGCAAATATAGTCTTGGGGTTATCTAAATTTCCGAACGGTCCAATTTGAACAAGACTACGAACGCCAGCCTCCTGTTAAAGCTTTCTCTACCGTATATAATATCTATTTAATTAGCTATAGAAATTTATTAATCTCGAATATAAACGGGATTTATCGTAAGGTCTTATTTTTTGCTTGCTAGGGTTCGTAGCAACGTAACCAATATAGACGTCTTTGCCCGCAAAGTCCTTTACGTAGATAATAGAGTAATTATCAGGGTTATCCGTATTAGGGTATAATATAAAGCTATTTATTATTAGCAACTCTTATTCAAGTCTTTACTTAAGTTATAGTATACGTAATTATTATTTTGCCTACTCGGGCTTTTTGGCCCGCCGTTATTATTTTCGATCTGCTAAATATATTTGTAACCTTTTTTATTATTTGTATAATAATAATTGGATTAATTATATTAATAACGTATTTATAGCCTTTATTTTAAACTTCTTCTATAAGAATAATAGAGATTTTCCTTATATCGTTAGCGATTTCTTTAATAATACGGCCAGATATTATATAATATACGCCAAGGATCGAATTATAAAATAAATATTAGAAAATCAATATAGACAAATCAATAAAAGTTTGATATTTTAAAGGAGATTTGGAGGTTCAAGTATATTCCTTTACCTTATTTTATACTATATAATACCTTAATAAGAATACCGGGTTTTATAGTTCTAAATAGGATCTCTGAATTAGACAATTGGATAATTTCGGCAATATATCAAATTAAGAGGTCCTTATTGATTAATAATACAACCTTTATATAATAGATTATATACGGGTATAATATATAACAAGCTAGAGCACCCTTCTAAACGAATATATATATTCTATTATAATAATAAGGGTATAGATCAATTTGGCCTTGTTAATAGCACAGCAATACCGATATACTTTAAGGCGGCTAAAGAGAACCTACTGCAGTGCCGGGCGCTACGCTTTGACTTTGGGAAGGCTAATAAGGGAATAATATAAGCTATCGTTCCTATAGGGAATACGAATAATCCTAGGTGCCAAGGAAGCCTGCGTTTATAATTACTTAATAAGCAGATCTAGCTCAGCTCGCTAATCTCAGGTTAAAAGTACTATAACTGGGTATTATAAGGCGGCGGAAGGTTATATAAAACGTAAGATATTAAGCGCCGGCAAAGCGATAATTACAATTATCAATATATCCTAGCAAGGGTTACGAGATAGATAATAGGAGCCGATAGCAGAGAGACTAAGGCAGGGGGAAAAGGGAGAAAAGAGGTAAAGGAAAGATTGAAAATAACGTAGGGATAAATAATATTTTATATATTGCAAGTAGAACTATAGCCCGGGAAAAGTTGATATTGGATATAATCTAATAAAAGGGTCGGGCTATACCAAACCGCCTAATTGAATCGTCTTAGCAGGGCGGAATATAAAGGAGGGTAAACCTAAGCAGCTATAATTGGGGGGTACTAAGTAGTAATATTGAAAAATTATAAGTACCAGCGTACTATTAACGAAGGCAATTGAAGCCGGGCTCAAGGGAGCCTATTTAGGCTCCAGCGTACTGCGCCCCTGTATTACCCCGCGGGAGCTTACCTCGACTCAGGTACGGCTTAGGGCCGCTTACCCCGGCTTACCTTAAAGCAGCCGCTGCTTACCTTTGAGGCTAGAAGTGGAAGAGGGAAAAATAGTTCGTGATCATGTCTAGAAAGGTAGGAATCTCCACTCAGTGGCTTGGCGGTGGCTAGTGTGGCTCACAAGGACCAGTCCAAATGTGGTAATTGGAGGGACTGGACAAAGCTGAATATGTAAAAGCAGGGTCTCTATCGAGTATACGACGGGAAGACCTCACACTGTGGTTCGGAATGTACTGATAGCCTCAACTTTAACCCTAAACTGCCTTAGAAGATACTTTAGCTCTATTTTGCAAACAGTTTTTGAGCTTTAAACCCTTCCGAAAGAGGCCATTTAAAAGGTGTTGTTGCTGCCCCAGGAGACTATATACGCCTATGGATTCCTAATCTTCGCTAAGTTTACTTACCAACTGACGCAAAGTTATCCGATAACGACCAAACGAAAAGCAACTTGAAAATTTAATAAACTTCAAAAGTTAATAACTATTACTCCGGAAAAGCTCCTTGACACTGCTTGAAATTGTAACACCTCTATCAGACATTTTAACGCTGCTGCCCCGCAGCCTGCTGATTCCTTGGCTTCTTAGATGCTCGCTCGGTTTGAGTAAATGAGGTGGTCGGTGTGACTTCTTGCGAGCCCACAAGGCTTGACTGGCTATCGTCTTCCTCCAGCATCTATGCGGACTCGGCTTTCGATTGCTGAAAACTATGAGGTCCTGATTGCGAAAAAGCAGCCGACTGCGAGAGGTCAAAATTGATGTCAGATGGCAGGTCATCAATCGCTGAGCAGATCTTTTTGTATTGAATCGGCATCTATATATCGTAGATATTCTTTGTAAATCCGTAGACTGTCTATTTGTCCTTGCCGTCCAGGGCTGTAAAGTCGAAGGTATAGATAGGATAGCGGTAGAAGGTAGTCTTATCCTCCTTAATAATAGCGTAATAGCCGTATATTCTAACCGACTTATAGTCGTACGAGATCGAAAAGGCGAGGATCTCCTAGTAAAGCTCTTTCTCGCGCCTTATAGCTTTGTAGAGCTCGACGACGCCTCTCAGGGCAACAGTCATACTGTACGCGTTCTGTCGGTCGGCAATGTCCAGTGCTGCCGCGCCGTACTTGACCTCGCATGTAAGGAAGGGAAAGTACATCTGCGTTGTGGCCATAAAGTAGGTAAGGGCCTTAGACCCGATCTTACCTACAAAAGGCTCAAGCTTTTTGAGTTGTTCCTCTGTAAAGGCAGATCGCCCGAATCCCACGGAGTAGTCAGGTTGCGGACGAGTACCATGAAAAGGAATTATACTGTTCCAGCCTTCGTTGACGTATTCATACAGATGATTGAGGCGCGTGGCGCCGTATATGGCTAATGTCTGAGCGGAAGGGACAATCAGTGAACCGATATCTCGAATAACCATAGCCTCGTTCCTGTTTCGCATCTTTTCACAAGTCTTCTTGAACAGATCGTCGCGGAATAAGGAGTCCTGAGGAAGCGTCTGGGCCGTTTCCAGTAAGTTCTTGCAGAGATTCTTGATATTCTCCGAGATATTATCGTCATCGAATTCGCGCATATAGCTACCCTTTTTCTCCAGACCAATTTCATATTCAACAGTCCTATATTGAGCGCTTTTGACTTCTCGTAGTAATTAATCGCTGGGTGTCTAAAGGCTGGATTCTGAATTTTTATAGCGAAGGGGAGATAAGGACCTCTTCCTCGCAAACAAATAATATAAATAGTAAATACCGTATATTGGCCTGAATAGTTTTTTCAAGAAATGCTCCTGTAACCAATCCCTTGGTTCGAAATCTTCTGGAAATTTACCCCTTTCGAAATCTTCCCTGACTTGGCTGTCTTATTCGAAGTACTCCCTACGCTACCTTCCGGTCTGAATCCAATACTGGAGTAGATCCGGGCTGTTCTCGCTGACGTCGCTTGTTACCTCCTGATATAGTTTTTCTTTAGCAATATACCTCGAAGGCGAGGTTCGCAGTCGCTTCGGAGGTGGCTTGTCTCGGGTTCGAGGAGAGGGATGTTTAGCTTCCTGTTCTTCATACGCTCGTTTCCGCTTTCGAGAAGGCTTGGAGGTTTCTTGGAGGATGTGCAGGTACTGCGATACCTCGATTAATTCAATTTTTCGATATTGCAAGAAGGTCAACGGAGGAACTGATTTTCCTGCCTATAGGAACGTTGCTTATTAGAGGGGAGGGAATTGCCCGTCTACCCCGGATACGGTTATTTTTCGATAAGGACTGCTTGTAAGATTGTTGTATTGCTCGTAGACGTAGGCTTTTCCGAACAGCTTGTTGTTTCTTAATACCTTGATGCTTCCCTAAAGACGGTCAGTGCAAATACTCAAAGTAGGGAGTTCGAGCACTCCACCTTGATCGTATAGAACTGGGGTTTGCCGCCTGTCTCTCTTGACGTCCAACTGTACTTGACCGCGGGCCATATCGACTGAAATAAGGGGCAGAAGACGTCTTTATATAGCCGCTGGCTTGCAATATGGTATGAGGGGATTGGAAAAAAGGTGGTATAGCCAAAGGGCGCGAAAGTCTTAGCAAGACGCACCTAAATCAGCGCTAAGCCTGACCCCGCGGGGGTTACAAAACCCCGCAATGATGTTGCATTTGTACCCTCTTCTAATAGGCATCAATAGCGTGAATCAAGAGCTTCTTTACCAACGAAATCGACTTGATTACGAGGTACAGGTATCCCCCTTCCCTGCAGACGTTTAACTAATGTTCTCAACAGCCCTAATGTGTTACACCAAGAAGACATGGCATCGTTGTAGGAGACATGCCAGACAAGAGCCTCAGTACTGTAATAATGCGACTGTCAATCCTGCGACAGGGTTAAGAAAATCTTGTGGGAATCCGGGCGGGACTGCTGATGGAGGATTTACCGGGACCTTTTGCAACAATTCCAATTGTCCCTTCACAAGGCTTGGAGGATTGTTCACTTGTTGCAGATGTCGTAAAGCGAGAAATGCGGCTGGAACTTGTCAATGTGGACACATCTGCTGTGACAATTGCATACCGTGATGGGGGACTTGTTAAGGGAGTAGTCCAGTCTTAATATACATTGCTCGAATGCTGGGTAGCATAAAGGTTTTTAGAGGAGCGACGGCTTCTAGATAGAACACGGAGTCTACATTACTGAAGAGGAGACTGCATAAATTTAATAATTCTTCCCAATCCTTGCAAATCACCGGTGATACTGTCCACCAGCCCTTCATCGACCCAGTTGTCCGTATACCCTCCACCAAAGTCGATAATCCATGGATTGCATTCTTTATCGAAAATTATATTGCCAGCTTTGGCGTCGCCCCAGACCAAGCCCAAGTTATGAAGTCTGTTCAAATCGTCGCTAATCTGTCGAGCCCAAGTATCTCGTTGTATTTGTGGAATCGGCTCGAGTGGTAGAGTAAAGAGATCAGACTTTAACGCTCCAGGCTCGATGTAGTCCATTACGAGCCCTAGGATTAGATCTGAATTCTCTTCGCATGAGATCAGGCCTAATAAAGTCGGGGTGCGAAGTCGAGGATCCAGCTGCGCCTCTGATATCTGCTGCAGCAAGCCTATCTCTCGCTGAATCGGTTTTGTAGAGCTTTGATAGCCTGTTACTTTGACACATACAGTCGACTCATAGATAAGTGCTTTGAAGACTGTATGATCTTTGAGTATGGCTAAAATTTCGACCTCGGATGGTTTGTAGGTAGGTAGTAGTTTGAGGTTTTCGTTGCGGAAGCTGTTTGGTTTCGATGTACAAGGAGCTTCCTCTACCTCCAGCGTCGCAGCATTTTTGATTGTCTTCAACCGAAGCTGCAGCTTCTCAAGGTACAAGATACCGTAGAGGCTCGTAACGGGTGGGGTAGAAGCAGGTCTGTCCGTAGCGAATTCTCTGAACCAGGGCTGGCAAAGGCTTGCAAGAAGATCGACCAACTCTGTCAAGATTAGTTCTGATTCCTCCTCTTGCCTTGATACCAATGAACGGCTAAGACGCTCAAGGTAGTTCCGTTCAATAGACCCGACGGGACATTGTGTCGAGAGCAGCACGACAAACAGTGTCGTGTTGCATTTGAAGGTGATATTGCAATCGTCTTCGATTCCATAGTCGATGCTTGTGACCTCATTTAGTATCGGAGGTAGGCAAATAGAGGAGGATTCAATGCTTAGAGGTTCGAATTCTGTCGTGGCTGCCATGGTGTACTCTGCTTATGCTCCTTAGTTGTACTGTTAGGCAGATCAGCGAGTACCCAGCGGTATGAAGGCGGGCGCGTAACCTACCACCAGAACCAAAGGCTGAAGGAAAGGGGGAGCTATTATAACCATCGGATTTCACTTCTTACGAGAAGGCAGGTCGCCCAGCTTGGTTGGCAACTACGGCTTACTTGCTTGGTAGAGAAAACCGCAATCACTAGCCCCAGAAGTCCTAGAAACCAACACCCGCCGAACATATTCCCCGCATCAGAATTATTATACAATATGTCGTGTCCAAACGGCGTCCTACCTCAGTGATAAGGACAATCTCCGACAACCGCTAGTTCAGAACTTGTGCACACCAAAAAGGATGGTGTGCACCAAGAAAGAGGAGAAACTGATTCTGTCCTCCGGGAAGACAGACAGTAGAAGGCGATGACGCTAGGTCATTACCTTTCTTTTCTATTCATTCTGCTCGCCATACTTTGGTGTGATATTGCAATGATGTCGCACACCTTTCTACATCCGCAGGGTATGCTAGGGCCGTAGAGTATAATGATACACTGGAGGATATCGAGGCCTCACGGTACTTTGATACCGTACGGTCTTTCTGCCGTAGATGAAATTCATACCGTAGGGTGTGGTCGTACCCTAGGGGACGCGAATTGTAGGGTTAATACGTGTCCTGAGGTACACAATTACCGTAGGGGATACTGATATCGTAGGGCATCTCCGTACCATAGAGGACGTTCGTACCCTAGGGGATTGCTCTATTGTTAGCGGTAACAGATTGTGTCAGAGCTATCAGGATTCTGGGATCCTTCGGGGCTACTAGGACTTTTCTCTGGGGCTTTTGGGACAGGCCTTAATTATGGCCTGTCCCAAATTTTATGGCCCAGGCCTCACTTCCAGGGCCACCCCACCAAGAATCGTACACACGACTTTTCTCCGGGGCGATGGTTACTCCCAGGAGAATGTTCCTAGGAGACATCAAATCCTTGGGGACGATTGTCCCAAGGAACAATTTCATGATCTTCTCCTAGGAACTTCTTCCCGTGAGATATATGCGCCTGGGAGACCTTTCCTGGGAGCAAATCTCTCCCGGAAGAGATTTGCTCCCAAGAGCCCCGTGCTCACCGGCCTGAAAAGCTCCGCGGAGCAAAACACCCGGAGCTTTCTACTCCTGGGAGTACTTACCAAAGAACACCCCTCTACCAGGCTTTAAGATCTCCTAGGAACCCTTTCCCAGGAGCATACGGTCAAGACATCGCGTATTGAGACTACATTGCTGCCCCCGTAATACTTGTCTGTATCTTACGTCAAGGAATTCCAGATTTACAGGTTCCGCAATTAGCTCAAGCTCTTCAGAAATCCGGGTGGGGAGGTTGGAGAGTTTACAATCGATATAGTAGAGGCTTTAGGAAGTATATGTAGGCAAATTGAAGATTGAGCCTTGCCTCTGAGATATTTCCAGAGGGCCGAGAGACAGATCACGCAGTCAAAGTTGCAATGTGAAGAGCCTCCCTCAGGTTCCACACCCCATAAGTTGATGATTATGCTTGCTTTCTCATCCATAACATCGTCAGAGAAGGTTCCAGATATACTAACGGATGTGAAACGGATGTGAAACGAGTAATCACCTGGAGTGATGGCCGTTCAGGGGGGCTTACGGTGGCTGACAGCCTCATAAGGCTGTCAGGAACCTTCTAGAACTAGATTTCCCAACCTCGAGGTTCGCAAATCCAACTCAACCGATCTGGCTTATTAACTCCAAATCTGAGCACCGTGTTGGCTAATTGCAATTATCCTCCCAGAAGCCTGATAAGTGGAGCCCAGTGGTTCTAGAATTGGCCGAGAGCGCCATATTTGAGCTACCAAAATTGGAGGTCTATATGCTTTATCCATTTATAAAGCAAGGACAATTTTATTGGATTGCCCCAAATTCTGTCAGCAATTTACGCTCTTTATCCCGTTTCCGTCTGGTTGATGTTGCGATCGCTAAATCCCCATATTATGCTATTGAGAATGGGAGCAGTCCTCGTCATAATAAGAGTGTCTTGGCATTGATTACGGTCAAGAGGTCTTGGTACTGAATATAATCATAATAATCATTGAGTGATCAGTTTGATCACTATAACCCTTATATACAAATACGCTCACTACCTATCTTAGATTGTTTCCTTTGTGTTCAGTATCATTCTCTATATCAGTGATCGAGCAGTTGCGATTTGACTGTATTGACTCACCCGTGTTCCTTGACACTCCGCTCTCATAGACCCAACAGCAGACCTTATTGACTTAGACTTATATAACACTAGGCCAACATAGGGTTGCAACAATCGAGACAGCAAAGTTCATAATATGCCTTACGCAACAAAAGCAAAAACGCAGCGATTCACCAGGAGGAAATCAAGTTTGATAAAAAAGGCACACCAGCTGGCGCGATTATGTCACGCAGATCTTGAGTTGATCATCCGCTGGAATGGGAGATATTATACTTATCGATCAACCGATGACGAACGATGGCCTCCCACTAGGACAGAAATTGTGCGTATGAACCATATATGTCGACTTGGAGCTAAATCGAGCCCAGGAATCATCGTACCCGTTACCTATTGACTTCTTGTCCAAAGACTTTGATTCTTAAAAGCCCGAACATACCAGAGGTGGAGGACTTGTCGTACAAAGGTTCCTGTTCGGCTGAGACTTCGGAGGCCACCTAAGTGTTGTATCGCCTGGCAATGAATTATCGGGTATGAATAATGTCATAGATTAGCAGTACTCCATTGCCCCCAGAAATGAGAGTATTACGTACCAACCCAGACACTCATTGATTGGACTACACAGGTCGGAAAGAGGACACCAGGTCTTGGCAGACACAGTGGACACTGGGGGTGTCCACCTACCCTGGGTGTCCTGGGTGTCCACCTGGACACGGGCTCTTGGCGGGCATGATGGGCACTGGAGGTGTCCAGCTAGCAAGGCGTGTCTAGGGTGTCCACCCCATTTCCTTTGTCTATATAAGAACTAGTCGTTCCCTCTGAGATAGGCTCTTCAGCAATCAACTCAATCAAGTTCTTACACTTCAGTAACGATTCCCTCTTGACTAGTATAGAGCCTCCCAGAGCATAGTACCTCCGTTAAGAGCTACTCTTACCTAGGGTCGATACCTTCGGCACTCACCCTGCGCTGCATGACCCCACGACGGTGTGGACGTTACAGAGAGTTAAATTGTACAATCACTTTGTTAATCTAAATATGAGTAAAGGTTATTTGTTTGTTTTGGGATAAATCTTCGTGATTATTCTGAGCCATAGCTTCTTGACAAAAGAGTCTTCGCAGTAGCAGATCGTTGGGACTCTTGGCCAGTCAATCGCGCTCGAGGATTTATTGAAGGTTTTGCATCATCTTGGAGGCGGAAGCAGAAATGCCAGACGTAGTACAAGCGCCGTAGGGCGGATGTTAGGAAAGAAAGTGGGCATGCCTTTGACCCCAGAAAAAAGGACTCCTGTTTTAGCCGTCAGTCACATGAGACTTCAAAATATAAATAGCAACGTTTCAAGTTTTGGTGATTAGTGATTCCAAAGCCTAGAACCTTCTATAACGTGACTCGATTTGTACTGCGTAGAAAACAGCTGGCTCCCGTTATTCATGGTTTGCGTAAAGGAGTATACTCGACGGCGGATTCAGAGAGTGATGGAGCATAGTGTGCACCTGAACTTGTTCACAAAAGCGAGCAGTATATACCACAAATTATGAACACCAAAAAGAGTGGTGTCTACCATTCTTGGTGCATACCACTTTATTTGGTGTACGCCACGAATTCTGGTTGACACCAAGAATAGTGCATACTGTCAGGTTGCACCTAGAGCTGGTTATAGGAATATAATAACTAAGGATGTTAATACTAGGGAGGGACCAATGACTTTCCTGAAGGTCATTATCAATATAAAACTCTTACGATCTCTCAGCCCGATCAATACAACTCGTGACTATGGTTTATATAATAAAAGCGAAAACGCAACAATTCTCCAGAAGGAAGCTAAGCTTGATAAAGAAAGCAGATTAGCTGGTATAGCTATATTACGCAGATATTGCAATTATTATCCGCAGGTATAGAAGGTATTATACTTATCGATTAATTGATTACGAATAGTAGCCTCCTAATCTATCGGAAATCGTACGTACCAATCCAATACGTCGAATCTAAGCTGATATAAGCGTAGAAAACATTTTATCCTTTATTTATCAACCTGCTGTCCAAGGACTTAAACTATATTGAAACAATAATTATACTAAGGGCGAAAAACTTATCGATTAATTTATCTAATCCGGGCGATAGGAAGTCTCCGGAGGCAGAAGAGAGATATATACGCAATAATATAATAGCATTATTGGAATCGGCGGTTTACGGCGGATAACTAGAAACCTATAATACCGTTTATTATAAAGATTCTATAGATATCTTGACTAGTCGTATAGAATATAATTACGTTATTATATCTTGATTTTTTCTTATTTTTCTTATATATTTTTTAAATATATTTTAATATAATATTTACAGACAATAGTCTCCAAGCCTAATATATCTTAACGACTACTACAATATCCTTAAGATACTAACTGTCTGGAAACAAACGGCTAAAGACTATAATTATCTATAGATATTTGTCTCTAAATAGATATTATCTGATACCTAATCAGGTCTGCTGACGGTAGTCTGGAGACATACCCTATCTGGAAACTCCTGTCTGAAGACAACACCTGTCTGGAGACTATTGTCCGAAGACTTGGCGTATCTTCGGACCGCCGTCTGAGGATACTATTTGTCTGAGGACACTATTCGTCTGAGGATACTATTCGGCTGAGGATACTATTCAATTATGTCTCCAGACAAACAATGTTGCTAGACAAATGTCGCCAAACAAATAATGTTACGAGACAAATAATGTCTCCAGACAGACAATGTCAACAGGCGAGATACTGAAAGTAGAGAGAGAAGTGAAAAGAATGTGGGAAGGCATTTGACCCTGTAAAGGTGCCCCTAATTGTAGCTGATAATAGTAGAACACTTTAATAGAAGTTTATATATTATATTTCGTAACTTAGCTAAAATAAGCTTATATTACCCAAAGGTACCCTATAAAATATATAATTTGGACTATAAAGCATCGAAGTTGGACCAACCTCGACGGGTTTTCAGTTCTGCAGTACCTTTAACAGGATCTCTAAATCGTTTACTGATTATAGACTTGTTAATATTGTTAAACAATTATTATATAATTTAAATTTTAAAGATAACGAGAAATATAAATATAAATAGTATTATTTTATATATTAAATAAAATATAATACAAGGTTCTCTGCTTCTCTTAAATAACCGTATAAACGAGGTTAAGTATCGAAGGCCGTCGAAGCCGATCGAAAGCCTCTATATCCAATTATTATAATCTCGCAAATACTAAGTCCAAACCTCTTACTCTATAAACTAAAATATTAAGCTTTGAAAAGGTATTTATTAATTTTATTAATTAATTCTTATAATAGGACTCAAATCGAATAGGATTAATCAATTTATATTTACGCCGTATTTAATATAGCTTATATCTAATCGATATAGCTTAAAGCGACTGCTAGACCGCTCCTTATAGCCTTATCGTCCCTATTTTCGCCGGAAAAGCTTTAAGGCAGCCTAGGGATTTAATAATATAAGACGTATATCAAATATAGGTTTATAGTTGGCGTAATCCCTTTACGATTATATTAGAGGTCGAAGATTTATTAAATATAGAAAATCAACTAATAAATAGGGTAGTTCACCCCCTTAAATACTATTGGCAAAAATAAACAGGATTATATTAATATCGATAATATATTCGGATACGGCTTATTGTCTTCTGCGTCTCTTTAGCAAAATATCATTAACTCTCTGAATTCTCTTAGTACAGTCCTGCTAAATAAATATTCCTTATCTCTATTATTTTCTCCTTAATCGCTCTTTTTAGCGTTATCTTTTTTACCTTCGTTGCTATCGACGGTCTCTATTCCTAACGATATCTCCTAAAATAGTTTGATCTTGGTTCTATATTTATTTCAACTCGGTCCTAACAAAGTAATTAGGTAGTCTGTTAATCTTTACAATTATTCCGATTCTATATAAGAAGTTAACAGACCTTTTAATTTTTAATATATAACTTCGGATATACCCTCCGGCTCAAATTTAATAAGAAATTATTATTCTGTTCTTTTATTATTATTAACAGAAATACTATTATCTGAAAAGTCGAAAGAGACTTTGCTTTAGACAAAGAAGAGGCTTAAGCCGAATCCTGATACCGTAAGGACCTAAAAGGATTATCTAATAAAAGCTAATAATAAAATTACAAACGCGAAAAGGGGGATAAAGAGAAAGGCAACGATATTATAAGATTCAGGGCTTATTGCAGACTATATAAGTCCTGGACTATTTATTGCTTTAATTAATTAAATCGGGCAAATTAATATAATAGCAGAAATACAAAATATAGTCCAAAAGCTCAAAACGAAGCCTTATTATATATAGAACTTTGCTGAATATTTCTATAGCAGAACCCTTATATAAATCAATACCCTGTTAGCTCAAATTATTTAGGTAACTCTAGGCCTAATTTAAGAGATTAAAAGTAGTATCTTTAATAAGCAGTTATTGCGTATTTGTAATCGAATAGCCCTTGCCGACTTTTATTATATATATCGCGTTATATACGCTAAATTATATACCTTTTTATAAGAATTCGATCAAAATCTATCCTAGTATAATTACCGATCTAGGGTACGAAACAGGACTAAATATATAGAAGTTAAAAACTACTTTATTAACTTTGTCTTCTATAAATCGACTTATAAACGCGATCGAAAAAAAGATTTTATATATATAAATAATTAGCAAAAGGCAAGTAGACCTTAATTCGAATTTATTTATTAATTCGGAATAGGAATTTTATTCTTTATACCGGAAGAGGTAATTAATTGCAGGTAAGGATTATATTATAAGATTTAGTTTCCGCGTTTAGCTATATAATATCTACTATTAAGATAGTTAATATATTAATTTTTAGGCTAAGGGATATAAAGAAGTCGAATTTTGCTAATTTTTTAAACCTTATTGAAGAACAAAAACCTATATTTAGGGAAACGCTTACTGCTGCAAACGGTATCGTAGAGGCGGGCTTCCTCGATTACGTTTCGTACGCAGAAACGGCTACGAGCCACCTGCAAAATCTGCTATTGTCTCCGCCGTCAGGCTTGAATATCTCAGGAGACACTGAATCCATTTTGCCTGGGTATAAGGATAGATTATAGGTTGCAGATATATATTCGGGGCCGGATCTGGACGCTTTCTTAGCCTATTCCTTTCAATAAACTGCCGAAGATTAGGCGCCGAAGGGTATCTTGGACTAGTATTATCTATAATAGAGTACCCGATTCAACGATTTAGAGGGTATTAATAAAATAATAAATTAGTTCCTTTATTTTTAATAAAGCTAAAGACTGCTATATCGCTATCAAATATTATTATTCTTTAATACCGAATATTAGCAATTAGCTATTTTCGATCTCGTTAGAAATATTATAATCTGCTATAATATTATATAAACTTCTGATTTATTTAATTTTATATTTATAATATATCAAACCTAATATAAATATTTAAGATAGAAAGCTAATATAAGACTCCAGTTACTTCAGCAGTAGTTTGATATAACGTTAAGAAATATATAGAAAATATTATTCGACTGCTATTATTAAAAGGTCAGTCTTTATAATAATATACTTATAAATAATTAATAATTTGAAGGATATATTTATCGCAAATACTACGGAAAATACAATTATCTTAACGTAATAGTTTATACGTTAGCTGGTTAGTAGCAATAATATCAAGAGTTACTCTATTAATTAGCGGATAGAGATATAATTAGCAGATTATATTCTCTCGGACCAAAGGGAGATTACAATTCGGACGATATTGACTTCGGCGGAGGAACTCGTATCTCCTTCGATTCACTCTGGTAAAGCAAGAGACTCCGAAATAGACGATCCTTAGTAACATTGTACGACTGGTGAGGCACTACTGCCCGTTTGTCTCATGTTGGCTTAGGAGATTTCAATTACTCTATCTATCTAGGAATGCAGGCTCATCTATATACACGGTAGATCAATCTAGGCCCTATAGATAATGAGGCATTTAGTGGAGCTGGTCTGCCCTGAGCATAGCCATTGTTGTTCGGCATACAGCCTGGCTGACAGTGATCTAGAATTGCGATGCGCTAGACCTGATTTGGCTTAGTACTGCTGGAGAGACTGCCCCAGCTATTCTCCAACATCTCAGGGCGGAGTACCTCGGCGATTAAAACGGCTTTAAGAAAGCGCTAGGTCAAAATAGGAAAGAGAAAAATCGTCCGATTTTTTTCTCTTTTGTATACGTTAATATATTACGTACGCTTAGTAGATTAATTGCTCGTCGTAGAAGCTCTTGGATACCTTGTTACTTACCTTATTACCTCCAGCTCGGCTACTGCTACCGATTAGATCAGCGTTTGGACTAAATTAGGTAGTTAAACAAAATAGGTAAGCGAAATAATATAAATCGCCAATATCCAGCTGGCAACTATACAGGCCCCAAGGCTATCTACGACCTAGTCGCCAACTTTAAAGAGACTCTAATTACAGAGAACGGAAATCCCAGCAATATATCAGAGATTGATTTCCGTGGCTGAATCTTATATCAATAGTACGAGAGCTGGATGAAAATGCGGCAGCCTAAGATTCCTCTGACGTGCTTAGAGTAAAGCCCTACTATAAACAAGTAATGATATATCTAGACAGACTGAATACCCTACAGACCCGGGCCTAGGTAGCCGCCAAAGAAGTCCTTCCCGCCGATCAATCGCCAGAACCTCCTTCTCGATCACGACCTCCACGGCGACAGCTAGTTCCCCTGGGGCGCGTCCCGAAGAAAAATGTATCATCGTGAACTTAAATGAGGACCCGGCCAACCAGCCAGACAGGCGTGTCAACAGTTGACGTCGAGATGAACGTATATTGATACGTCACCTATTGCTTAGGAAGGAAGAAGTTCTGCTTTCACACGGTGGCTCAAAAATTCTATCGTATCAAGCTGCTGTAGTAAAGCTCTATAGCTAGCGCCTATAGAGGTCAAGCCTTGGTCCGAGTCCTTTGTCGAGTCATTTAACTCCAGATCCTTATCGAGAGAAAGTATGATGGTATGGCGTAATTGAACTTCAGCTTCGCCAAGGTAGTCTGCAAATAAGCATCGTAATCAGCACTTGCTACATTATACAACAGTCTGATTTATAACAACTAACTTTTCATCTTCGCGAGGCTTGTGTATTTATGAACACTCCGCATAATGGTATCGAATTGTTGTACCTCTGGCAGGGTAGCATAAGCCAAGATCTTCGTACTCGAAGGCGAGCAATTTTGTCTCTCCTCGGCTTTGTCCATTAGCTCATTCAATACTAGAAGGAAGAGGGCCGCCAAACCTGTAAAGGGGCTTGCTGTGAATGCCGGTAAGATCGCCCCGTCTTCGCTTTGGCGAGGAAGCAAAGCAATCAAATTGGCTGCTATAGGTAGTCTCCAGCCTGGATCGAAGCGGTATACGATATTGATCGCTACTTCCAATTCATCATCTGTTATTGGTTGCAGTTCTGCAGCCTTCCGGGAAAAGGCCTCGCGGAGACGAATAACTTCGTTGGACCAACTTGGCTCTTTCGTCACAATCGACTTTGAAAATTCGGGTTGTAAATAAAACAACCCCTGGTCAATGATAGCCTGTGCTGAGACAAACTGGCACTTACCCTCTATTTTCAGTGCACCCTGCGATAGATATTCTCCAAAGTAGAATGACCCTGCGAAGTCGCGGTGCTTCGTCGTCCGAAGAATCTCGAGGTCCTGCAGTCCTTTGTCGAATGAGCGATAGGCACGGATGAGGTCCATGTCTCTAACAAATGTTCCCTTGCGAAAGCCGGCGGTATCGATAATATAGAGATAGATGCTGGCCAAACTCGATCTGTCTTTCCGATGAGTATGCCGGTAGAAGACATACTGAAGCGCAAATAATAGAGAGCTCGTCCAAGAAACAAAATTGTCGGGGTCGTTAGTTTCACCACACCAGCGAAGGTGCCTATTGAGCATGCCAGCCACTTGCTGATTATCATCCAACTCAAGGACATCTTCTCTGCTGTTCATACGACCATGTCTGGCATCCTTGGACTTCACCCAGAATTTGTCAGTTGTGCCGTCGGATTTTGGAGTAGATATGCGAAACAGGTAGCGGGGGACGTCATCGAGTTTGGCTCTAAGCCCCGCCTTGTCTCCTATAGGATTGAAGAGTAGATATTCAGGCTCAGAGAGACTCAGGGCCTGCACATCATCAATTAAGTCTCCGTGCACCATCATCTACGGAAAGGCTGTATCTATAATTGTCAGAATATGAGTTGAATTATAGTGGCGCTTTGAAGTCGTTGTTCAGGATAATTGGGTTTGAGCTCTGTGCGATAAGGCGTTCAAGGGGTCTCTAAAGAGGGGGCCCAGTGTAACGTCTACATGGTCGTAGGGGCGTACAACGCAAGGTGAGTGCCGAAGGCGCGTCCCAAGGAATGATAGACTCTTGAGAGAGGTACTATGCTGGCAGCTCTGTATTACTGAAGTATAGGAACTTGATAGAGTTAGCTGCTGAGGAGTCTACTCTCGGAGGGAATAACCGGTTCTTATATAGACAAAGGAAATAGAGTGGATACCCTGGACATCCCTCGATAGATGGACACTGGAGGTGTCGACAGTATCCGCCAGGACCTGGTGTCCTCTTTCCGTCCTGTGTAGTCCAATCAGTGAGCGCCTGGATGGGTACGTAACACAGAGCGTCTTCGATCATCTGCAACGTCACTACCAGCGCATTGAATGACTCCCAGCGTGGGTGCCCGTCAGATAGATACTGCTTTGTGTTTGCGTTTGGACCTTCTCTATTCTGACCGTCCGTGCCAGCACATTATGCCTTGCCTTAGTCTATCACAGATCGGATTGAACCGAGGTTGCTAGCAACTGACCAATCGCTTGCGATAACCGCTCCTACATGAATAGAGCAGCATACATCCCGTGCATGGACTGACTCGGTGTACTTGCATAGAGCGATCGGTGCGCTTTGACTCAACGCCCTAACCTGCAATATCCAGTTATTCGATGCCTCAGGTAATTAGTGGCAGCCTCGATTGAGGCTGCCGCCTCTTACATGCGACTACGATCGCACCTTTTGCGGTGGAGGCAATGTGCGAGAAAATGACGCTGAACTGCAATACCCCACCTGAAGTCTCCAGCTTCCGCCCGTCAACCTTACGGTAGTTAGCGCGGGCTCGAAATAAGATTTTAAACCAAGCGAGATCCCTCTCGTTAATGAGGCACGCCTTCAAGAGGTTCTCAGAAATCCCCAAAGTCCCAGGTCATCGGGGATGCGGTTTCTGACGATCCTCGGAGGCCCATGAGCGCAAATCTGCTGGATAATTATGAAACGGAATTGAAGGGAAACTTTGCACGGCTTTCATAGTATGCTCTTATCTCAATTTGACGCTGGCTTGAGTAGGCTTAGAGCTTTTTTTGCTTGGTGCAATCAGATCCTATCATAACTCGACCTCAATTCAATCGGCGAAGGCACGGGCGCAGGGTGTCTTCTCGTCCCCTGCTGGACTAGGGGTGTTAACATGGCCACGAAGACAGCTAGCCTAGACTAAGTTATAACAGCGCTGACCGCATAGCACAACACTGCTAACATCCCATATCAATTGCTATTCTCACACGCATTCCCCTACCAGGTCAATCATGACCGAAGAAGTCTGCAGAGACGATCGGATCATCGAAAACGTCAGAATTGTCGTCCATACTACCGGCGCTTGGCCGAACGGCAGGATGAGCGATAACCACTGGTCTATCTATCTACTCTCGATTGGACAATCATGAAATACCTGATGGCTACGTCAGTACAAAGGAGAACCATATGGAACTTCCGTCACCAGAGGCAAAGCTTTGACCATTCCTGCTCTAGGTGGACTGTCATACGAAACGGGCCGCCTGCTGTGGGAGGCCTTTCACTTGTACCAAGCTTACTAAAGAGAGCTTATGCAATGCGTCTGTCGGCCGGCGAGCGGCAGACGTTTAAGGGAGAAGGTGGAGGATGTGCACTCTTGGAAATAGCGAGGTTGTCTGAATCATCCCGGGCGGGGTTCAGTATGAGCGCCGCTCGCAATGGCCACCTATAATCAAAGTATAATCGGCGATGATCTTTGGTATAGCTTGTAGAACATCGTCTTATGTATTGTCTCACCACCGTATAACAGATTGCTGCTATTCGTCCTATCTGAGGGCTATCTTGCAACCCCTCGTGATCCCACATCCTGGGCTATAATCGTTCAGGCGCCCTCTGTGCATGCCATCTTGTCTCTGCCCAATGGTACTGCCAGAACTGTGCTGCCCTATGTAGACCGGATATTTTCTTGAGTGGCATCTGCCTCGGCCGTAGTACCATGACCGTGTCTCTGTAATAGACTATCAGCGCCTCATCGCACTTAAACGCGGCCGGTGCTTACAATCTTCCCATCTGCAGAACGGTACGAGTAATCCCACACTCCGTCCTTCAATTCGAAATGCGGCGGAAGGCGCTTGGGCTCCTCCAGGTTTGTCTCGTATCTCCATTCCCGCGCGCACAGTCGCCGTCCAGCACGATCCTTGGTCGCAGCCTCCTCTCGATGTATCTTGAAGACTTTGAGATGGTTGAGGAAGTTGCTTTGCAGCGTCTATGTCTTGCCATAAAACGGGCAACTCGAATATTTGCATGGGTACGCCCAGATCCTCCCGGACTCGAGAGACGAGGTATCGCCTTCGTCGTTCGATGATGATGGTGGATCGTTGTGGTCCGCTAGATACGGTGCCAAGAGAGCTTTGAAATCGCGAACGGGCGAGGCTTGGTTAACTTATTTTATTCTACAAATGCCAAGCTCACAGCAAAGATTGGTGAGACTAGCAAATTTACACAAACATACAGTGAAATCAATGTATCAAAGAGTCTGTTCTGCATGAATCTTTATTCAACCTACTGATACTGTTTATTGAGCAGCTGCTTCAAATGCCCACAGCCATGCACACTGCTCAATCAGACCTCTTATGCCTCATTCAATTCGCAGCAATCGCTCCACCAGCTCCACTTGCTCCACCAGCCCCACCCGAACCACCACTATTATCATGTTTCTCCTTATAACCAGCCTCCTTCTTCGCCTTCTTCGCCGCATTCTCGATTGCCTTCCGTCGTGCCTCACCAGTGAGCGTTTCGTCAATGTTGCATTTGGTAGAGCCCGTAGGCGTGGAAGCATTAATGATTAGTGTGGCCAGGTGTGCTTGCATAGCCGCTGGTGCCCGCTCGAATACCACAATAACAGCCGCTATCTCATCTTGTAGCACCACGCCTGGCATAGCCTGGGGCACCTGAGTACTCATTGAGCTGACTCAACGTCGACGGAACCAGGCTCTTTCATCGCGGCTGAGGCTGCCTTGCAAAGTATGTGCCCGTATGAGGTCGATCCAGTTCTGAAGGCTGTCTTGGGCATGCACAGTCTCTAATGGAAGTTGAGCTGGCATCGAGTTGGTAATTGTGAGCTGCGCTTGAGCAGCGAGCTCACGTGCATACTGGCGACATTCCTCGAAGGTGGTATTGTCGCAAATTAGGTGGCTTGATTCCCATCTTGCCCAATTTGTCTGGTGAGTAGCTATAGGAGAGCCGATGTGGTAGGCTCCGATGTCGCGGTAGCGGTGGGGAATGTCAACATTCAGTTTCCTGCCAGGCTGCAGCAGCGCAGCCCATTGACTGAGCTGTAGAGCTCGCTTATCCGGACGAAAGCTGATAAGAACTCGCTATGCTGTAATTAGTGACAGTGGCGCCCTCCATTGATACGGGTACCTAAGTGACTCAAGTCCCCAGAAACGTCACAGACTTCTTGAATGGCAGTCTTGACCAGGTGATTGCCCTTTGCTGCTTGTACAACTTTGGCCGAAGCCAGTTGAGTCATCAGCTGAAGCCCATTAGCAACAAAAATGGACACTGGACTGCCAGCTAGGTGGGTGCCATCTATGAGCTCTCTGATGCAGAAGAATGTGGTCATTCCAGTTCCACACCCAAGATCAAAGTAAGCGTTTACTTTGAGAGAGGTTGGGATCTGAGTTGCCAATAGTGCAGCAGTGTCCCTTGAGCCAAGAACGGAGACGTTATATCCTTAGATGAATGCCGGTGAGTAGAGCTGCGAGAGATCCATAAAGCTATGCTCGATCATGTCGCCTTGTATGCGTGGCTGTTGGATTTCATCTTGAATATATGCATGGTTTATCTCAGGCAGGTCGCGTCCTGAAGGCAAGGGATTATTCATGGTGTTTTGCTTGGTTGCAGAATTGAAGTTTGATATCTTAAGAAGTGGGATATTTGTTAGAACGAGGATTGGGTTTGAAGAAATATGGAACAGGAGATTTCAATATAGGATATGTAAGGGTAGGGTAGTATCGTTGAAGGGAGCAAAGTGGAGAAGGGAGTTGTGAAGTTCTGGGCAAAAGCACTAGCATCAGCCTTTCAGAACAAGTAAGGTAAATAAAGCTGAATTCTCATCTCCTTACAGTCTTCAATATTGAAACACCTCTACCTTGTCCCAGTCCACTTCACTAAGCAGTAAATCAAGTCATACAGCAACTCTCACAGCCAGAGTACTCCTTTGTATGTACATTCAACACAATATAAGATCCTACCTTTGTCCACAAGTCTGTTATCTGGCTTCAAGCTCACCACTGTATGTAGAAACATCACTTCTACCAACCTCCTCCAGCCAACTGAACCTCCTGCTACATATTATCCAACGTATATAAGCGGTTGCATATTGATACGCCTATCTTCTGGTTTGAAGCTGACTGTACCCTGTAGGAACCTCACAAAAAGCCACCTCCACCTAGTCTTTTCTGCTCCTCTCCCACTGAATCTCTGAAACAATGTCAGAATCGTTTGCACCAGCACCTACGTGGGGAGACGGTGTTGCGCTTGAAATGGATCATCCGTCACTTGCTTGGCTATACGCAGATATCCCTACTGTTGTCAACATAGCACAACTGCAACCTCACGAGTCAGTACTCATCCTGAGTTGTAGTACTGGATTGTTGGCTGTTGCAGCTTTGAAGGCATTGGGTGACCACTATAGGCGTATTGTAGGTGTCGATAGTGTCCGTGGAGCGCTGCAGCAGGCTGCGCTCAAATTTGAGGCCTCAGGCATAGGCAATGATATCGAGCTTTTGCATAGCAACTTCTATGATCTCAACTCCCTCACTGGTCTGCAGGTGCCGGCTCAGGATCCCTCCCCTCCAGCTTTCGATGTTGTCTTTGCCCGCAATGCTCTCCCCCCCGGACAGTCCGACTGGCAGTCACTTCTCCAATACTGGGCTTCTCACTGTACACATGGCACTGGACGTCTAGTAACAACCTTCAGCCATGGTGATACAGAGAACCCTCACCTGGCGGGAATTCAAGCTGTAGATAACGATAGCAATATTGTGGCATGTACAAGCTGGATGTTCGAGCGCGAATAGGTGCAGATGGAGGACAACGTACGGGCTTTGGCAAGCACATCCGGTCTTCAGGTTGACAGTTTACAACGTCTCTGTCTCCAAGGCGATAATGTCGCAGATACGGGTGATATAATGGAGAATCAGGCTCTTACTTCTTTCGAAGCTCTTGGTGAGAAGGACCCATTATGGGTGAACGCAGATGGGACTTTTACGCCGGTCTTCAAGCGTAAGTATCTCTGGCAGTCTCTGGAAGCATCAAAAGAGGAGCTTATAGACACAATCTTAGGTGGGCTTGCTGCTATAGAGGGGCTAGGTGTTGCAGGCGAGGCAATGCGTGCACAATTCAAAGCTACATTAAAGGTAGTGCCTGTGGTTGCAAAGCTGGGGGTTGTGCTTCGGTAGAACGGGCAATAGTATCCGCGGGTTATGTCAGTCTTGACAGAGACCTTCAGATCTGTTGGTATCAATTGTGTTAGCATATCTAGATAGAGAATGCCAGCTTGCCTGTTCTTGACTCTACAGTTTCTGTTCTAGAAGGCTTATACATTCTGTAGTACTCCAGACAGAGCTATGCGCTATACCTGTTTCAAGTAGTATATTAGACGGGCGCACGCCAAGACCAGGTGGCGCTCACTCCTCTGCAACCGAAAGTCTGCTACCTGTAGTAATAAAACCAGATACGATGGCGAACAGTCATTCAATCTGTTTGAATTGCCCGGTCCCTCAGTGCACGAGACAATTCACGACCGGACGAGCCAAGGACTGTCTACGTGTCCACTTACGGTACTCAAAGGATAAAGACCACATCGACCTATATATCGCGAGGTACTCTGATCACCAACGGACGAGTGCTACCGTCTACACGTGTCCTATCTGCTATCAAAATTTCGAAAAGAAGTCGAGGTTGGAGAGGCATCACGAGAGAATTCGTAAGTATCCCCTTGAAAGTGAGATTGCGAGTTGTTGATAGCTGAAACATTAAGATCGCCACTCAAAGTATCGTTGCCCAAAATGTTACAAAACTTTAACCTACCCTCTCTCAGATCATCTGAACAGAGGGCGCTGCAAGGCCAAGTCAGGGTTGCAGAAATCACCTCCAACTTGTAAGCTGCCATCCCAACAATAATCATAGACTCGACTGCTGAGGTTGTTTCTACAAAGCGGGCAAGACAAAGCGAGCCAATTCGCAATATCTTCCCCCTTCCCGGTCAACGTTAACCCCGGACACCACTGAGCAGCATGCTCGACAACCAAGGCCAGCCGAAACCCTCAGATCTGATACTATGCTGCCAGTCCATTCGAAACTGGGAGCGGCACCTACAGGTAATGATATCGGAACGGCTACATCAGTCCTGTCAACCTTTCAACAGGACAGCGCGACAGTGTTCGATGCCGAACATTTTCTGCCCTCTACGAATAGCAATACCAACAACTTCCAACACCAAGCTTTGAACATAGACCACACCGCTTTAATACATACCCATCCTATTTCCACAGGAGGATATTCGGGCGGCATATGGCACCAAAATTCCCTCCTGCCGACAGAAGCTGCCCAATGTATCGGCGGCCATGTGGATGTCCCGCACCGAGAATCGCACGAGATTTCTACGGCATCAGCCAATGTCCTCCGAGATCTGACTGGATGCCATCCAGGGGCCGGTCAAGACGTGCCCTTCGATAGCTATACGGCAGATTTTCGATGGTCGAGAGTCTTCGGTACCACATGGGATTCAAACCTGGGCCAGGGTGAGCCCTTCAATGAAGGAGTAGTCGGTCAGCGATGGATGGGAGGATTTGGTCCGATAGACAGCTCGGATCTGAATCAAGACTTGCTTTCTCGCAATCAAACGGCCGATCAACAATGGTCAGGTGTATTCGGGAATGGATGGCATCCATGTCTTGAAGTCCCCACGAACGAGCGGTCAGCGCATCTAGACTATCCGGTGGCATTGCAGCCTTTTGACCACGCCATGAGGCAGATTTGACCGCCACCGCCAATAGCGAAAGAAATCATGGATCACAGCGAAAAGGTGTCTTTGGATGAAGTGGCGTTTCTTTGTAATTTTGGCAGTTTCGAGCCCTCAGTTTTGAGAGCTCCCTGTCTTTGCATGCTACTAGTGATCCTAACCGCTGAAATCTAAAATTTTTATATCGTAACGCAATCTCGAAGATCATCCCAGTTCGCAGGGCACGATGAGAAGCCGTGGAAAATCATTTTTTAAATGATAGAGGCAAGGCGAAGCTCTTGCCCGAACCACTATATCTCACCCTGGTACTTCCATCCCAATAGAACACCCACCCACTCTCCAAGGGTTCCTGCGTGGCGAAATCCGGACCTAGCGCTGGTAGGTCGTTATGATCACCGAGGGCAATCACACCGATCACATAGTCGACGTTTGTCGTGTCCCGACTGTAAGGCCGTGCACTGACGTCTTCGTAACGCACCGGATGGTCCGCCCATACCACCTCGATCTTCTCACTTCGTATTCCAAGGCGCTCTATGAATTTCCGATCGAGACCCTATGCAGTCTGTCAGCTAATGAACCGTAACTCCTATTGGGTTGACGGGCCCTTTCGAACTCCGCCTGAGCAGCTTTTGTTTGCGCCGTTTGATCGAGTTTGAGAAGACCATTCAGCGCCCTCTTCTTGAGTTCCTCCGTCCCCATTTTTTGGATCTGTTCCTCCAAGCTTTGGCGCGCTGCATCAGCCGTTGCGGTATTTATCGCTCGACCTCGGAGGGGCATGGTGGTGTTGACTCTGCGTCCTCGACTTCTGCGTGGTTTTTCGCTCGCAATGAGGTAATCGTCGGTCTCTCCTTACGATTCAAAAGCGTCGGCTGAAATCTGACGGCGCGACAACGATGAATGCGGCGCTGTCGTATTTGTTATTGAATGGTTGAGCATCACGAGGAGCTCAGCTTCGCTTTTCACGCAAGAGAATTAAGGTTGTGCCGAGGGTGGGTGATTGGTTAAGTGACCCGGACTCGAACGGTGCAGGCCGGACCAATCTGCGGAGGACAAAACCATCTTGTGTTGTAAAATCGGAGCTCATCACAAGGAACGCTACGATATACTTTAGAGATCATAGAGGATGAAACGGCGATGGAGTAGAAGGACCAGATGAAAGGTGACGTGATGGACGACAACAGATTGGATGAAGATGAAGCATCAGCAAGTCAACTTCACTACTGCCTGGATCTCACATCTTCACCAAGTCTTCTAAAGCTATACTCCACAAAGCAGATGTCCAATGTTCCTGCAAGATTGATACTGACTGGCCACGTATAGCTCTTTCTCGCTGATCAAAGGTGTCTGCCGTCGTCACGGTCGCATCCAGTCACGCCAGTGCTTATGCATCCCCATCCTTTGGAGCCGCTTCAGTCATTGCACGATTGATGCCGTGGAGCCGAACCTCACTGAAATACGCGTGTGCATCATTCTCTTGCAGCTGGAGGAGCTTCGACGTAGCTTTTAAGACTTACAATTCCAACGTTGAATTCGGAGGGATAAGTCCAGGAAAACCTCTGAACACCGTAGTCATCAATCAGCCCGAGCTAGATGTAATACAAAGGTAATGTTGATATCGACGTGGCTTACCTTGGGCCATAGGCATAATCACTGTCCTTTGCGAATCAGCATTTGGCATTTCTCATCGAGGGAGGTCTTATAGGTCTTGAATCGAAGAAGTTCGTACCTTGAAATTCTCAAAATGCTCTTCTCGCCCAACTTCATCTCCATTATACCTTCGTCCCAGCCTTCACAATAAGTCAGAGCTGAGCGCTCTCGGGCTGCGTTTTATGCCTTAAGTGATTTACTGGACCTTTGATAACTTTGCCGACCCCAATAGGCGTCTTGAAATGATACCCTCGACTTTCGGATGAATCAAAGCTGTTTGGCACATGCAGTGTTGACAAATTCTGTCTTGAAGATGGCTGAACGAAACTCACCATTCGCCGCGGCAGTCCTTGGCCTCATCATAGAGGAAGCCTATATATTGGACCGTGATTTCATCCCCTTCCTTTGGCTGGTCGCCATTACCATGCTCCAAGACCGTTCGCGTGAAACCCATGGTGAGCCGGGACCGAGAATTGATACGGAAGATGATCTTCAGCTGATTTGAGAATCCTTGATGGTTATACGAGTGTTCCTGAAAGAGAAGTGCCAAACTTGGCGAAGTATCTGTTTAAGCTGATGAGCAATACGAGAGATAACGCCAACCCACCAGAGCGTTGTGGAGCACAGATAGACTGAGCGGGTGTGCGTGGACACAAAAGCATGCAGGATCGTCAGGCCTGCGGAGCGGGTGTGTGTGGACACAAAAGGATTCAGGATCGTCAGGCCTGCGGAGCGGGTGTGCGTCGGGGATCAGGGGATGGGATTTCTATTTGGAAAGTGGCTGCATTTGAGCCAGTAAAGGCCACTCATTCCTCCCCTGCAACTACTTCGCACGCACCCGCTCCGGACACACACCCGCTCCGGACACATACTCGCTTTGCACACACACCCGCTCGGGATGACCATGCCGGCGTCTTTCCCTTTTTGTCATGCCAGGGCAGCATTCAGCTGCGATCGATCGGCGAATACGGACCTGCCATGCAGGCTTGATGAGCTTCGTAGTTATATGCAAGGCTACATCGCATGGCTATCCCTTCCAATCACTTGTGTTTGCCTCGTTGCCTTGTTTCGGGTGCATGTTTGTAGAGAATGTCTTCTTATCTATACGTAGGTTTTCCTGAAGCTTGCAGTCAATTTGAACTAACTCATACTATCTACAGCCTCTGCACTGCGAGCCTGAAAGACCAGCCAAATTTTCTCAACCCCTTCGCGACCGGCGATGGTCAAACACATCAGAAGGGATCACTTGTACCGTCGAGGTAGACATCACGGTCGAAGATGTTGCTTCGGATTCCCCAGCGTCCAAGACGACCGGCGAAGTCTCTGTAATCTCTGGCACCAGCAATCGTTCGCCAAATGCTCCTTATACATTCTCTTCACCTGTCGACGCTTTCTACATACACAGTGAAGCCAGGGCAGATGCTTTGGATTTAGCCGCTTCCAAGATTTCCATAGATACTGCCAGCACGGCGCCCGATGCGGACAAGCAGGCACTGAACGTCTCTAATGTATCGGCCTCCGCATCTCGGATCTTCTTCGGGGAGTCTATGCCTACATATGTTGAGGGTAGGCTTATACCTCCACCGATTCTCATTTGGCTCCGATCCCGATTGGCTCCAGAAGGGGAATGCTCAGTCCCTACCGTCCTTACCGTAGCCTGGTGGCAGCCGATTCTTATGCGGATTTTGCCACTGAACTCCAAGTCGACCGTTGTAAATTATCGGCTGTACCGCAAACCATCAACAAGCTATTCCAAGAGCGCCTCCTGGTGGCGGGGAATATCAACCAAGAATCCATCTACTCACCAGATCAAGCGGGTCTGTGGCAATTACCGACTGGTCTACTTGCATACCATTGACATTCTGAACGTGGACGAACTGAAGTCGAGTCTTCGCCGACATTGGTTATACCGAAGGCACTGTATTCTCGCCATGTTTCCATTCGCGACAGACCTCTGGGAAATCCTCGTTGCGCGCGACTACGCCGACCGGTTTATTGAATGCGCCGAAGCTTGTGATTGTATAGTTGAAGAGATCGTCTGTCCAGGGAGTCCTGTCGGACAATCCTCAAACTTTCAAAGTCCCTTTGAGTCTTGCTTGGGAGCTCGAGAGCGACTTATTGCGCGAGCTTCGATCGCTCAGCTGGCCTCAAACGACAACGAGCTTGCGTCCTCCGCAGCTATTATCTATCGCAATCTGGTCAAACTCTACCGGTGCTATGATGCTTACAAAACCGTTGTCGCGATTCTGCTTAGCACAGACCAACCTCCGTATTCGCCTGGATGGTCTTGTACTATAGGTTTCTCTCAATATCCCACTCACCACGCAGGAACAAGAGAGCGTTGCGAGTGGGACAGGACACAACACGAGCATCGAGTGTCCGGACTCGGAATGTAGATACAGGGACACGTGAGAATCCGGCATGGAGGCTCATCCTCGAGACGGCACAGGAGAAGATAGTGCACGACCTCTGAGTCTTGGCAAGCGAAATGCTTTGCTCGGTCCATGTTTCAGAGGTCAGAAGGCGTAAAGATGTCGAGTTTTTATGTAGAATTGTATCATAGACTCGTGTGTTCTCTCGTAACCGGCAATGGATCGTCCATTCCGATCCGAGCGTGGCAATCTACCCTGTAGGCGTTTATACTGCGCCTCCATTTGTTTCAATTGTTTTTAGCAGGTCATATGTACTGCCCATTTCGCTTCTGAGCAGCCATGTATTCTTCCAACCCACCTCGAATTGCTCGCCCTTTCCAGCCCGGCTTCTACCCCTTCTTCCCCTCCCCTTTCATCAGCTTTTACTTCCCCCCCGCCCCTAGTATCTCACCTGCAGCTGTACCCGTTGCCCTACGTCACCTCATTAACACACGTCAAATGCTCCACACTCATTGGCATAGCGTCTAAATCTAAGGTACTCTATCAGATACGGTGTGACTCGGGTAAATGAATGAAGTGGCACTCCAGGTAGCTGACTAGCATTACACGCCACCACAAGCTCCGAATATAGAATGCCCCCGGTCCTCTTCTTGCGAGATCTTCCATTTTGAATCCAGATTTTCGAACAAGCCATATTCCTAGACTTCCTCTTTGAGTACTTCGAATCAATACTGTGAAATCTCCTGGCGGCGAATATAGGATTACCTTATTCGCGTCATTACGCCCGATGTGAAACTATGACATGGTATGAACCCGAGTTTCCCCTCGAAATCAATCGAAGGTAAGTCTTTGTATTCGGTGTATATAAAGCTCAAAGCTAACATTTCGGATTGAAGGAAGAAATTTCAAAAAGAGCAACCGGTCTGGCGTATTCTCGACGAGTATATCAAGAAACTTCGGATCGTTGAATACAAATATGAAAAATTGAGGGATGAGTTTGACTACAAAATCGCGGACTTTGAAACTGGCGAGAATGCTGTGTGGGTGCCAAGCTATTGCCTCCGACCCTGGAGTAGAAATTGTGAGCCGGGAAGGGAAATAAGCGACAGAGAAGCCCGTATGACAAGAGCGGAGCGCGAAGAAGAAGAGATGTGTGAGGATAAAGAAGACAAGAAGCGTGAAGATGAAGAAGAAAAGAAGCGTGACAATATATTTCATGTAGGATCATATGGCAGGAGACATGAAAATCTCATCGATATGTAAGAATTCTGATTGACCTACGCGAGAAGGGATGGCAAAAGATATCTAAATAGTTGGGAGTTGAGATTCCCGGCCAATAATATTGGAAAATGTGAACTAGTATTTGTCAGACATGTAGATTCCATAGACTCTCGCAGTATGATTTTTGAATTATATAAGGCTTTCGAGCGCAAGCCGCGTATATTTATTGTTGGGGAATAGGCAATTCTGGCTAGGCTAAAACCGATAATACCGGTCAAAATAACACTGTAGCGAATATTTGCTGCTAAAAAAGTATTAGTATTTAAACAGGGGCAGTATAGTATTACCGATATAATACAGATATTGGAAAAGTCGATATTAGAATAGGAATTGGTATCCGATTAATACCTCGGAATCTAAATATTCCGATTCGATATTTACGTCGGTATTATTATCCGAAAAGCTTATTATAATATTATCCTTTTATAATCGATAGGGTTTCCGAAGACGCTATTCTTGACGAGTATATAATAAGACTAAGTCGTTAATAATAGAGATTTGCCGATCTAAGTTTCTATTATATTTGGTAAATAAGGATAAATCGAAAAAAGCTTAGGAAATACGTATATATTTTTTAAAGGTATATTTTACCGGGACCGGACGAGGCTAAATAGGGGAAAAGATAGTATCGTTTATTGCTAGCTATATAATTATATTTTATATTAAAGCTGCGGTATTATAGTCTGATTATAATTATATTTTAAATACCCGCCTTTTCTTTTTGAAGATACGATTAATATCCTGCTTAATTTGCTGGTATTTATTATAAACCGGCTAACCTTCTACCCGGTAAATATATTTAAATTAATCGCGAATCTGCTTATAGAGGTTTTGCTGATATTTGCGCAGTTCTTGGATATCTATATCCTATTATAAATATTATAATTATTAAAAGGAAGGCCCGTAAAGTCGACGAGGATCGATTATATAGCTTATTTGATAAGAAGTAAAGATCAAATCCCCTTATAATATAGTACCTCGATAAGCCGCTTATATATTATAACGAATTATTCGAAAAAGATAATTCCGCTGGAAGATTATCGAATTAATATAGTCGAATATCAGATTACGTACTGTTTTGTTCGAGTTAGGATCGTTTATTTTAATTAATTAATTAATACCTAAGTCAAGCTTTAAGACTTACCGTTAATTGCGTTATTTGCTATTCGACGGAGGTAATAAGTAGTTAAAACTTATACAAAGCCGGTCTATTCTCTTAAACGCTTTATTTATTCCTAATATCGGCTGTAGGGGAGGGGTTCGTATAGCTCTTGATATTTTCCCCGGTCCGGACTTCTAAATACGCGGAAAATAAGCTTATCCTTAAGATTATTATATTATTAAATTAACTAGCAGTTCAACCTAGGGCGTATTCTAAGCGTAAATATTACTCGAGGGGTAATTTTGGGGAATCGGAAGACTTCGTTATTGCAAGCAAAAACAACGATATAGGAGATTATACAGAATATAGGGTTATTGTCTATAAAGAAGGTATAGGTTTTCCTATATTGGAGTTAATATCTCCTAATAGTAAAAAGAGGGTTTTAATTTATAAACGCTTTTGTTTTTGTTGTAATTTGGTCTTCTTTAAGCAAAACTGGAGGGTTAAAACGATTTTATTTATTTTTTAATTATATAATATAAATAAATCGATATCGCTATAAGTAATTACCAGTAATATCTTAGGGCGAAAACCGGTAACCGCGGCCAGCAGGAGAAGGGTAGCGACCTATACCTGCTAGCGTTCGTACGGAAAGGAGTTGGTATCGGTTACTTAATAATAACAGAGTATTTCCAAGAAGTCTTCTATATTTAGCAAGGGTTTGTCCGTCTCGCTGTTATCCAAATTATATTTTTATATTAAAGGTTTAATAATAAATTAGTCTATCCTTATTAATATAGCCTAATACTTTTAGATCTATAATAATATACCTTATAAACTTTTTTCAATACCAGCAGACTAATCCGTCGACCCTTGTATTTGATATATACCTAGCTAAACTGGTATTAATATATAATAAAAGAACTAACTTTCCGGACGGTATACTCGTTATAAATTTAATAAAAGAAATTGTTAATCCTGCCTGTAAGAGACTTCTTAAGCATATAATATAGGTCGATATTAACTATTTTACAATACCTAGGAACAGTCGCTGGTAAATACAAGACAATTTGGAGCGGGGAGGGGTATTCGATATACTCTTTTTATAGACCTTCTATCTTATTTATATATAATTCTATAGACTCTTTATAAAGGCCTATAGACCGACGCTTCTTATCTACCTCTTTATATCGCTAGTTGTAATAGTCGCGTATAAATATATAATCCTTCGCAATAAAGGAGTACGCTGTAGAAGAGGTCGCCCTTTGAGGGGGGTATAAGACTTTATAATAAATTATTATTAATCAGATAAAAATTACAAATAGCTACGGTATAAGCTAAGAGAAGGGGAAAACAAGGGATAAAAAAAGTATAGAGGGGATATCCAGGAGGAGGACGTTAGAAAGATAGGAAAAAGGGAAGAGTATTAACCTCTTTATAATTATAATAGAGGATTAGAATTAGCTTTTAGATAAGTACCCCTAGGGGACCCTAGGTACTCGGAATCCTTTTAATATCGCAATCCTGTATCTTGATACGTATACGCTTAACTAATTATCGATATTTACTTATTATAGAGGAGTATCCCAAAATATAAATAATATTTATAAAATATTAAAGGATAATATTGATATATAAGTAATAAGTGCTATCTCATAATAGTAGAGTTAAACGGCTGATAGGGCGGTATAAAGGTAGGCAGGGTCCGGTACAAAGGCTGCTTATAACGGCGTCGAGGTATACCGAAAGAGGCGATATTTTCACCTGGATCCAGGTTAAGTGAATAAAATAATAAATTAATAAGGGAGTAAATATTAAAATATAATTATATATATTTTATATATTTTAAAAAGTATATTATTATATTAAAATATATTTATTATATAAATAAAAATTAACTTAATTAATAATTATATAGGCTTAAGAATTTATTAAATTACTTTATATAATAATAAGCTCGGATTAGAAATATATTTTATTTATTTTTACTATTTTAAAATTATAACTTCCCTTTAACTGTTTAATTCTCTTTATACTTACCTTTTGTTATATATTGCTATATTTAGAAGGTTTCCGAAACTGCTACTATTATTATTACTATTTTCCGTTATTATATTTAATATTATAAGTTTGTAAGGATCGTTACCGTTCGGCTATCAGGCCAAAACGATAGCTGTAAAGGTATTAGGCTCTTGCCCTAACCCCCTTTATTAAGTAGTATACCTTTATAATTATCCCTTTTCTTAAAGGAATTCGTCCCCGAATTCTTAAAAAGTAGAAAGATTAGTATGTTCCTAGGGGGGCTTATTTAGGGTATATTTATCTTCCGACAGCTTGGGTATATTCCTGGGGGGGCCCGCTTTTAAGGGCATATTTATCCCCCGACAGCTTGGGTATGTTCTTGAGGGGGCCCGCTTTTAGGGCATATTTATCCCTCGACGGCTTAGGGTGCGTTCCTAGAGGGGCCCGCTTGGGGCATATTTATCCCCCGACGGCTTAAGGTATATTCCTAAAGGGGTCCGTTTTTTAAAGCTTATTTATCCCCTGACAGCTTAAGGTATATTCCTAAGGGGGTTTATTTTTTAAGGTATATTTATCTCCCGACGGCTTAATAATAATATTATATTTATATATTAACTTTGTTTAAGATAATCAAGAAAATTTTTCCTTAGGTAAGAGTTGAATATTATTATAAGGATTGCTACTGTTCGGCTACCGGGCCAAAATGATAACTATAAAAGTATTAAGCTTTTGCCCTACCCTCCTTATTAAATAATACACCTTTACAAAGCCCGCTTAGATTATGATGTATTGGGGAAAAGATATTGAAATATAATATATTTTATAAGTTAAATTTAATTATATATATTTTTAATCTTGTTTGTTTTATTTGCTCGTTAGGTTCTTCTTATTTTATAAATACCCCTTAAAACCCCTTTCTACGATAATTGAAACTTTATACTTTTAAAATATAATTATTAAATAATTATATACTAAAATATATTTTAAGTTAGAAAAGAAATAAAGTTTTATTAAAATTAATTCTTATTATTAATAATATTAATAATATTATTATTAAATAAGTCAAAGTTAAGAATATAATACAAATATATACTATTCGAAGATAAATAAAAGGAAATAATATTATTAACTTATTTATAACTACGGTTTACAAAGGGTTAAAAAGGTATATTATTAATTAAATAAATTAAAGGAGTCAATAAAAATATATTAAATAATTTTAATTTAAAAGTTTAAATATTAATTAATATTTATTATATAATTAAAGGTAAGGAATAAATTATATATATTAATATAACCCGAAATATAAAAATAAATAAATTATAATAATTATTTATTAAGTTTTATATATTAATATAAAAATAATTAAAATAATTTATAATTTATTAATATTTAATATAATTATATTAAAACTTATTCGAAATATCGATAATATAAATAATTTAAGATTTATTATATAAAAAATATATTTTATTAAAATAAAAAGCTTAAATAATAAATATTACTTAATAATAATAAATATTAATTAAAAGAAACTAAAGATATTAAATATAATTGAATAATTAATATTATTAAGCTTAATTCTTGGAATTTTATTAATATCCTTTAAAATTTTATTAAAAGTATTATTATAAAGTCTTTAATTCTATAATAAAATATATATATAAATTTAAAGAATAATTTAATAATAAAATTTAAAATATTAAGAATAAATCAAAAAAATTAAAATATATTCCGAAATTATATTTTATATATTTATTATTATTATATATATTTATTATTAAATAAAGTTTACTTATTTATATTTAATTATTATATATAAATATATATTATTTCTCCTTATAAAATTATATTACCTTATTATTTTTAGTTTTTATATTTTTAGTTTTTTTATTATTACTTTTAATATTTTCGCTAATATTTCTATTATATATATATTATTAAAATATATAATAATAATAATATTTTAATTATTCAAAAATTATTATATTTTTATTTTAACCGAAATAATTAATTTAATAAAAATATATTAAAATATTATTATTTTATATTATATTAAAAAAACGGATTAAATCTCGAATATTATTATATAATATATAATATATAATATAAAAATATTAAATATCGCTTTTTATTATATATATTATTATAAATAATATATTTTAACTTTTTTATATAAATTTAATTTTAATTTACTTAACTTTTTAATGTTATTATTATTATTATAATTTGCTTATTAAAATATTAATAATTTGGAAACTTAATATATTTAATAAAGAAAAAAAATATATATTTTATTTTATTTTATTTTTTGTTTTTATTTTTCCTTTTATTTTTCCTTTTATTTTTCCTTTTATTTTTTTATAAATTTAATATTTAATTTTTAATATTAATAAATTATTAATTTTATTATTAAATTTTTATAATTTATATAATAAAAAGATAAAAATATATTAAAAAAAATTATTAATTAAAATTATTAATAAAATTAATAAAATTAATATTAAATATTCCAAATACTTTAAAATATTATAAGCGGAAATAATTAAAAGAGGAAATAAAAAAAATATTAATAATTTATTTATAATTATAATTTATAAAAGGTTAAGAAAATATATTATTAATTAAATAAATTAAAGGAATTGATAAAAATATATTAAATAATTTTAATTTAAAAATTTAAATATTAATTAATATTTATTATATAAGCTAAAATAAAAAACAAATTATATATATTTTTATACTTTAAATATAAATATCTTCAAAGTTATTTAAATTATTTATAAAATTTTATATATT
>JAABUQ010001882.1_pt1 | contig 43359 bp, 49 predicted proteins | sample 5560001 | NCBI WGS metagenome assembly JAABUQ01 (sample SAMN10711888, study PRJNA513371) | rock metagenome | isolation source: Antarctica rocks | place: Antarctica: Victoria Land, Finger Mt nord | collected 2015-12-18 | reverse complement strand
CAATCGCTGAGTTTTTTCAGGGTGGCTTTTAATGTAACTTAATATTTCCTTCATGTTCTAGTAAGGAAAAAGCTAATTTTATACTCTTTTACCACAAAACGTTTCTATTGTGGAGATGTCTATTATGCATCTGGGTGAGCGCCGTGCGCCGAAAGCTATGGGTACTGACCCCCTCGAGCCCTACCCGTAGGCAAGCCAGCCTGAGAATCTTGTCGGCGCTAGCTTTATGGATGTGCCCACGACCGTGCCGACCTGGGAACAGATACTCCTTTGTCAGGTCAAGCTGATAGGCTTCCAGGTATCCCTTGAGTTTCGGGTGAATCTGAATTTCCCTTGTGTCCTGCTTGCCTTTGGTATTGATGCTGCGGAACAGGATCTTATCTCTAATCCCCCTGACTCCCATCACGTCGGATGTCAGTAGGGTACAAGCTTCGTTGATCCGGCAAGCCGTGTAGAGACAGACTCCAAACAAAGCCCGGTCTCTATCCGTGAGCAAGCCCTCTGTAAATAGTTGGTTGAGCTGTACGGGCGATAATCACTCCGATTGCCCATAGCGATCGCTTTTCACGGTAGTCTGGGAATCTAGCTTCGACCATAGTCTCAATGGTACATAAGAGTAGATTGTCTAAATCAACTTTGACCGCCTAGAGGCGGAAACTGTTGATCTGTCGTGACCGGTTGGCCGGCACTCAGCCTCACTTAACCGCAGCTTATCAATCCGACGACGACAGAATCAGGGTCCTAGCCCCGATCGATGATTTTTGCTTATGCCCACGCTTCCCGTACCGCTTTCGGCTATGATCTGCTAACTCTGATTCAAGGGTGAGCGCCGGGTGAGCAGCGATGCCGAGTTACCGACGATTGGGGCTCGACGCCCGGTCGAGTGTCAGCGAGATTCGAGGGATTACTAAGGCAGCTGGACGGAAGGCAGCTCTTGTGGTGCGAAAGGCAAGCGCTCAGGAGTTGGGAAAAACTAACCCTCTAATGGTGAAGGGTGCGAGCTCTAACTTACAGGATAAAGTCGCCAGCATCGAGCGGAAGCTAGAGGGGCTAGGCTGGTTATTTGGTTAGCTGTCGCGGGGTGATTTGATGACTTTTGGAAGGATTAAGACGGTTGAGGGGGGGAAATTACAACCGCACTTGTTAAGCTCAGACTGAGGATTGAGTTAAGGGGAAGTCCAATCATGTCGGAACAACTAGAACTGGAGGGGAGCTGGGAAGAAATTGTCGCCCACTCAGATGAACTCACCGGTCGTCGAGTGCGTCTCATCGTTCTCCCTGACGCCAAAGAGTCTGACTCAAATCAAGCGCCGCCATTTCGTCCCTCCTCTGGCCGCTCTCTCCTTAGACACGCCGGGACTTGGGCTGGAGATGACTTTGAGGCATGTCTTGAGCTAGTTTACGAGACCCGCGCTCCACTAGAGTTCTAACCCTTGTACCTGCTCGATACCAACCATTGCAGCCGCATCATTCTAGGAGATGCCACCATCCTTCGTCGTGTAGCTGAGATAGGTGAATCCCAACTGGCCACCAGCATCATCGTACGAGGAGAGCTGATGTTTATGGCTCAGAACTCGGAACAAAGGGCAACCAACTTGGCACGGGTTCAAGTATTTCTAGAAGACATTTGCCTCTATTTCATCGACGAAGAAACGGCCAATATCTACGGTCAATTTAAAGCTGAAATCATTGCTTGTCTCGGCCCTAGAGCAAGAAGTAGACGCCGCCGTACACGAATTGAAGAACTGGGGGTGAGTGAAAATGATTTGTGGATTGCTGCTACGGCCTTACGTTACGGTCTGAGCGTTGTTTCATCTAACAGTGATTTTCAGCGGATGCGAGAAGTCAGGGACTTTTCCTTAGAGAACTGGTGGGGGCCTGAGACTTCGACCTCACCCGCTCCTTAGAGCATGCGCCAAAAGAGGAATCACGTTTGCGGCACCCACACTGACACCGAACCGCCATTGCTGCGAAACTCTCCCCAGCCTTCATCGTTGGTTACTATTGACTCGCTGATGTGTTCAGTAATGTCAACATAGGTCTGGTTTGGCTGTCCTACTTCCATGCATTTCGTCCCGGCATCGCCGTTGCTTAAAACAACCGCCATGCCGCCTGGATGTTCATTGTTCCCAAGCCTTGTCCAGCCAAGCGTGTTGGCATGATCAAAATAGTCATACTGCTCGCCATAGGCATAAGTCCGACGAGCATGCAGAAATTTGTCAATTAGCCATTGATGGCTGTCGAGCCAAATCTCATACTCGTTGCCGTCTCTGCCTATATCTTTGTAGTGAGCGCCGTAGTAGTCTGCATAGAACACACAAGGATAGCCATCGCGGCGTAGTAGGATCAGTGCGTAAGCCAGCGGCTTAAACCAGCCTTCGACCACAGACTCTAGAGCCTGTAATGGCTGAGAATCGTGATTATCGACCAGCGTGACAGCTAAAGCCGGCTGTTGTTGCACTAAAGTATTGTCAAAGATTTGTCGCATGTCATAGTCTTTGCCCTGAGTGCTCGCAACGCTAAAGTTGTAGTGCAGCGGCGCATCAAATAACAACACATCGCCGCCAGTGACGCTAATAAAATGGTGCAACGCTTCAATCTCGTAAGACCAATACTCACCCACGGCAAAGAGCTTACGACCTGCGTGTTGACGACAGTGCTCCAGCCATTCTGGGAAAAAGCCAGCTTTGACATGTTTAACTGCATCAAAGCGAAAGCCGTCTATGGTGGTAGTGTCTACAAACCATTCACCCCAACGCTTCAACTCCTCGCGCACTTCTGGATGCTCCATGTCTAGATCGCACCCCATAAGATAGTCGAAAGCGCCTTTTTCTAGGTCAACACTGTCGTCAAACGCCTTATCTTTGAAGAGATAAACCGCATTTTCACCTTCGTTGTAGACATTGTAGTCAACGGCGTCGAAGTGCCACCAGTGCCATTCCAGCTCGGAGTATTTGCCATTGCGACCCGGAAAGCTAAAGTGAGTCCAAACTTTAATGGTTTGAAGCTCCCCGAGCGGACGGTTGCGATCGTCCGGGTCAAACGGCGTTGCTTCTACCTCTTCAACTGTGTCCGCTCCCAACTTATGGTTAAGCACGACATCAGCATAGACCCGAATGCCACCGGCTTTTGCTGCTTTGATTGCAGCAACATATTCATCTTTAGTGCCATACTTAGTGCGAACGGAGCCTTTTTGGTCAAATTCGCCCAGGTCAAATATATCGTAGACACCGTAGCCAACATCGTAGCCACCAGCGGTTCTTTTGTAGGTTGGGGGAAGCCAGACAGCGGTAATGCCAGCATCAGCCAACTCTTTGACTTTATCTTTGAACTCATTCCACAGGCTACCATCCGGAGGGATGTACCAATGAAAATACTGCATCATCACGCCATTAGACTCGGACATGATTGGATATCTCTCTTTTAATGATTTGACAATAGTTGTAACAGTCTAGCTAGCAAGGTTGCAGTGGATATGCGTCATGAAGCATGTGACTTTTATTACCAATATAAGAAAGTTTCTCATTAAGCTAAAGAAAGTTCTATCTTCCTTTAGAGTATTTAAAACAGAATTTATACACAGATTTCACGAGCATAGAACTAGCTTTGGGTAATCACGATTAAGGCAATAGCTCATACTGAGAGGGCATCGGTCGATTGTATCTAAAGCGAGTCTTTCCAAGAACCAGCAAATTCTATTCACTCTTGTTAGCGTGCTTTAAAATTAGGGATGTGGTATAGACTGCTACTTTCGATTACCGTGGTACTCATGTACGCTGCTGCACCAACAACTGTGTAAAAAACGCAGCGCTCTATTGGCACTAGGTCAATAAGCCTATAGGAATGTGAGTGTACCAGACAAATGATACGATATAGTTCAAAATAAAATATAGAAGCCTTATTTGAAATTTCCTGGAATCGGGTCTATGACATCCTACGCAACCCCCTCTGCTAAAGCTGACATGATTGAACTTCGGCGGTTGAAAGGCTTACTACCGCCAGAATTGCAGAGCTGGGTCTCTATTGAAGGCACAACTGAGGTCAATCCTCCCCTGATCCGCACTGAAGAAATCGGCAAAGACCAGGTGGAGATTCAAATCGACTTGGTGAAATGGGACCAACTGGCGATCGATCAGCGCAATTTGCTGTTCTGGCATGAGGTTGCCCGGATTCAAAACGACACCATCCCCAAGGATGGCTGGGAGATGGCAGCATTGGCAATTGGGTTGGGCGGTGCTGTCGGCGAACTGTGGGTACAGGACGTGTTACTGCTGTTGATCGCCATGGTGTTGTGCGGCGTATCAGGCTACCGGCTCTATCAGAAAAATAATGGAGAGAAGCAGTTAAAACAGGTACTTGCTGCGGATGAGAAAGCAATCGGACTTGCTACTCGCTTTGGTTACAGTCTCCCTAACGCCTACAAGAGTTTGGGCAGTGCCTTGAAAGCCTTGATCGATCAAACTCCTAGTAAACGGCAAAGAGGGAAATACGAAAGGCGGCTGCAAGCCCTAAAACGCAGTGCCAACAAAGCAAAGAAGGCGAATAGTATGCGCGAGATTGTCGAATAAATGTCTTTAAACCATAACTTGGAGTCTGCGACTTGTATGCGCGACCAGGTCTTAGCCTGGTTAGCAGATAATGTTCCTCCGTCCCGGATCAACCATATTCTTGGGGTGGAGCAGATGGCAGGGGACCTAGCTAGGCATTACAACCTTAATGTCCAAACAGCGGCTCAAGCAGGATTGATGCACGATCTGGCGAAATATTTTAAGCCGCAACGGCTGTTGGAAATGGCACGGTTAGAGGGCTTGGAGATAGATGAGGTGATGGTAGCAAATCCCCACCTCTTACATGCAGATGTGAGTGCGATCGTCGCCAGGGACACTTTTGGGGTAGAGGATGAAGAAGTATTACAGGCGATCGCTAATCACACCTTAGGCAGACCAGGGATGAGTTTGCTTAGCTGTATCCTGTTTTTGGCGGATAGTTTGGAACCAGGTCGCGGCGATAGCCTAGAGTTACAAACCTTACGGCGTTTGAGCTGTCAAAGTCTAGCTCAGGCCGTTTGGCTCACCTGTGACTATTCTCTGCAATTCTTGCTAAAAACCCATTGTTTGATCCATCCCCGAACAATAGCAACTCGAAATTGGTTTCTGCAAAGAGGGAAAAATGAGCAGCTACAGGCTCAACGTTCCGCCGGAGGTAGCTCCGGCGGCTGCGATGAGCAAGCTCAACGTTCCGCCGGAGGTAGCTCCGGCGGCGCACTCCCGCAAGCTCAAATAACTGCATGACATCTAAAGGATCTTTGTTACGATTGAAATTAAAATTTCAGCGATTCATGCACTGGAATTTCACTTGCTTGTAAATTCTCCTTAACAGTTTCCTGATTATAAATTAGACAAAATACCTGAGGTTTAATGTCAGATTATTCCCAAACCAATTTACCTTCAAAGTCTGTCCTCGTAGGCTCCAATGCGATGAACACTAATCTCGATGGCCTAGATGCGAGTCGAGAATTAGCCCTAACCATCGCCCGGTCAGCAGAGGAGCGCAAAGCTGGTGATATTGTTCTGCTGCGGGTGGCAGAGGTGTCGTATCTATCTGATTACTTTGTGATGGTGACAGGCTATTCTAGGGTACAGGTGCGGGCAATCGCTGGCGCGGTTGAAGACGATGTTGAACAGGAATGGCAGCGGCGTCCCATTCGGACAGAAGGGAAATCCGAGGGAAGTTGGGTCCTACAGGACTACAGCGATGTGATAGTTCACATCATGATGCCCAAAGAGCGAGAGTTTTATAATTTGGAAGCTTTTTGGGGTCATGCTGAACGGATAGATTTTCCTGCATCAGTGCCAGAGGGGGATTAACAACATGATGGAGTCTCCAGTTTCTGTTTGCCCAGTCCCCCACGAACAGCAGCCACTGAATGAATACGAGGAGTTAAAAGAGTCCTGGTTTTTTAGCTATTGCACCTTACACTGGCGGGAATACTTCACGAAAATCGCTTGGCTGTGGGGAATATCTTGGCTTGTAGCAGGACCAGTGGCAGCGGCAAGTTTTGCTCCCCATAAGTATCCCGCTCGGTTTGTCCTGAGTGGGGCAGCGGGAGCGGGTATAGGAGTAACACTGGCGCTAGTGCGGCTGTATTTGGGTTGGTCCTATGTGCGGGATCGCCTGGGGAGTCCGACAATTTTTTATGAAGAGTCGGGTTGGTACGATGGTCAAACTTGGACAAAGCCAGGAGAGATTCTAGCGCGCGATCGCTTGATTGTGACTTATCAAGTCCAACCGATTCTCCAACGGCTTTCGCGTACCTTTGCCTGGCTAGCTCTATTGCTCCTTTTAGGTATTCTGGTGTGGAATATTTTGTAAATCAACCCTTGCGTCCCCTTAAGTGATACATTCTTACGCATGACAAGGGGAAAACGAACTCAAGCCTCAGCACTGGAAGTCAGATTGCTGCGGGAAGGTATTATTGAATCCAGGCATCAAGTCCAGGCCGTCGTATGTGACAGCCGAGGGCGAGTTTTATCTGTTGCTGGAGACTCAGAGACTGCTACGTTTGTCCGCTCTGCCCTCAAGCCGTTTCAAGCACTGGGTGTCACCACAACTGGTACACTGGAGCGTTACAACCTAACTGATCGAGACTTAGCAATTATTTGTAGTTCCCATAGAGGCACTACCCCGCAGGTACGGCAGGTGTTCAACATCCTGTGGCGCGCTGATATTGATCCCTCTGTTCTCCAGTGTCCAATTCCAGAGGAAAAGAGCAGTCCGCTACAACACAATTGCTCTGGTAAACACGCGGGGATGCTGGCTGTCTGCCAGCAACGGCACTGGCCTCTAAATAATTATTTACAGCGTAACCACCCAGTTCAACAACTAATTTTAAGCAAAGTCGCAGAGCTGCTGCGAATGCCAGCGGAGGAGTTTATCCGCGCTCACGATGACTGTGGCGCACCCACCTATCTCATGCAACTCGGGCAAATGGCGTCTTTGTATGCCCAGTTAGCCTCTGGTAGCAATGTGGATATGGAGCGCATTGTCCGTGCCATGACCTATCACCCGGTCATGGTGGCGGGAGAGGGGGAGTTTGATACGGAAATCATGCGCTTGACTGGTGGAGAACTGGTCAGTAAAGCTGGAGCGGAAGGAGTTCAGTGTATTGGCAGGGTTGGTGAGGGTATGGGCTTGGCAATTAAGGTCATGGATGGGGCGAAGCGAGCTAAGTATGCCGTTGCTATCCAGTTGCTGAAGCAGATGGGTTGGATTAGTCCAACTACAGCGGAAACTCTAGCTGACAGCTTTATGAGCTTGGGTAACTTCAAGCGCTTAGAGGTCGTCGGGGAATTATCAATGCTTTAGTTGTCAACTTGCTCTATTTGGAGTTACAATAAATAAGTTGACGCGGGATAGAGCAGCCTGGTAGCTCGTCGGGCTCAAACCTCAAGACTAGCTAGACGCTTAAAAGTTAGCCTTGTAGTGGGCGGTACGTGAGGAAACTTGCGTATGATTACCTGTCAAACTCGGGGAAGCCATTAGCGTGGTAATCCCGAACCAAGCTCCGGTAACGGAGAAGGTGTAGAGACTGGTTAGGCAGGCACCCTAACGATTAAGCCGAGGGTGAAGGGACAGTCCAGACCACAAACTGGTGAATCCAGGCAGTGAAAGCTGTAGATGGTATGCATAACCCGAAGGTCGGTGGTTCAAATCCGCCTCCCGCCACCAAGTGGTAAACAAAACCCTGTAAGTGTAAATAGCTTACAGGGTTTTGTTTGATGCTGATTATCAGCTATTCTGAAAGCTAAATGTGGACACAAAGCTAAAAGGAGACATAGCAGAGCAAGCCGCCATTCTTCATGCCCTGAAGCGCGGTTGGGGAGTCCTAAAACCAGTTGGAGACCGATTGCCATATGACTTAGTCTTTGACATAGAGGGAAGTCTCGTTAAGGTTCAAGTAAAGTTTGCGTGGTTTGACGAACCATCTGGTAACTACGTCGTAGATAACCGCCGAACTAAGACCAATAGGCGCATTATGATTCGAGACGCCTATAAGAAATCGGACTTTGATTTCGCCCTGGTGTATGTAGAGAAACTTGACCTCTTCTATGTATTCCCAGTGGATGTGTTCATTGGCTACGGCAGTGAGATTCACTTAGTTGAAGCCGAAAAACGACAGCGAAAACCTCGTTCTGCCGAATATCGGAACGCTTGGACGTTAATCTTGCAATGGGCTGTACGTGAAGAAGTTTGCGTAAAATCGCCTCTCCCATTTGAGGAAGCCGTTAGCGGGGTAATACCGAGCCAAGGGCCAATACCCGACTGTACACCATAAAGACGAAATTTTTAGGATCGCACCAAGCAGCTATAGAGGACTTACCACTGCTAGGCTTAGCATAGTAAAGGGACACAGGCCAAGACACTAGCTTTGAAAATTGAGTCTTGGTGGGAGCACGGTTGCGGAGGAACGGATGGCTGTTAAGTTGCGGCGACCTATCTTGGTGGGTGGAATTGGTCTATCATTTTCGCTCTGGGTATTACAGAGCTTGCATCACTCGGTGACTCAGTTGGGTGAGTTTTGGGTATTGGGTGTGATCGCTCTTGGCACCGGGCTCTGGCTACTCCAGACGGGTCGAGCCAAAGAGGCTGCCGTGCCGCCCGTTGACTCGCCGCTAGATCGGGCAACAGTGGAAAAAGCGATCGCCCAAGCAGAAGGCGTCATTAATCAGCTGGCAGCAGAGGCAGAACACCATGAGGCGAATGCCGGACTGCAGCAACGGGTTGCTCAACTGAAAGCTGAGTTAGACCGCAAAGAAATCCGGCTTGCTGTTACTGGTGGCAAGGCGGTGGGTAAAACTACCTTGATTCGAGTTCTAGAGTCCACCTGGGTGCCGCAATTTCAGCTACCTCTATGCTTGAGGGAGACACCAGCTCTATTTACTGGGACAGAGAATAGTCAGGAAACAGAGGCATTAGCAGCCGCGCTCGCCTCAGACTTGGTGTTATTCGTAACGAATGGCGATTTAACCGACTCTGAGTTTCAAACCTTACAGCATCTGGCAGCGGCAAATCAGCAATCGGTGGTGGTTTTTAATAAGCAAGACCAGTATTTACCAGAAGAACGAGCCATTGTGTTGCAGGCTCTACGACAGAGAATACTATTAATGTCAAGAGGAGAAAACTTAGTGCCGGGAGCCAGGCTCGTCGTAGGCATCGCAGCAGCGGGTGGACTTGTAAAAGTGCGCCAACATCAGCCAGATGGTTCCGTGCGGGAGTGGCTGGAACAGCCATCCCCACAGACAAAGCAGCTAACCGATCACCTAGCTCAAATCCTGGTGCAGGAAGGTCAACAGCTAGTGTGGGCAACGACCAAGCGGGGATCTGTAGCGCTGAAACAAGAGGCAAAATTGCTGTTGAATGCAGTCAGACGCGATCGCGCCCTACCAGTGATTGAACAATACCAGTGGATTGCCGCCGCCGCCGCCTTTGCCAACCCAGTACCAGTCCTGGATTTACTAGCAACAGCTGCTATCAATGCCCAACTGGTGATGGAATTGGGTGCTACTTATCAGCAAAAATTCTCTCTACAGCAGGCGCAAGCCGTAGCTGGGACACTAGGTAGTCTGATGCTTAAACTAGGTTTAGTGGAACTTTCCACCCAGACGATTGGCGGTTTCCTCAAAAGCAACGCCATCACCTTTGTTGCTGGTGGGGCATTGCAGGGAGTCAGCGCTGCCTATCTGACGCGGTTAGCGGGTATGAGCCTGATTGAGTACTTTCAGGAGCAAGATACCATTACGACATCTGAAGCTGGACGTTCTCTAAATCTCGACCAGTTGGGGCAGACATTGCAAAGGGTGTTTCAGCAAAATCAGCAGGTGGCTTTCTTGCAGTCTTTTGTTAACACCATTTCGCGCAAGCTGGTGCCTGGAACGCCATAGTTACATAAGAAGTCAGAGGCTAGAGGCTATCTAGCCTCTTTCATTTCCGCATTGACATACTCCCACCGTTAAGCCTGCGGCTATAACGGGGGATTCTCCTCTAGAATTGCTTCTTAGAGTTCCTGGCTCACAGACTCTTAGCTAGTCCTCGTTGGTGCAAACGTACAAAGCGCAAAGTCCACTGAGCGGGTTTCCCGCGAATGGAACTTTGAAGAAGTACTCCCAACGGTCCTGACCCCGCCAGACCGTCTTCACAGGCAATTTGGAGTTTTACGTCTAACGATGTGCCCCACCGCTAGACGATTGTGCAGCGAGAAATCAAAAAGCTTTCTCTAGGTGTTGTTTCGCTCTTTTTATCCTGCGGGTGTCATTAACTGTTTCCTGCCAGCCTATGGAGAGCCTTCCTTTGATAGTTAGTGCGAGGAGTGCGCTATTTCTACGCTCCCAAACTTCTATCGTGCTGTCAATACTAAGCGGAGCCGGAGACGCTCCGCCTCCGGGTTATTGGTATATTGACTGGTCCGGTCCGCAATTCACGAGCGGGTGCGGTCTTGGGGTCTTCCCAAGTAGAGCAACCCGCGTCTTCCGTTATAACGAGAGCGCAGCGATTCGTTTAAGGGGAGCCCTCTTGCGGTTGAATGGTAGACAATCAAGTCAATTTCTACATTACGAAAAATTAACTCGCTTAAACATGTTTTGTAAAGCATGAGACCTCAGCTGTCTTTTTAGTTGCGCTCGCTTACGTCGAACTCAGGTACCTTCAAGTTAACTAAGCATTTATACCTAATAAATTTTCTGCTATACACCGGCAATTCAGGCTGACGCTTGGGAAATATTAAGTTTCTTTAATTTTCCCATTTTTTAGAAAAACGGTTACAATAGATACAGAAATGCATCGTTCATCTCTCATAAGCCTTCGTCGAGATGTGCTGGAGAGACGGAAGTAGGGTTTCACCCCGAAGGAACGCGCCTCACTTAACCAAAATTGCCTAGGAGGCGAAACCGATGAAATTTTCCACACCGCTTAACCTTGCTGCAGCAGTTCCGTTTACCGGACACCATGTGTCAGTTTCTCCTGCCGCTGGGTCCCCCACAGTAGTGGCTCCTGTATCCTGGCCTAATTACCTGGGAGGAGCAACGATCTTAGTTTTATTAGTTGCCATGATCGGATCGGGTCTTAGCGCCGCTGGCTTTAACAAGAAGCAAGCCACAGGCTACCGGCGGCACATTAATACCTCAGCCAGATCAATCCACCACCATTAAGTCAACTGACTGGAAACTCTGTCTCTTTGTGGGTAATTTGGGATTAGACGAAAATAGAGTTGTACTCTCTCCTTCTCTGTCTAGCCTTGAGTTACCATAAATCGTCCCAACCTAATGCAGATGCTGGGCATCAGCCGCCCCCAGCGCGTGCCAACCATCAGGGCTCTCACTTAAACCGCGCTCGTGCCAGTCTGCGGCAGGCACTATCTCGGTATTCCCATCTGCGCAAAATTGGGCGACCGTCCTCAAACTTAGAATGGCAAGCATCGCTGAAACCTGAACTAGAGGTTTTGACTTCTACGATAGATAAGCTAGACCAAGGCTTGATTCGGATTGCTGCTTTTGGTCTAGTGAGTCGTGGCAAATCAGCAGTTTTGAACGCTTTGCTGGGACAGAAGGTTCTACCAACCGGACCACTCAATGGTGTAACCCAATGGCCCCGTTCAGTGCGGTGGGTGCCCAATGAGAAAGGCAAGGCGCAGGTGGAATTGACTGATACGCCTGGGTTGGATGAGGTTGAGGGTCAGGCACGAGCGCAAATGGCGCGGGAAGTGGCTAGTCAGGCCGACCTAATTCTATTTGTAGTGGCTGGTGATATCACGCGAACAGAGTATCAGGCCCTTTGTGAGCTGCGGCAAGCTCAAAAGCCCCTGGTTTTGGTGTTTAACAAGATAGACCTATATCCTGAGCAAACTCGGCAAACCATTTACCAAAATCTGCAATATCTAGGTGCTGGTGGACCTGGGGATAGACGCCTCCAACAACTGTTGTCAACTGATGAGATTGTGATGGTGGCGGCAGAACCCGCTCCTCTGGAAGTGCGGGTTGAGTGGCCCGATGGGCAAGTAACTTACGAATGGGAGACGCCGCCACCGCAGGTAGATGAGTTGAAGCAGAAGATTCTTGGCATTCTCAACCAAGAAGGGCGATCGCTCTTAGCACTCAATGCCCTAATCCAGGCGCGGGACGCAGAGGCAACGATCGCGCACAAAACTATCGAATTACGCCAAAAAGCAGCGGAAGACCTGATTTGGCGATACACCAAATATAAAGCTCTGGCAGTGGGACTAAATCCGATTGCCTTTTTAGATTTACTGGGGGGAGCCGTGGCAGACTTGGCTGTCATCCGCTCTCTGGCACGGTTGTATGGTTTACCGATGACTGGCTACGAAGCAGGAAAGATTTGGCAGAAGATTCTATTCAGTTCTGGAGGATTGCTGCTGGGTGAGTTAGGCAGTGGTTTCCTTTTGGGGTTGGGCAAGAGTACAGCAGCGATCGCCAGTGGCGCGAATCCGACCATTGTCTCTGCTTATGCTGGGGCGGCGATCGCCCAAGCCGGGATTGCGGGTTACGGAGCTTACATCGTGGGGCAGGCGGCGCAGGTGTATCTAGAACGAGGTTGTACTTGGGGGCAGATGGGAGCCAGCACCGTCATTCAAGAGATTCTGAATCAGGTGGAACCTCATACAATTTTGTACCGGCTGCGGCAGGAGTTAGGGCAACAGTTGCATCCGCCTAGGGACTAATTAATTTGCTGTGGGCGGATTGAGTAATTTGTTGGATGTCATTTAAGTCGGGAGTTAGCGTTTGGCTATTCATTCCCAGCCACAACAGGTACTCGATATTTCCAGCTGGACCGAGTAACGGTGACCAAGTGAGACCACGATAGTGCCATCCCAGTTGTTGGGCGGCTTGCCACACCTGAAAAATTGCATCTGCCTGATCTTCAGGGTTACGCACCACGCCTTTTTTGCCCACACGCGATCGCCCAACTTCAAACTGCGGCTTCACCAGCAACACTGCCTCCCAGGGGTATGAGAGCAGTTGCCATAGGGCAGGCAGAATTTTGGTGAGGGAAATAAACGACACATCCACCACTGCCAAATTAGCTGGCTGAGCGTCCTTGTACAACTGCGCTGGCTGGAGATAGCGCAGGTTAGTGCGTTCGAGTAGAATTACGCGGGGGTCATTACGCAGACGCCAGTCAACTTGTCCATAGCCGACATCAATGCCGTAGACCTGTTTTGCCCCAGCTTGCAGCAGGCAGTCGGTAAAGCCGCCGGTGGAAATGCCGCCATCTAGGCAAATGCGCCCAGTGACTTCAATAGCAAACACTTCCAGGGCTTTAGCAAGTTTTTCACCACCTCTGGAAACGTAGGGCGCTCGCTCCTTAATTTGAATCTGCGCCGAGGTTTCGATCTCGGTGCCAGGTTTATCGATCACCTGCTGATTCACAGTAACTTCCCCTGCCCGAATCAGTCGTTGAGCTAACTGCCGGGAGGAGCATAAGTCCAGTTCTACTAATAATGTATCGAGTCTTTGTTTGGTCAAGGAATCTAGCTGGCGATTGTCAAGAAGAAGCGATCGCACCTAGCCCATCTAGAGCCAGACGCGATCGCCCAATTTTCCTCAGTCTCACGTGACGCGGACTGGGAGCGTCAGACTAGATATCTTGTTCACTCAGTTCGCGGGTCATATAGTCAAATGGCTCATCCACAATGGCGGTATTTTCAATTCCCGCCGCTGCCACTTGGGCTTTGACTATTTCTTTCATAATTTGGATGCCCTGAACCGTTGGACCAATTGGCACCCCTAAAGAATTGTAAGTTTCCCTCAACCCTTGCAGCACCCGCTCATCCAGTACGTCCATACTGCCAGCAACCAGTGCATAGGTAGCGTAGCGCAGGTAGTAGTCCATATCCCGTAGACAAGCAGCGTAGCGCCGCGTCGTGTAGGCATTGCCACCTGGGCGAATCAGTTCTGGCAGTTCTTCAAACAACTTTGACCCAGCCTGCTTTACAATCGCTGCCGCATTGGTATTAAGTGCTGCTGCCGCCTGGACTCGGGCTGTACCCGTTTCAAAGTAAGACTTCATCTGGTCGATGGCATTCCGATCAAAATACCGACCCGCCACATCGTAAGTTCCAATCAAGCTTGTTACCGCGTCCCGCATGAAATTGCTCTCCCAATTATTTCTATCGGCGTTTTGATATTTTTTGCCAACTTTTTTGCCACCGACACCAGGTTTCTGAGCCACCTGAAACCTAAAGCCTCCTGGGCAAATTGTCGGCTATTTAAGAATTTTATGCCAAAGTTGACCCCTTTGAAAAAGGACAAGGCGAAGCCGACGCAGCTCCTGGAGGTTCCCTCCAGGAGAACGTCGGGGACAGTCGCTCACAACCCAAATTTTGGTATCACACTATACAAAACCATCGCGCCTCTCTTTCTAGGATGGTTCGATGGTGCCAAAATTCGCTTTCTAGCTGCCTTGGCAGTAGCCCTTGAGTACTCTTGGTAAAGTCAAGCACATTTTCTGATAAGGAGTCATCCATGCCTGAAATACCACAAGAAGTCTTGAAGATGATTCAAGACCAAAACATTGAGCTAATTGATCTGAAGTTTATTGACTTGCTGGGCATTTGGCAACATTGTACGTTCCACCGTAGCTTAATCGACGAGGATGTCTTTTCTGATGGTATAGCCTTCGATGGCTCCAGTATTCGGGGTTGGAAAGCCATTAACGCTTCAGACATGTCGATGGTACCTGACCCGACCACTGCCTGGATCGACCCCTTTATGGAAGTGCCGACCCTAAGTATGATCTGCACCATCATAGAACCTCGCACCGGAGAACTTTATGAGCGCGACCCTCGTTCCATTGCCCAGAAGGCGATCGACTACCTAATTGCGACGGGGATTGGTGATACAGTCTTCTGTGGCCCGGAACCTGAGTTTTTTATCTTTGATAGCGTCCGTTATGACCAGGAAGGGCATCAAGGCTACTATTACATAGATTCCGCAGAGGGAATTTGGAATTCTGGTAAGGACGAACCTAACGGGAACCTCGGTTATAGAATTGGTTACAAGCGCGGCTACTTCCCAGTCGGACCTTCAGATATGCTGCAAGATATCCGGAGCGAAATGCTGCTAACGATGGCCAAATGTGGTGTACCGATCGAAAAGCACCACCATGAGGTAGCATCGGGTGGACAGTGCGAGTTAGGCATTCGGTTTGCGCCCTTAGTCCATTCAGCTGACTACGTGCTGACTTATAAATACGTCGTCAAGAACGTCGCTCGCAAATATGGTAAGACGGCGACCTTTATGCCTAAGCCGCTGCACAACGACAACGGGACTGGGATGCATACCCATATGTCTATCTGGAAAGATGGACAGCCGTTGTTCGCTGGTGATAAGTACGCTGGCTTGAGTCAAATGGCTCTGCATTTTATTGGTGGTCTGATTCGGCACGCCCCTTCACTCTTAGCTTTCACCAACCCCACAGTTAACTCTTACAAGCGGTTGGTGCCTGGCTTTGAAGCACCTGTGAACTTGGCATACTCGCAAGGTAACCGTTCTGCCTCCATCCGCATTCCTCTCTCTGGTCCCAATCCCAAGGCGAAACGGCTAGAGTTCCGTTGCCCCGACCCCAGTAGCAACCCCTATTTAGGTTATTCCGCTATGCTCTGTGCGGGTTTGGATGGTATCAAGAATCAGATTGACCCCGGTGAACCGCTAGATGTGGACATCTACGAAATGAGCAAAGAGGAACTAGCCAAGATCCCCAAGGCTCCTGCCTCCCTAGCAGAGGCTCTGGCAAATCTAGAAAGGGACCATGAATTCCTGACTGCTGGCGGCGTATTCCCAGAAGACTTCATCAGCAACTGGATTGAGTTAAAACTGGAAAATGAAGTCAAGCCGCTTAGTAAACTGCCACACCCTTATGAGTTTGAGCTTTACTACGATGCTTGATTGCCTAGGCTAAGCCTGTTTGAGGGCTCAAGTAGCCACCCAGTCGGGTGGCTATTTTTTGTTCGTTCAGTTTAATGTTCCCACTAATGCAAGCAGTCATCACTCACTTAAGACGGATGATTTATTCGTTACAATTATTTACAGCAGTAGATAGTGATTATAAAATCGACGCAAGCCACTCTCATGCCTGACACTCTAACCAAGCTGACATATCAGACCTTTCAACAAGGCAAAAATTACTTCGGTCTAGCTCACAAAATCTTAAGTTCAAGGTTATCGAGTCTCGTCTCTCCTCCCGTTAAACGGCAGACCACACCCATCTCTCCAGAGATTCTGGAAAAAATTCGCAAAAGGTTTGACGAGTTGCTCGAAACAGACTGGGAGGATGCTGAACGGGGTATATATCCCCAAAGCTTACTCTTTGACAACCCTTGGGAAGATTTTTTCCTCTACTATCCAGCAGTTTGGCTGGATATGCTACAGATCTGGGAGCGGAATAACCAGAAGCGATATCAAGAGTTTTCCCAAAAGGTAGATACGAGTGGTTACCCCAGCTACTATCTACAAAACTTTCATTACCAAACTGATGGCTACTTAAGCGATCTTTCAGCCAATCTCTACGATTTGCAGGTTGAAATTCTCTTTGGTGGCTCAGCCGATCCGATGCGGCGGCGCATTCTTGCTCCTTTGAAGCAAGGGCTGGAAGCCTTCAAGACAGTTCTGCCCTCCCGGCAAATTCGAATTCTTGATGTCGCTTGTGGTACTGGTCGTACCCTGAAACTGATCCGTAGTGCTCTGCCGCAAGCATCTCTGTTTGGTACCGATCTCTCGCCCGCCTACTTGCGTAAGGCAAATCAGCTACTATCTCAGATTCCAGGAGAATTACCACAACTCCTACAAGCTAATGCCGAGGAGCTACCCTACCTAGACAACTATTTCCATGGCATCACTTGCGTTTTCCTCTTCCATGAGCTACCAGCGGCAGTACGTCAGCGGATAATCGATCAATGCTTTAGAGTCACTCAACCAGGCGGAATCTTTATTATCTGTGACTCGATTCAGATGAGTGATTCACCAGAATTGCTCCCGGTGATGGAAAACTTCCATGAAACCTTCCACGAACCTTACTACAAGCAGTACATCACAGACGATCTGGTCGAACGCTTAGAAAAAGCAGGCTTCCAGAAAATTACGACTGAGATTCACTTTATGAGCAAGTATTTGATTGCCCATAAGCCAAATTAGGGAGTAGGGAGTCGGGTGGGCAATGCCACCATAATGAACTAACTTGAATCAGTGGATAAAAACCCCGCCCACAGGCGATAAAGTGTGTCTAGGCAAACCCCAAGGCGCGAGGACAAGAAAACCCTTATGACAGCCTACCCACCCGATCCAGAAACAGTTGCAACCCAATCCCTGTCCAACAAAGAACTCGTTAACGAGCTAGTTGAGGATAGAGCCAACATCGAATATGTAGAGGTGATTCAAACGGTCATCGCCAGTCTGCAAAATGACGAGAGTGCGATGGTCAGCAAAACTGCAGAAGGCTATGTTTGGAAGTTTAAGTACGGTAGCGTGGAGGTGTTTGTCCAACTCACCGGCGCGAAGGACGAAGATACTTTTACCGCTTGGGCTGCTGTACTTAAGCTGCCTGCTAAAGATGAACCTCGGTTGATGCGGCATTTGTTGGAGATGAACTGGTCTAGCACGTTTGAATCCTGTTTTGGGATTTACAATGAGCAAGTGGTTGTGCTTTCGACCCATGCCTTGGCAGCGCTAACTCCCGGCGAAATTTCCCGCATCATCACTGTGGTGGCAACGATCGCGGACGAAAACGACGAAGCCTTACAGGCTGAATTCGGTGCCAGTTGAACTCTGGTGAACAGGCTCCCGTCTGGCGGCTGATTCCACTGCTGGAAGCACCAGGGCAGGTACAGATGGCGATCGACAGCTGGCTCCTGTGGCAGCACCAATCGGGAAAACACCCCCCGACTCTGCGATTTTACACCTGGTCGCCACCAGCAATTTCCTTGGGCTATCATCAATCCACTTGGCCTGAATCCTGGCAGCATCTGACCTGGCGAGGAACACCTGTGGAGTTAGTGCGGCGTCCCACTGGTGGACGAGCTGTCCTGCATCAGGGCGATCTAACCTACGCCTTGGTGACATCTGGACTAATTGGTAGTCGCATCCAAGGGTACCAGAAGATTTGTGAATTTTTGATTCAAGGCTGGCGATCACTCGGCGTGCAATTGCACTACGGTTCAGCTGGACGGGGCTATATTCACAACCCTAGCTGTTTTGGCACCGCCACTGGTACAGACTTAGTCCTGGCAGATGGTGCCAAATTCATTGGTAGCGCCCAGCAAAGACGCAACGGGGCAATTTTGCAGCACGGTTCAATCCGCTTGGAGCCAAATGCAGAGCTGTTTACCCAAGTGTTTGATGCCGCATCGTTTAGTCCAATTCATCTACCCCTTACCCAACAGGGAGCAGCTCTGATCCAAAAAGTTATAGACACTTTGGTTGCAGCAGCAGCTGATTGTTTCGGAGTCCAGCTAGTAGAGCAACCCCTCTGTAAGTCGGAGTGGAAAGAAATTGTAGCATAACTAAATGTATCAACCGATTTTATGTAACACAGAATACAGAAACCCCGATTTTAGAAGAGCTAACGTATTGACCTTTATGAAAACCTGATGTAAAACGAGCAATGTCGAATCCAGTCCGATCTCCCGCTGATGATGCCAGCGGCACACTTAAACCCCAACTAGGTCTTGTCGGTATCACAATCAATGCCATGGCGCTGATCGCTCCTGGTGCTTTCCTTTGGACTACCTACCAGTTACAAGCTCCAAAGGATTCAGCTCCTAATATGTGGGCGGCAGTGGCTCTGGCGACGATTATCGCTCTCCTAACCGCGAGTTGCTACGCTACTCTGTCTAGAGCTTATCCTGAGGCTGGAGCGGGCAGTTCCTACTACTACGCTGAGGCAGCAATCATCGCGAAGGAGAAACACACGCACTTCCGTTTCGCTCGCCTCGCAAAATTTACCACTGGCTGGGCAGCACACCTATACTACTGGGTCTATCCAGGTGTGATGGTTGGCTTCATGGGGACAATACTTGTTTTCATTGGTCAACTTTTCAACCCCAACTTTGGATCGGATAACACGACCAAGGTCATTATTTGCTTTGTCTTCGCTGCGATTGTTGGCAGTATTGCTCTGATGGGTGTCACTGGCTCAACGTTGGTCAACATCATCATCAATATTATCCAGATTGCGTCTCTGGCTTTCTTCTCGGTCCTGGCGATCGCCTATCGCTTGGGTCACCCCAGTGTGCCTTATGAACATCCGAATGCTCTAAGCGTGATCCTACCGCATGACTTCAAGGGGCTGATATTTCAAACCACGATTGCGATTCTGCTCGTTGTGGGCTTTGAATCGGCTACAGCTCTAGCTGGGGAGGCTAAGAACCCTGGAAAAGACATTCCCCGTGGTGTCATCCTATCTCTGGTCATTCAAGCGTGTATCTGCTACTTCCTTGAGTACTTCGCCGCTAACTTTTTCATCAATGAAAACTACCAGGGGTTAGTGGATAAATCTGGGGGGAACTTCTCACTACTCGACCCGACAAAGACGTTCTCAAACATCAATCAGATTCCTGGGTTCGATCCGAAAACGTACGCAGGTGGCAGTATTGTTCATGGCTTCGATGCTGCAGCAGCATCTAGTGCCCCACTTGGAGACATGGCAAAAATCCTTGGCGACACCCTGCTCGGTGGAGCTGGTTTTGCTTTTGAGTTGATCTTGGCAATTACCGTTGTGTTGGCGCTGGTTGGCACAGCTCTCTCCTGTTTGGCAACGGGTGTGCGCGTTACCTACGCCATGGGTGGAGATAGAGAGTTGCCTCCGGTGTTCGGCTTTATGCACGGCCGGTTCAACACCCCCCACATAGGTATCTACGTTCTTACAATTGTCTCAGCAATAATTGGCGGCTTCGGAGTACTCAATTCTGACAACTTGACAATTGTGACTCTGATCTCGAACATTGGTACATTCCTGCTCTACGGTTTTACCTGTGCCGTGACTTTTATTGCCTCTTTAGATTATTTGTTAGAGGGGCAGACAAATCCTTTGCAAACCAAGGTTATCCCTGTTCTAGGTGCGATATTGAATTTGGCTATGATGATCGGGGTAATCTACTTCGCCCTTGTTGGCACTGGGAACTCGCAGTCAAACACCATCTGGGCGATCGCCTGGTCAGTTGGCTTTTTTGTGGTTGGATTTATCTGGCTTTTCATCAACAGTTCTGTTAGGCGGCAACCCCTCTTCCTGTCCGCCGATCATGTGGACCCTAGAAGAGGAGGTGTAGGGCGACTGTGAAAGTCTAGAGAAATAGAAGAGAGACTTGAGGGAGACCAAAGATTATGGACTTGATTTTGGCAATCATTCAGCCATCCAAACTTGAAGATGTAAAACAAGCTCTGGTGGAGGTAGGTATCCAAGGAATGACCGTTACTGGCTCGAAGGGTTTTGGTCGACAAAAAGGTCGCCCTCTGGCATTTTTGGGTCTCTACGACCTTGAAGGCAGACCTTTCAAAGTAGACTTTTTGCCCAAGGTCAGGATTGAAATAGTTGTCCCTAGCGACAGAACCGACCTTATTGTGGACACGATTGTTAAGGCTGCTCAGACTGGCAAGATTGGTGATGGCAAGGTGTTTGTCTTACCTGTAACTAAAGCCGTCCGCATCCGCACTGGCGAACTTAATGAAGTAGCCCTTGCCCCGGAAGAGGCAGCAGCAACATAGCGCTCTTAACACTTAATGCCGCGGTCACCAACCGCGGTTTTTCTTTTCTCCCCCTCTCCTGATCAGCGGTTAAGAATTGATTCGGCACGATAGATTTCATCCTCGGTGCCCTCCACCATCAATAGGTAATCACTTTGCGGCACAGACTCACCCTGGCTCTTGACTTGTGCTTCGGTGACGCCTAGACCAATCAATCCCCCAATTAAGGCACCAGATGCCGCACCAATAGCACCGCTAGAGAGGGCAAAGGCTATGACAGTTCCAGCACTAGCCGCTAGGATTGCATGACCGATGCCAGGAATTGCCAAAGTACTAACACCTAATAACAGGCCAGCTACGCCGCCTAACTTATTGCCTGTGACTAATCCTTGAACTGAACCTGTTGTAGCACCTTGACGAGCTTGATTCACCAGCCCACTCATCACTTCATCATTGCTAAGCTGCTGATTCCGGTCTGAGTCTTTAGTGAACAAGGAAACCTGCGCCATCGGAAAGCCAGAAGCTCTGAGCTGCTCTAGAGTATGTCTGGCGTCTTGGCGACTGGAAAATATGCCAATAGTGCGCTTGTGTTGACTGAGAACCATTTTTCTTTATCCCGGCACGATCAACTAAAAATTTAATTCTGTAGCTTACGCTACTATTAAAACATATTTTTCCAATTCAACTTAACTTCTTCTGCTCATACCACCATGGCTTAGACTCCTGCGCTCCTCGTGACAATGGTTTCAGTCCCCTGCTATTTGGTTGAACCTTGAACAATTTCGCCAACCAAGTCAAACTTGCTAAAAGTTCAAGCAAAATGGTAAGATAGAATACAGAATAAAATTTGCTTATCCTGTTCAGCAGCTAAAGCTGAAAGGAAGAGCAGTCAGGAAAACTCCTGAAGGAACGCACCTTAGTCCACCAGGAATTAGACATTCGTTTAAGAGTCAAAAACATGAAAATTTACTATCACGGCAATAGCTACGACTACGAGCCCTCAAAGGTTGGAAGTAGGGACAGGCAAGTCGTCCGACCTCAACGCCCCTTTAACCTGAGCTACCGTGGGGTGACCTACCATGTCGATCCCAATGTGGAACCGGCTGAAGTTTCGGCCTCACAAACAGCCTATAACTTGAGATATCATGGGGCGATCTACCCAGTATTAGTGAATAGTTCTGCACAGGCAGAGGCTACTGTACTCACTCAACCAACAAGCACCACAAAAGTCAGGAACTCGTCAGTTTCTCAAGTCTTAACCCGACAAGATGTTGCTAGAGTTCACCAGGCGAACATCCGGCAAAATCTGCAACACCGACTCCAGGTGGCACGAGAACGGGGAGACCAGAGCCTGGTTAACCTGTTGGAAGTTGAGCTACAGGAAATCGCCCCTAGCGGTCATAAATCTGTGTAGGAGTAACGCTTTGACGAGCCACAAGCAAAAACTCCTCATGGTCCCTTGACGCTGATTCAGCACCAAATGGGGTTATGAGGAGTTTAGATGTGCCCAACCTCCCAAGCTATCGAGACGAAGATTGAGAGCGCTGGGCAATAAATTAAGCCGAGGTGGGGTGTTAAAAGTGTTGATTCAGCTCTTCAATTGCTTGATGTGAGCTATGTCTCCACATCATAACGATCTGTTGTTCCTAATTGTGAGGCTGATGGTGTGGCTGACGGTGTGATGACGTACTCAGGATAGGCTGGGACGCCGTGTTCGTGCAAGTCCAACCCTTCCAATTCGCCCTCTTTCGACACCCGCAGTGTCCCGGTCAAATGCACTAGGTACATCATCCCCATGGCCACAGCAAAGGTGGAGACAGTGATGATCAGGTTGCCAACGATTTGTGCGGTCAATACTTGCATTCCACCACCATAAAACAGACCCCGTAACGGTGCCGAGGTATCTGCTCCAAACTGGCCGGTCGCGCCGAACTCGCCGGTAGCAAACAGGCCGAGGGACCATGTTCCCCAGATGCCGCAGAAGCCGTGGACGGGAACCGCGCCGATCGGATCGTCAATCCGGAGCCATTCCAGGAGGTCGACGCCCAAAACCACAATCACGCCCGCCACTGCCCCCAGGATGATGGCACCTGTCGGGTTCACCCAATAGCAAGGGCAGGTGATCGCGACTAAGCCTGCCAAGAACCCGTTGACTGTAAAGCCTAGATCCCACTTCTTCGTCTTTGGAAAGGCGAAGAACATTGCCGCCAGACCTGCCGCACAGGCCGCTAATGTCGTGTTGGCAGCGACGCGTCCGATTCCCGTAAAGTCCATTGCCGACAGGGTAGAACCTGGGTTGAAGCCGTACCACCCAAACCACAGAATGAGGCCGCCAGTTGCGGCAATCACGAGGTCATGAGGTAACATTGGGCCACCGCCGTCGCGCTTGAACACACGGCCCAAGCGTGGGCCGAGCGCGATCGCACCTGCCAGGGCAATGAATCCGCCGATCGTGTGAACAACTGTAGACCCAGCAAAGTCGTGGAAGCCCACTCCCAGGGAAGGCAGGAAATTACCCTTGCTGCCCATCGTTGCCAGAAAACCGTCCGGTCCCCAGGCCCAGTGGCCAATGATGGGGTAAATGAACCCGGAGACGCCAAGGCTGTAGAGCAGGTCGCCGACAAACCCAGTACGTCCGATCATGGCCCCAGAGGTAATCGTTGAGCAGGTGTCGGCGAAGGCGAACTGAAATAGCCAGAAAGCCAGGAAAGCCACGCCCGTACTTTCGTAGGTTGCAGGGGCACCTTGCAAGAAAAACCAGTTCATTCCAATCAAGCCGTTGCCATGACTGAACATGAAGGCAAAACCGATGGCATAAAACAGGATGCCGCACAGACAGGTGTCAACAATGCACTCCATCAAGACGTTGACGGTTTCGCGGGAGCGGCAGAAGCCTGCCTCGAGCATCGTAAAGCCGACCTGCATCGCGAACACGAGGAACGCAGCTACTAAGGTCCAGACAGTGTTAATCGGGTTAACGATGTCATTACCTTTGAGTACGGGGTCGGCGGCGAGAACTGGTGACCCAATGAAATGTGAAATTAGGGGAAATGCAATGAAGACCAGCATCATGATGGCCGCGACCTTGCCTAGCAGCAGGAGGTAAGCGTAGCGCCTCCACTCACGGTTACGCAACCGCTGCCCAAATCGTGACAGCTTTTTGACTTGTTGACCTGGCTGAGACTGCATTGACGATTTCTTCAATCTAGTGCGAGCCTCGTTCTTAGCCCGAAAAAAGCCCATGACTAGCTTCCGGGTCGTGTCGAGACTATTTAAACTCAGTACGGCCAAGGCAGTCAAAGCCCTAGACCAGCTAATTCTCTGCCTGCTTTTTTTATCAACCATTGAAGTCCAACCTCTGAAGCCTGCACTAAAAACCAGATGCGCTTCTGGGGGAAGCTATAGAGACGAAGACAGAACTAAGGGGAGTAGTCAAGCTGGCTCTTCCAGTGCTTTGACCCAGTTAGGCTCCAGTCTAAAGTCAGGCTATGATATGGCACGAATCCGAAAAGTTCTGTAACATGGAATACTATTTAGCTATATTTCAAGTCTAAGTCCGGTCACAAAAAGAGAGCCCAGGTCAGTGACCGAAGAAAGTCAGGAGCAAAGCCAAAGAAGCACTGACTGAGTGGTGCTGGTCCCACAATATCTAGCCCAGCTTGGAAGTGCATCAAGAGTTTTTACGGTTTGAGCTAAGGTTTTGCGGCTTTGGCAATCGCCTGTAGCTGCAAGCCGGGTGGATAGCTGCCCTCCTCTTTAAGGCGCTTGATTTCCGCCTCAGAAAATTTCAGGTTCAATTTTTCGCCCAGCGCTCGGACGATGTCTCCCCGGTCAATCACCCCAGCCACGGCACCAGCTGGAGAGAGAACGGTGATGCGAGGTAACTGCTGGGCTTCTAGCTTGTTAACCACCTCAACTAGGGAGGTTGACTCTTCAACAGTGGGAATAGTCGATAGTGAGTGGACAATGCTGTGAAGGGTCTGGCTTTCCCACTGACTGCGTTCCACTGAGCGCAGATCGTCAACTGCAACCATGCCTCGGTAACGCCCGTCAGAGGCAGCAAAATAGACCTGTGGCGCGGCAGTTTCTAGCAGGTACAAGTCGGCGAACTGGCGCAGCGTCTGGTCTGCATCCACGACCCGAAAATCATGGGTCATCGCATCAGTGGCAACTAGCTGGAGCAAGGCTTCTTGCAGATTAGTCACGCGATCATAGGCACTGGCATTACGGGTGCCAAACCATCCTAGTAATGCGATCCAGATGCCACTGACCAACTCACCTGTAAAGAAATCTACGGCGAGTCCTAAAGCGATCGCTAACCAGCCCAGAGTTTGTCCCGCCCTCGCTGCCCAGCGCACAGCTTGGAAACGGTTACCCGTAACCTGCCATACGGCTGCTTTCAACACCTGTCCTCCATCTAGGGGGAGGCCAGGAATCAGATTAAATAGTGCTAGCACCAGGTTGATTTTCGCCAAATCCGCTATCATTACACTGGCTGGACTAGCTCCAGGCAGAACCTGACTCAGCAAAGTGAGTAGCAAAAACAGCATAATACTTACTACTGGACCAGCGATCGCCACTTGAAAGGCTTGTCCGGGAGTTTTCGATTCCTCCTCAATGGCAGCGATGCCACCAAAGAGAAATAGAGTAATGGAGTTGACTTTAATCCCTTGCGATCGCGCTACCAAGCTGTGACCCAATTCGTGCAACAACACCGAGCTAAATAGCAGGAGCGCCATCACCAGCCCAGCACTCCAAGCCAGGACAGTCCCCCATTGCATGTAAGCAAACCCAAAATTGAGGGTTGCAAGCGCTAGAATAAAAAACCACAAGGGGTCTAAAAACAGCGGAATTCCAAATAAAGACCCAATTCGCCAACCTGTCTGCATGCCATTTTCCTGAAACGAGATATCTCAAGGTAGCTGAGGAACACCAGCCCTCTAATTCCAGGATAGATCGCCGTCGAAGAGAGCAGAGGGAGCAGCTCCCCCTGCTCTCTTCTCGGTCTACTTCAGAAAACCGAGATTAGTTAGTCCCAAGACGGAGGCGACGCCGATCAGGTGACCGAAGCTCATTGACGCCAGAAAGGTACCAACGCTCGGATTATTGAACACCGACGCAAAGGGCAAAGGCATCTTGGGTCCAACTTGGGGATACTGGATAGTACGACCTGCGATTAAAAGGACCAAGAGGCTAACGCCAACAATTATGTAAGTCCCTTGCCAGTTCCAAGCAGCTGTATCGGGAACGGTTGGTTGGACTGCCAGTAAAATTGAGTCAATCACGGTTCTTTATCCTGAAATAAACGGATGTCAACAATTAAGAATTATCAAAAGTGCTGATGAAGATACTAGTATCTGTTTCAAGAGTTAATAGTTAATTTATATTTTGATACAAATCTTAATGCGAATTAAAATTTGCGGTATCACTCAACCCGAACAAGGGCAGGCGATCGCCCAGATGGGGGCAACTGCCTTAGGATTTATTTGTGTAAAAGCCTCACCCCGTTACGTGACGCCTGAACAAATCCGGGCAGTGGTGCAAGCTCTGCCGGAAAACGTTGACCGCATTGGCGTTTTTGCCAATACTAGCTGGGAGGAAATCTGTCAGACAGTTGCAGTAGCTGGGTTGACTGGCGTCCAGCTGCACGGAGATGAATCCCCAGAATTTTGCCACCGTCTGCGCCAGTTGCTACCTAAAGTGGAAATTATTAAAGCCCTGAGAGTACGAAATTCCCAAGCCCTGACTCAGGCAGAGGTTTACACCAACTGGGTGGATACGCTACTGTTAGATGCCTACCATCCCCAGTATCTGGGTGGCACTAGCAAGACGCTAGACTGGATAAACCTGCGGCAGTTTCAGCCTAAATGTCCTTGGTTACTAGCTGGAGGACTGACACCAGACAATATCTTAGACGCTCTAAGTCATGTGCATCCCAACGGCATTGATTTATCTAGTGGTCTAGAACGTACACCTGGGGACAAAGATTTAGACAAAGTAGCCCAGTTATTTAAGAGTCTAAAAGAAAGTTGGTTGGTGACGAATTAGGCTAAAAAACTCTTCACGGGTTTTTTGCTCGTCTTGAAACACACCTACCATCGCACTGGTGACTGTCCAAGAGCCAGGTTTTTGCACGCCGCGCATTGCCATGCACATGTGGGTAGCTTCTATGACAACAGCGACCCCATGTGGCTCCAAGATAGTCTGAATTGCTGTGGCGATTTGGCGCGTCAGCCGCTCCTGCACCTGCAACCGGCGGGCATACATCTCCACAATTCGGGCAAGCTTACTCAAGCCCACTACTTTTTGATTTGGGATATAGGCAACGTGAGCTTTGCCCATAAATGGCAGCATGTGGTGTTCGCAGAGGCTGAAGACATCGATATCTCGAACTAATACCATCTCATTATGACCCTCATCAAAGATGGCATCGTTGACAATTTCCTCTAGGGACTGGTTGTAGCCACTGGTGAGAAACCGCATCGCCTCAGCTACCCGCTTGGGCGTCTTCAGGAGTCCCTCGCGCTCTGGATCTTCTCCCACACCCAGCAGTAGCGTCCGCACAGCGTCCATCATCGGCTCGTTAAGTTCCTCTGGTGGCGGTTGCAGATTGGGTTGACGACCATTCTGAGTATTGCGATCTGGTCTTGTAGAGACGCGGTTTATCATATCTGAATTGATAGTGTCTGTACTATCGTGCATCAAAGGTGAGTTCGAGAGAGTCGAACCATTGGAAGCAGCAAAAGTCATTATTCAAGTCTTGGTTAGAGGACACCAGCACTAGGCATGAGGGTCAGTTCCTCAACGACTGCCTGTTCTGGTAATAGGACGATGGAAAGAATCGACTGGGCGACGATTTCTGGAGTCAACATCGTCGCGCGGTCAAAGTTTGAATGAACGGTCGAAGTATCCCAAAGTTCAGTATTGACGGCACCAGGACAGATAGTGGTGACCCGAATCCCATAGGCGCGTTCTTCAGCCGCTAGGGTTTTAGAAAGGGCAATCAGACCAGCTTTGCTAACGCAGTAAGCTCCCCAATTAGCAAAGGCTTGCTGACCGGCAACAGAAGCAACGTTAATAATTGTGCCACTGGCGCGATCGCGCATCGACTGCAGGACCCCTAGAGTACATTGGAATACACTAGTGAGATTCAAATTCATTACAGCCAGCCAGTCTGATAGGGGTGTTTCCCGTAAAGTACTGGTGTATCCCATCCCAGCATTGTTTACCAGAATGTCGATGTCGCCAAAGTCCGCTACGACCTTGCCGATCTCTGCTTGTACCTGCTCAATCTGAGCTAGATCCAAGGGATAGGCTTTCGCTTTGACTCCAGTTTGCTCGGCAGCACTCTTCACCGCCGCCAATTTGTCAAGGGAACGGCTCACTAACGCCACATCAATACCAGCTTTAGCAAACGCCAAAGCTGTCGCTTTGCCAATGCCACTACTAGCCCCAGTAATCAGAGCAGCTCGCTTATTTACAAAACTCATAGGACTTTCCGATTCTTCTTAAGCAGAGATCGCAGTCGCATCACTCCCTAATACAATTATTTAAATATCTAACCACTGTTAGATTAGACTAGGATGAGAATTGATTTAAGCTTGGCTTAGCTATATAAAGTCAATACAGAGTCAGGGTGAAACCCTTTTCATATACTTCCCCGATTGTCTAGCGTAGATTTATCTTCATGACTCATCAAGTGGCTCACCCAATCAGATATCACGCACTTTTTAATCTGATAGAGGTTATCTAGACCACTAAACAGTTAAGTCTGCGAGGATTGTAAGAAAATGTTACAAACCTAATCCCAATTATATCACTTGCAAACCAGTCTTAAGTTATCTCAGACTTTTTAGATAGAGGATTCACTGCAAACGCCAAGGTGACGAAACTTTTGATACCTCAGTTCGCGACGCTGTTGGCTTGTTAGCTGACACAGCTCCTCTAAGTTATGCAACAGTGCTTGCTTGAGAATTGTTGCTGCCTTGAGCGGGTCAGAATGAGCTCCAGCCGGGGGTTCCGGTAAAAGTTGGTCGATAATTCCCAAGTTTTTGAGGTCCCATGCCGTAATTTTGAGGGCAACTGCGGCTTGGGGAGTCTTACTGGCATCTTTCCAGAGGATGGCGGCACAGGCTTCGGGCGTAGCAACTGTATAAACGGCGTGTTCGAACATCAATAGGCGCTCACCCACACCAATGCCCAAAGCACCGCCCGAGCCTCCTTCCCCGATCACGGTGCAGATAATCGGAACTTCCAGCCGGAACATCTCGCGCAGATTGTAAGCGATCGCTTCTCCTTGACCCTGATGCTCTGCCTCCACCCCAGCCCAAGCTCCCGGCGTATCGATAAAAGTTAGGATCGGCATGCCGAATCGGTTGGCGTGTTCCATCAACCGCATTGCCTTGCGGTAGCCGCTGGGATAAGCCATGCCAAAGTTTCGAGTAATGTTGTCCCTGGTATCGCGACCTTTTTGATGACCCAACATCACTACTGGTCGCCCATTGAGCCGCGCCACCCCACCAACCATGGCTGGATCGTCTAAGCCGCCGCGATCGCCATGTAGTTCCATCCATTCGTCGCTGATCGCTTGAATGTAATCGAGCGTACTGGGGCGGCGGGGGTGACGAGCGAGTTGCAGTCGTTGGGACGGAGATAAACTACTGAAGATTTCCTGGCGTAGCTGCATGGCGCGGGCTTCCAACTGACGAATCTGATCGGAAACATCAACGCCATTTTCTTGCGCCAGTTCACGAATCTGGTTAATCCGTGACTCCAGCTCAAGTAAGGGCTTTTCAAAGTCTAGAAGCAGCGGCTTGCGTTCAGTAGTTGCCATAGGAGGGTAGGAGGGATAAGGGGTGAGGGGCTATACCAACAGAGGTCGAAATCCGTGTTTCACCGAGACCTGACCGATTTGAACCATTTTTTCTACCGTGATCTGATTTCGTCCCCAAGAAAAGTTTGTGTACAACTTTTCAAATTCCAGCAGCATCGACTCGGCGAAACAGGCGAACAGTTGGCGGGCTGGCACCTCCATGAAATTGGCAATCTTCATAATTCGCCAGTCAATATCGAGCGAATGCTCGACAATACCGCCGTTGAGGACGTAGACCCCCGGATGCTGGATCTTCATTGCCAGGTTTTTGGGATAACCGCCATCAATCAGCAGGCAGGGTTGCTTTAAAACACTCGGTTCAATTTCAATTCCCTTCGGCAGACTGGCAACCCAGACTACAACATCTGCCTGAGGCAGTGCTTCTTCTAGACCCATGATTTTGCCTCGGCCTAGTTCCGCTTGTAACTCCTGCAACCGCTCCGAGTTACGAGCAATTAGCAATAGTTCCGCTACATCCGTGCGGGCATCCAGCCAGCGGCAGATCGCACTGCCAATGTCACCAGTGGCACCACACACAGCAACAGTCGCTCGCGATAGTTCAATTCCTAGTTGTTTCGACGCCTGTTCCACTTGGCGGCAAAGAATGTAGGCAGTGTGCGTATTGCCAGTGGTAAAGCGGTCAAACTCCAGCTTGATGTTGCGGACTTGCTTGTTCTCTTGCAGGTTGAAGTTCTCAAAAATAATCGAGGAGAAGCCGCCCAAAGCTGTAATATTGATGCCATGCTTTTGGGCATGAGCCATCGCATTGAGGATTTTACGCGTCGCTGCCTTAATCCGGCGCGTGGCCAACATTTCTGGCAGAAAACAAGATTCTACATACCGGCCTTCAATTTTTTGACCAGTAACGCTGGTAACGGTAATGGTATCGACAATTTGAGGTGGAGCGCTACACCAAAAATCCAGCCCTTGATCGGCATATTCCGGGTAGCCTAATTCTTTAGCTACCGCTTGAGCGTGTTCCAAACTGTTGAGGTGACCGATTAGACCAAACATGGAGTGCTTTATTTAGATCTGAGCTGCGGATTAGTAGAGTTACAGTAACTAACTCTCGAAAATCTGACACAAAATCAATAACAGAACAAATCAAGAGAGCAGGGGGGGCAGGGGAAGAAAATAGCAGCCAATTTTCTGTTCCCCTGCTCCAACCGGGGAAGACATTTCTGTAAAGCTCTGCCTTCGGTTTATGTTAAAGAGACACAGCCTCTAATCATGCATTCCCTTAGCAGAATCAAGGAACGAGAAAAGCAGTCTTCTTGCTTCCCCTGCTCCCCTGCTCCCCCTGCCTAAGAGTGCTCTTTGCTTTTTAAGCGGCAGACAGTCCGTAGGCTGACAAGCGCATAATATCGCGGGTAGTGAAGCCGATATTGCTAAGAGCTTCGCCGTACTGGATCATGAAGTCTTCGACCAAAGCTTCTTTTTCCATCGCCAGCGTGTGGGCATCGTCCTCTACCTGGTTGAGCATCCGCCAAACGAGGGGTAGGTTCTGGCGATTGGCTTGCTCTAGCTCGGCTTTAGCCTCTACAAAGTGGTCTTTTAGCCAGACTTCGCCAAAGTTGAGGTGGCTGTACTCATCTTTAACAACGCCTTCGGTGATTTTCCGGGCGAAGTCGTCGGCAACAGGGATGTAGATGTTGTAGGCGGCGATCGCAAAGCATTCAATAATCAGCGACTGAATCAGCAAGCAAGTAACTACTCCTCCTGATGCTGCTGCCTGTTGGAAATTTTGGTGTAGTCCGGCGAAAAACTCGCGGGCGAATTGGATATCCGGTGTCACCTGAAGATTTCTGCCACAAGCTTCAAACCCTTTTTTGTGACGATTCTCCATCTTGGATAGGCGAATCAAGTCATCCTTGTGTTCCGGCAGCAGTTCAGCTAAGCTGATGTAATTTTCCTGGGCCTCTTGTTCTCCTTCAATCACAATCGCGTTGATCCGACTATAGGCGTCCTTATAGGTTTCGCTGTGGAAATCAATTTCGGAGCTGGCAGCAAGTTGCTGCATATGTCTATTCACTCCTGTTACGTACAACAAATTAGCTGATCCGATCGAGCCTGTAGATGTAGCTGGCCAAATGGTTAAGGTTAACTTAACAAGCACCTATGATATCTGTTGTGGAACGCAACGAGATATTTCCCATTAGGGATAATATTACCTTTAACTTTAGAATCATAGTTTAAACTCAGTATTCATGCCTAAAAGATAGATGGAAGGTAGCATAACTGGATTTTGGAAACTGGTCGGTCTGGTTATGCTACTGCTGGGAGCTGGAGTGGTGCTGCTACCGCTAGGTGTTGTCTTTCTTACTTCGTTTGCCCCTCCTGGTGCAACTACCGAACTTTTGCCCAAAAGCTGGTCTTTGGTTAACTACCAGGACGCTTGGGGGCGAGGTAAGTTCCTGTTGGCTTTTGCCAATTCTACCTTGGTAGCGCTGGTCGTGACTGGTTTCCAGATTGTCACCTCCGCTTTGGCAGGCTATGCCCTGGCTCGATTGCGCTTCCAGGGGCAGCAGGCGCTACTGCTGATTGTTTTGGCAACGCTGGTGATTCCGTTTCAGCTATTGGTGATTCCGATTTTCCTGGTACTCAAGTGGGGACACCTGATTAATACCTACTGGGCACTGATTCTCCCTACAGCTGCTAATGGCTTTGGGATTTTCCTGTTGCGGCAGTATTTTCAAACCGTACCAGTGGAGTTGGAGGAGGCAGCGGCCCTAGATGGGGCAAACCGACTACAAATTTTGTGGCGGGTGATGTTACCTCTGTCTCGTCCAGCTTTGGTGACGCTGTTTCTGTTCACGTTTATCGGGGAGTGGAACGACTTATTTAAGCCCTTGGTCTTCACTACGCGACCGGAGTTAAGGACGGTACAGCTGGCGTTGGCAGAGTTTCAAGAGCAATTTACAAACAACTGGCCTTTAATGATGGCAGCAGTGATGATCGCCACTATGCCGGTGGTATTAATATTCCTCACTGGACAACGCCAGTTCATCCAGGGCATTGCCAGCACTGGAATTAAGAATTGAGCGTGCTCTCCTGAATTTGGAGGCGGATGGTACGAGCGACTTGACTTGTCGTTGAATTAGCACCCAGATGGACTTCCACCACCTCACCAGCCAGAGGTTCCAGGCAATCCAAGAGCGATCGCAGATGGGGCGTACTCGCACCAGTATCCACATACAGGCGGTCTGCTAGACTGCCAATCCGCTTCCAGGTGGTGTAGAGTTTTGTGATTGTCGTCTCAAGTACAGACGCCTGATTAACTAGGTCGGCTGCTACGTTAATACATCCCAGCCGCAGGGCTTCTTCCAGCGCGCTCTCCAGGTTAAGCGACTCGTCATTGAGGGCTTGAACATTGGTAGCAGCGTTGAGATACTTTGCTAGGTAGCGCGCCTCTGTCGTTACCTGTTTAAGCGTATCCACATCGGGATGCTCAGAGACTTCCTGCCGGATTACTATCTGGTGGGAGGTTGGTAATTTCTCCATTTCCCGTACCAGTGGGGCAAGGTAACGGGTGGGCAGGGAATGGTCAGCTGCCCTGGCTTTGACAGTATCTGGCAGCAGTTCTGAAGACAAGGCTGTCCATTCATCAGCCAGTTGTCGCACTTCTCGCCGGGTAATCCGATCGCCGTTACGTGCCGCGTCCGTCACCAGTTGTTGCACTTCCGGTTCAGCCTTAGCTGTTTCGATAAAAGCTCGTTTACTGAAGCATCTCACCGCAGCAGGGTCAAGGTTCCCCTGTTCCATCAAGGTATCGGCACTGTTGGCTAGCTGAATCATTGCATAAGCTTGACTTTTACTGATTTCCCGCCCTTTTAGCCAGTCAAGAAAGCCACTACCGCGTCCGTCACCAGTTTTTTTCTCACGATCGCGCACTGCCCGCAGAATCCGTCCCCGCCAGATTTCAGTTTGCAAGTCAAAGCGATCGCACACCTGCCAAGCCGTATCCACCTGCTGCTGAAACTCTAGCTCTGGAATCTGCTCATCCTCTGGGTCAGGCAGTTGAAATTTCAGCTCAGCTTGCCCTTCTAGGGCAGCAGCCAGGTCAGTAGGAGAATCGAGAGATTTCACCATTGAAGCAATTAACACGCCATATCTGGCATATTATTGCACGTTCTTTCTGGGAGCCCTCCAAGGGTAGCGCTTGCCTCTGTGTTTGTGAATACTTCTCAGTCTAGAGATTGTTGTTGCCTATTTGGTTCAGTTGCATTATCAAGGTAAAAGCCTTCGCTATGAGGAGACTCAGCAACTTATGACTCAAATGTCAACAATTGGTCAAATCCTGTCAGCTACAGAAGTGGGAATGCTGCCCTATATGCAGCATCAACTTGAATCAGAGGAATTTTCCCAGTTGCGACCGCAGCTTAGTTTTCAGGCAGAGGAGACAAGAACCCAGCTCAGGAAAGACTCAAACTCCACCGGGTTACAGACTACTTTGTCAACCTCCCTGACATTCTTGTTTATTCCGCATGCTCAATTTAGTCCAGATGAAGCGACGCTGCTGGCACTAGAGTTGCAAGAAATACTTGAGGATTCCCTTATCCACTGGAGCCAGCATCATCCAGAACTGCTCGAACCAATTGCAGAGATTATAGGTTCGTTCAGTGGCTTCGAAGAAGTCCGCTATCAGGGTGGCTATCTTCCTGGTTTTTCGCTCAAGCTAAAATTTGCTCTGAGCTACAACCCCACTTCAGCGGAGACTAAAGATTCAGCAGAGGCGCAAATACCATCTACCCCAAGGAGCCAGCGCCGCAGAGCGGTCAGTAAGAATTGACTAATAGATCTCTTTGGACATCCCCCGGCAATAGTGCAAGGCATAGGCAGGAGCTACAATCTCTAAGGATAAGCTCCCTCTTGGGGCTGCGCTAACGCCTGCGGCTTCGCTTCGCTAGCGCTATCGCAGATTCAGTAGCTTCCTGTTGCACAACAGGAAGAGCTATGGGAAGCGTCGCTGGCTTTCTCTTCGGCGCAAGATTTAATGGATTGGCTGTAGGTGATTTGCTTCACGATTGAATTGGCGCTGATACGGATGTGATCAACGTAGCTGGGAGGGGAAAGGAACGTTTTTCTAGGAGAATAAATTGTCGCAGTTCGGCATTGTACGCAAAGACTGTCCCCGACTCAATTTCGTAAATCCAGGCATGGAGATTCAATTGTCCGCTGTGTAATTTGGAGCGAATTGCCGGATAGGTTTCCAAATTTTTGATCTGCGTCAAAACATTTTGCTCGATCGCTATCTTCAAAAGGTTGTTAGCTTCAAGCCCCACATAATTGTCCAACACCAAACGGCGAGTAGCTTCACCGTGGCGTTTTAACCAGTCGTATACGAGTGGCATTTGCTCCGATAGGGCACTGATTTGCAGTAATCCCTTCATTGCCCCACAGTGTGAATGTCCGCAGATGATGATATCTTTGATGCCCACTGCCTGCACAGCATATTCAATCCCTGCCCCTTCAGCGCTATCAGCCGCTCCATAGGCAGGAATGATATTACCCACATTCCGCATCACAAAGAGTTCGCCTGGCTGTGCTTGGGTAATTAAACAAGGATCAATGCGAGAATCGGAGCAAGTAATGAACAAAACTTCCGGGGACTGCCCAGTTGATAGTTGTTCAAAGAGCTCTCGATGATGATTGAAGTAGTTGTCATGAAATGAATTGAGTCCTTGAATAAGCCCTATGACTGACATAATTCCCTTTCCAAACTTTGGTAAAGCCAGCTGGTCATCTAGCACATTACGATTGAGGACGTTCACTCCTCAGCTCTATCTTTCCCTTTTTACAGTAGATCGTAACATTCTCTGTAGTTTTGTAAAGATTGCTCGCCACCCTACACCGAAAGTGCAAAGGAAACTTTGACTCTTCCGCTCCAATACTTCTACCCCATGAGCTAGTTCATTAGGGTTCCCTGAAGTTCCTGACGACTGGGTGGACACACCTCTGCCCACCGTCCCGGCACCACATGTTCGGTAAAGGCTCGGAGTGCTTCTAGCTTTTGGTCAGCACTCTCTACCATCATTGCTGTGCCGAAGATGACAATCGAGCGATAGTTCATCGAGTGGTAGAAGGCAGACCGAGCCAGTACCAGCCCATCGAGTAGGGTGATCGTGACACAGACCTCAATTCCTCCTTGAAGCGATCGCAGCATCCAGCTAGCAGGTGAGCCATGAATGTAAAGTCGGTAGCAAAACCCACGTGACACACCAGTCCTTCATCCAAAATCTGGTGAATGACTTCTACCGCTCTCGATAAGCTTTTGGGGTTATCCCTGTGAATTGTCGGAATAGCCTAGTGAGGTGACTTTGGCTGTTGCAGCCACACTGCAAGGCAATGTCCGCGATCGCAACATCCCGTTGCTTTAACAATTGCTTTGCCCGTTCCACTCGTTGCTGAATCAAATACTGATAGGGTGTAATGCCCATTGATTGCTGGAACAGATGCAAAAAGTGGTACTGACTCATCCCAGCACAAAAAGCCATATCAGCTAACTTGATATCTTGAGCAAGATATTGGTCAATGTACTCAGTGACCTGTTGCAGACGGTAGGGGGGTAACCCATCGGAGTAGGTAAAAAGCTTGGGTGAACAGACGGAATAGTTTTGCAGCAAATGCACTGCTAGCATGGTTGCGGCTGATTCACCGTACAAACGACCACCGATACATCCAGATTCAACATTGGCTTTGAGTGCCAGTCCAATCTGCTGGACGAAGGGATCGACAACAGCAAATTGGGGGATCAGTTCGATGCGATCGGCATTAACAGACTCATGCGCTACTCGCTCGACCAACTTAGGACAAAGGTTAAGAATTGTAAACTCACCCATCCTATCCCACCTGACCCAGTGACTTACATGAGCAGGGATAAACGCCATCGCGCCATTGCCCAGAAAATAGCTTCTCAACTGCTCGTCCAACCGCCGTTCTACCTTGACTTGAGTCCTAACACCACTAATAGCGAGGACATGCTGAGTTGGACGATGCTCTGGCATTTCATGGGCGGGATGTCGAAAACAGGTGAAGAAAACACCATTCCAACCGGCTTGCTGACTCGACAAAAGGGGGGCACTAGGCAACACTTGGGCAGAGTTCTCTCGCTTGGTCAGATCGACAACAAGGGGGTTTTCTTCTGGCATAGCTCTCTCTTCCTTACTGGCTTGTCGGATTTGGGGTTCTCCTCTGTAACTGCAGCCTGATTCCCTTAAGCAAAATTTAGCAATGGACAAAGGAAAGACTCATTTCCCTTAAGCAAAACTTAGCAATATTCAGTTATTTTTCCCAAGAATCAGCAAGACAGCTATGGGCTGGATCATTATAGTTTCTGAAGGTGTTCTAGAAGTGTTGAGCCATTTTTCGCTCCGCCCGAGCAAGCTTTCGTATCAATCAGCTCTAACAACCGCTCTAGAACACCGACCGTTGCGCCAAGTTCGCAAACCAAGAATAGTTCTTCAACTTTAACAATAGGGAGCGACAGCAATGCCAACCATTCGACAGGGTTCAAAGCCCGTCACTTTTATCAACGTCTTCACGGTGGCACCAGAGAAGATGGACGAGTTCCTCGCGCATCAAGAACGAGACTTGCACACTTTTGTCAAGTATCTGCCGGGCTTAGTCTCGTCAAGCTGGCACCGCAGCCTCGATAACACTCGGGTCACAAACTACGCCCAGTGGGAGAGTGTAGAAGCATTCAAGGCAGCCATCCAGGACCCCAAGTTCCAAAAGCACAATGCGGAGGCTGAGGCGTTGACGATCTCGCACGAATCCCACTTTTATGAGGTTGTAACAACCTCAGATGACTAAAGAAGGAACAATGAACAGCAATACTCCTGATGTTTTGATCGTCGGTGCTGGTCCAGTCGGGATGACTGCGGCAAGCGAACTAGCCCGCTGGGGCGTTAACGTTCGGATCGTAGACAAAAAGCCTGGACCAACAGAAGAGTCCCGCGCCGGATTGGTGCAAGTGCGAACCCTCGAAGTGCTGGACGCCATTGGCATCGTAGACCACTGGAAGGCAGTGGGCTACCCGTTGAACTACACGGGATTCCGCGCTTTTGGCAAGCGTCTGGGGACAATTGACCTGAGCGGCGTGAATAGCCCTCATCCAGCCCCCTTAATGATTGGACAGGACGTGACCGAGCAACTGCTGTGCCAGCAGTTACAAAGCGTTGGGATACCTGTGGAATACACCGTGGAAGCCCTTGGTTTCACACAAGACAAAGATGGAGTCAATGTCACGTTGCGCCATGCGGATGGGCAGGAGGAGTTGGCACATGCCCACTGGATCATTGGCTGCGAGGGGTCTCACAGTTTGGTGCGTGAAACGCTGAACATCTCCTGGTCAGGTCAGCGCTACGAGGATCAGGAGGTACTCATCCTTGATGCCACACTGCGCTGGTCGTATCCGCTAGGACGGGGCTATGTGTTCATCGAAAAGGATCTCTTGCTCATTTGCTTTCCGTGGAATGATGCAGGCTCCTATCGCTTCATTTGCGTGCGGTGGACGGATGCCGACTCGAACCACAGCCAACCTAGCTTGGCAGAAATGCAGCAGCTCCTGCAGCAGATTGTCTGCAATGTGGCTGACCCAGATGCCTCACTCGAAAATCCAACTTGGTCTAGTCGTTTCCACTTGCAGTACAGCCTTGCGGGGCACATGCGTCAGGGTAGAGCCTTGATCGCTGGCGATGCCGTTCACGTTCATGCACCCGTTGCTGGTCAGGGCATGAACACGGGAATGCAAGATGCTTTCAATTTGGCATGGAAGCTGGCATCGGTGATCAAAGGTGTGGTACGTCCTGAGCTCCTCGACAGTTACAACCTAGAGCGCCATATCGTCGCCCAGTCACTGATTAGCGGCACAGATCGCAGTTTTCGCGTGCTGACCCATCCCAACACGTTGGTGGAATGGGTAATGAAACTGCTGGGACCGATCGCCCTGAACTGGGAAACTATACAGAATCGGTTCCGAACAACGGTAGCTGAAACGGACATCGGCTACCCAGATAGTCCCCTGACCGAAGAGCGCGTCGGCAGTCACGGGCTGGCAGCGGGCGATCGCGTACCAGATGCCACGGTTGTCCGCTTATCAGATAGGCAGACCATTCGCCTCTTTGAGGTGCTGCGTGGAACCCGTTGGACGCTACTTCTGCTGGGCGGGTGGGAAGCCGTTGCTGAAACCTACGCCAGTCTGCAAGATATCGGCAAAACAATCTCCAGCAAATACCGCGAGCATGTGGAGACGTTTTTAGTGGCAGCCGGATTACCTATTCCTAGCAACAGCAGCGTCCCGGTTCTGATGGATCTTGAGCATTCGCTCCACAAGCAGTTTGAAGCCGATTCAACGTGTCTCTACTTGGTACGCCCAGACTGGTACGTGGGCTTCCGTGGCAAACCGGAAAACATTGATAACCTGATGGCTTATCTTGCCAGGGTATTTATCGTCTAGTTCTCGATGTCAAGCACTTCATTAGTCAGGAAAAATTTTGCTCGAGGAGTTCGCTCTCATGACCCAAGCTACTACTCACAGTCCTAATGCCTTCGACACCGATGTTTTTATTGCTGGCGCAGGACCAGTTGGGTTAACTCTGGCATCAGAGCTAACACGATATGGAGTGCGGTGTCGCATTGTGAATAAAAACCCTGGTATCCGGGAGACTTCTAAGGCGCTGATTTTACACGTTCGCACCCAAGAAGTTTTTGAGGCGATGGGAATTATCGCTCAGGCAAAAGCTCAGGGGAAGCCACTTCGCCAAGTCGAACTGCACGCCTATAGCAAGCACATCGGTCACTGGACACTAGAAGGAGTAGACAGTCCCCATCCCATGCCAATCATCATCGGGCAGAACCGTACGGAACATATCCTAGAAGCACACCTGAACAGCCTGGGCAAAGCTGTGGAATGGTAGGTGGAAGCGATCAGTTTTCAGCAGGATGCGGGTGGTGTAACAGTGAAAGTTCGCCACGCAGACGGACAGGAAGAAGTCACGCGTGCCCGCTATATCGTTGGCTGTGAAGGCTCTCGCAGCATGGTACGCGAGACACTCGGTTTGCCGTTCGAGGGGGGACGCTACGAAGGGGAACAGTTCATCCAAGCCGACGCCAAAATTCGCTGGACGTTTCCCAAAGGGGTTAGTTACCTATTTTTGACTGAGGCAGGCTACATGATGGTGATCGAGATGCCGGATGACATAGTTCGGGTTTTCATCTCCCTACCTGACCCCGACCCTAACAACAAAACTGACCCAACGCTGGAAGAAGTTGAGGATGCTTTAAGAAGATTGGGGTCAAAGGATGCAGAGTTGTATGACCCAGTCTGGCTCGCCCGCTACCGGACTTCCCACCGCCGGGCACCCCGGTTTAGGGAAGGACGTGCCTTCATCGCCGGAGACGCAGGGCATGTCCACGTCCCGATTGGTGGTCAGGGGATGAATACGGGCATCCAAGATGCCTTCAACCTGGGCTGGAAGCTGGCATCGGTGCTCAAAGGAGTGGCACGACCAGAGATTCTCGACAGCTACAAAGATGAACGACATCCGGTAGCAGTCGCATTGCTGGATGGAACTGACATGGCGTACCGCAATATCTTGCATCCAAGTGAATTGTTGCAGAAGTCGGTGCGTCTGTTCGGTCCCTTCATTGTGCGGCTGAACCCGGTTCAGACTCGCTTTCGCAACACCCTAGAAGAGATTGAAATTAGCTATAAGAACAGTTTTCTGGTGGAGGACCACGGCGGTAGTAGTGGTCCCGCTGCCGGTGAACGGGCACCGCATGGTGTGGTAGTCCGACTGGCGGACAAAGAGACCGTTCGTCTGTTTGAGCTGTTCGGTGGAACCCATTGGACGCTGCTCTTGCTCAGTGGTGAGAAAGCTAGTGACTCTCACCAGAAGTTAGTGGATGTGGATAAAATAGTTACAGACAAGTACGGGCAGCAGGTCAAGACGTATCTGGTGGTAGCGGATGCAGTACCTCCCGCAAATCTGAATTGGGAAGATGCCACGCTTATGGATCGCCAGCGTTATCTTCATCACACCTATGGGGCTAGTCAAAGCTGCCTTTACCTGGTGCGTCCAGATGGCTTCGTTGGCTTTCGCAGTCAACCCGCTGACAGCGATCGCCTTCTAGCTTACCTTGCCAAGATCTTCACGCCATAGACTAGGACCAATCGTCAGCAATGCCCACATTTTTGAGCTAACCGCGATCCCCCAAGGACATCCCCCGGCAGTAGTGCAAGGCATAGGTAGGAGCTACAATCTCTGAAGATAAGCGAGGGTCGTTGATGGGTGGGGTAGCAGTCAGACGTAGCGGTACTTCTCCAGCCCACACGGGCAAGCTGTAGTCTGCCTCGTCATCAACTGGGGGACCCGTGCGAATTTTGGCTGATGCCTCAGTTAGCGGTAGGGAGAGAACCAGGGTTCCCTGAAGTTCCTGACGACTGGGTGGACGCACCTCTGCCCACCGTCCCGGCACCACATGTTCGGTAAAGGCTCGAAGTGCTTCTAGCTTTTGGTCAGCGCTCTCTACCATGGTTGCTGTGCCGAAGATGACAATCGAGCGATAGTTCATCGAGTGGTGGAAGGCAGACCGAGCCAGTACCAGCCCATCGAGCAGGGTGATCGTGACACAGACCTCAATTCCTCCTTGAAGCGATCGCAGCATCCGGCTAGCAGGCGAGCCATGAATGTAAAGTCGGTCGTCTACTCGACCGTAAGCCGTCGGAATCACAAAGGGCTGACCATCTACAGCAAACCCCACGTGACACACCAGTCCTTCATCCAAAATCTGGTAAATGACCTGCTGCTCATACTGCCCGCGCTGAGGCAGCCGCCGGACCTGACTGCGTTGTGTAGCAGTCAACTGCTCCTGAGGGATTTCATTCTCTAAAATACTCATCACTTATCCTTAACTGATTGCGGAGGGAACACTGTCAGTTGAATCAAATCAAATCCAGTTGCATTGCATTGCTCTCTGAAAAGCCAAGGCTGTTATAGACAGGTTTACCTGATGGAGAGGCATTTAGTACAACTCGCGTGCAACCGAGCAATTTCAGGTGGTCGATCGCCATGCCCGTCAGCTTCTTGGCAAGCCCCTGTCCCCGATGAGGCGGCTCAACGTAGACACCCCAGATGTATCCATATTTCCGATATTGCTCTGCGAGAATATTTGGGTAGAGACCTGTAAAGAGCTGACAACTTGTAGAACCGACTACTGTACCTTTAACCTCTGCGACAAAAGCCTTGTAGTCTAGCTCTCGACGAGCGTATTCAATGAACTGGAGCGTAATGTTTAGCCAGTCAGCCTGGATAGAGTGGGCAGGAACCTCGTTATCCAGCCACATTTGATAAAAGTGTTCTGCAATGAGTGAGTCCTCGTGTGGACTTACCTCTCTAAGATTGATAGCTTGTTCCGTCAGCATCCTTTGGTTTACCGGGTCTAACTACCGTTAGCTTAACCATTCAAGTGGTTTCCTACAAGAGCCAATTTTATGGTTTGATATAAGTCAACTTTGGTTACATGAACGAGAGCAAGTGCAGATGGATTTGGCAACAAAGGAAAATTCTGAAATGAGTGTGCAACCTTTCAAAGTGCAGATTCCACAAGCAACGCTTGATGATTTGCGCGAACGTTTGGCGCGTACCCGCTGGGCTGATGAGATTTCGGGTGCAGGTTGGGACTATGGTGCGAACCTAGCCTACATGAAAGAGTTAATCGACTACTGGCAGAACCAATTTGATTGGCGTGCACAGGAGAAAATAATCAATCGCTTCGCCCATTTCCGCGCCGATGTGGACGGCTTGAACATTCATTTCATTCACGAGCGTGGTAGAGGTTCTAATCCTCTACCGATTATCATCACTCACGGCTGGCCCAGTTCTTGCTTTCAGATGTTGAAGATTATCCCTCTGCTGAGTGATCCTGAAAGTCACGGCGGCGATCCAGCCGATGCTTTTGATGTCATCGTCCCGTCTATGCCGGGCTATGGATTTTCAGACCGACCAACTGAACGAGGGATGACTGTTTCACGGATCGCCGACCTTTGGGTATGTTTAATGACCGAAGAATTGGGCTATCGTCGCTTTGCTGCGCAGGGCGGCGACATCGGGGCTGGCGTAACGCAGCAACTGGCGATCGCTCACCCCGATCTACTGATCGGCATTCACCTGACCGATGTAGATTACCCATATTTCGGCGAGAAGCCAGGCAACCTATCGACAGCGGAGCAGAAATATATTGCAGAGAGCGAGCGTTGGGCGCAGGCGGAAGGCGGTTACGCTATGATCCAAGCGACCAAGCCACAAACCCTGGCCTACGGGTTGAATGATTCTCCGGCAGGTCTAGCAGCGTGGATTGTGGAGAAGTTTCGCGCCTGGAGCGATTGTGACGGCGATGTAGAACGTCGCTTCACCAAGGACGAGTTGCTTACAAACGCTACCATCTACTGGGTGACAGAAACGATTAACTCTTCCGTTCGCCTCTACTACGAGGAGCTGCACAATCGGACGCCACAAAAATCCGGAGAGGCTAGCGTTGTGCCGACAGGGGTGGCTCTCTTCCCGAAAGACCTTACCTCCGCGCCGCGTGAGTGGGCGGAGCGCACTTACAACGTCCAGCGATGGACAGAGATGCCGCGAGGAGGCCACTTTGCTGCAATGGAAGAACCGGATCTGCTCGTCGAAGATATCCGCGCCTTTTTCCGTCCTCTACGGTAAAAATCAACCTTGTCAGGAGTTCGAT